>Ga0182024_10004397_pt1 | contig 32482 bp, 33 predicted proteins | sample P32metaG_FD_120480 | JGI IMG/M metagenome (GOLD analysis project Ga0182024, IMG submission 120480) | Permafrost microbial communities from Stordalen Mire, Sweden - P3-2 metaG (Illumina Assembly) | ecosystem: Environmental > Terrestrial > Soil > Wetlands > Permafrost | place: Sweden: Stordalen...
AATTGACAATGGGGCGGCACGTGTAGCGGCGCGGACACTATGACGAGCGCGGCCCCGCAAACAACCTTTGGAGAACGCTCTCATGACACATCAACGCATAGGCCTGGCTCTGGCAGTCGCGGTCGCCGCGGTGCTTGCGCCGACCGCGCCTCAAGCCGTCGAAGTCGCGGCCGGGGATTGGAAGTTCAGCCTCGATGGCAACGTTAACGCTGACTACATTCACTCAAGCTGCGCATCGACACCGTCACCCATTGCCGGCGGCCTCGCCTGCACTTCGGTCGACGGCAATTCGACCGCCTCCTCCGTCAGCAACGGCCTCCTGCCGGCGGCTTTCGTGTTTGGCGTTTCGACAACGCAGAACGGCATCGATCTGGCGGCGACCTTCGGCATGTATCCGGGAACCAGCACCAACGACGGCGGCAGCCCGAACTTGCAGGACGGGCAGAAGCTGCCCTCCGGCAACACCGCACTCGGCAGCGCAGGACTCGACATTCGGCAGGTCTTCTTGACCTTTGGCAACAAGGATATGGGTACGTTTTTAGTGGGTCGCAACATCGGCCTGTTTGGGCAGGACGCGATTCTGAACGACATGACCCTCCCGGGCGTGGGCGGGCCAGGCAACTCGGCGACGGGCTCTCCTGCCAATACCACCCTGGGCGGAATCGGGTTGGGCTACATCTACACGGACTGGCTCTCGCAGATCGACTACACGACGCCTGACTTGGGCGGTACCAAGATCACGTTCGGCATCTTCGATCCGCTGAATCCGGTCGGCTACGTGTCGGAGCCCAAGAGCGCTCCGGGCTTCCACGCCAAGATCGCCTATACGATGGAAGGTCTCTATCTGTCGGCATCGGGCCTCTACCAGAAGCAAACGGCGACGCCGACAACGGCCGAGTACAACAGCCACGCGTTCGATGTCGGCGGCAAGTACAAGATCGCGGGCTTTGAGGTCATGGGCTGGTACTACAAGGCGACCGGCGTCGGCACGACGGCATTGTTCCTAAACAGCGCGGATGCATTCGGCAATGCGCGCGACTCGAACGGCTTTATCGCGCAGGTGACCTACACGGTAGGTCCGACGAAGTTCGGCATAAACTATGGCCAGAGCAAGCTCTCTGCAACAGGCGAGGAGCAGATTGCAACGCCGCTGGCAGCGGCCGATCTAGTGTCCAATAACAACAAGTGGACCGCAGGCATCTACCACAAGTTGACGCCCAACCTGACGATCTTGGGTGAATACAGCAAAGTGACGTCTGAGGCGCAAAGCTCAGCAGTATTCGAAAACCAGGGCAATACGTTCAACATCGGTGCATTCCTCTCCTTCTGAGCGTTCGTTCTAGCGGCGCGGCGTCGGGTTAAACTGACGCCGCGCCTTTTTTTTGCGCGCGCGGAAAGAGCGCACTTCAAATCGTAAAGCCGCGGCCCTCTTTCTTGGCTTTTTTCGCGGCGCGCTTTTCATCAAGCGTCTTCGTCGGCTTCTTCTTGCTTTCCTTCTTCCGATCCTTGCACTTGCTCATGTCGATGCCTCCAGTGATGGGGTACTTATGTTCAAGCCCGGGGGCGTGACGCATGCGCGGTAGCGCGATACGGGTCACCCACCGGCTGCCGCCAAACGTGCTACTTTATGCCTGTTAAGTAAAGGACCGCCGAAGCAAGCCCTATGTCGCAGCCGCTCCCTTTGGAAGATAAACCGCCGATCAATTGGCCGACCACGCTGATGTTCATCGTGACGCCGCTCGCGGCGGCGGTGCTCGTGCCCTGGTACGGCATCGCGCACGGCTTCAGCGCCGGCTCCTGGGGCGTCTTTGCGTTCTTCCTCGTTGCCTGCGGCATGTCGGTTACGGCGGGCTACCATCGCCTCTGGGCGCATCGCACCTACGAGGCGCGCACGCCTCTTAAGATTCTCTATCTCATTTTCAGCTCGATGGCGCTGCAGAATAGCGCGCTCGTGTGGTGCAGTGGTCACCGCATCCATCACCTGCACGTCGACGACAATGATCGCGATCCGTACTCCGCGGGGCGCGGCTTCTGGTTCTCGCACATCGGCTGGATGCTGCGCTACTACCCGAGCGGCAACCCGGACTTCTCGAACGCCCGTGACCTGGAGCGCGATCCGCTGCTCGCCTTCCAGCATCGGCACTATCTTGCCATCGCGATCGGCGTCAATGTCGGCCTCACCCTTGGCGCAGGTTTTTTGGTGGGAGACGTCTGGGGCACATTCATCCTCGCAGGTCTCCTGCGCGTCGTCCTCAGCCACCATCTCACGTTCCTCATCAACTCGCTCGCCCACATGTGGGGGAGCCGGCCCTATACGGATGAGAACAGCGCGCGCGACAATCCGGTGCTTGCCTTCCTCACGCACGGCGAGGGCTACCACAATTTCCATCACATCTTCGCGCACGATTACAGAAACGGCGTGCGCTGGTGGCAATGGGATCCGACCAAGTGGCTGGTGGCCAGCATGCAGCTTCTGGGGCTCGCGCGCCGCCTGAAGCGCACGCCCGCTTTTCAGATCCAGCGCGCGCTCCTGGCGATGCAGTTCCAGCGCGCCCAGGAGAAGCTTGCAAATTCCGCGCTCGCCGTGCGCGGCCGCGCCAATGTGGATTCGCTGCGCGAACGCATCGCGCAGGAATATGAGTCCTTTTTGAGCGCCGTCAGCGAATGGGCACGGGTGAAAGAGACCTGGTACGCCGAAAAGAAACGCAGCGTGATCGAGCACTGGGAGCAGGCGAGCTTTCAGAAGCAGCTGCGCGAGATCGAATACGCGTTGAAGTTGCAGCGTCGTCGCCTGCGGGCACTCTACGCCCAGCTCGCGTAGCGCACCGTTCGGTGCTTGCGGTTCGGGCAGCCGCGTGGCACCGTTTTCCTCATGGGACGCATATTCGAAGTCCGCAAACACACGATGTTCGCGCGGTGGAACCGCATGGCGAAGCAGTTCGCCCGGATCGCGAAGGACATCACGATGGCGGCCAAAGCGGCCGGGCCTGATCCCGCATCAAATCCGACTCTGCGGCGCTTCATTCAGAACGCGCGCGCCGTCAACATGCCGAAGGATAAGGTCGAGGCGGCCATCAAGCGCGCCTCGGGGCGCGACGCCGCCCTTTATCAGCAGGTCGTCTACGAAGGCTACGCGCCGCATGGGGTCGCACTACTGGTGGAAACCGCGACCGATAACCCAACGCGCACTGTTGCCGGGGTGCGCAACCTCATCAGCAATAACGGCGGCAACCTCGCCACCAACGGCAGCGTGAGCTTTCTCTTCAAAAAGATGGGTGTCTTTCGCCTGGCACCGGCAGGCATCGACCAGGATGATCTCGAGCTCTACCTGATCGACCATGGGCTTGAAGAGATGGGCGAGAGCAGCAACGACAAAGGCGAGCCGGAGCTCGTCATCCGTTGCGCCTTCACCGATTTCGGCAAGCTGCAGGAGGCACTTGAGGCGCGCCACATCACGCCGCTGTCGGCCGAGCATGAGTATGTGTGCACGCAGCCCATCGAGCTGCCGGAGGACCACGCAACCGAAGTGATGACGCTCATCGACAAGCTCGAGCAGGACGAGGACGTGCAGCGGGTGTTCCACACGCTCGCCTAGCCTCCCTCGTGCGCACCGGCATGCTGCGGTATCCTCTGGCGATGAAGGATTGTCGTCTACAACTGGCGAGAATCGATGCGGCGAGCGAGCTTGCACATATGTCGCGCGAGCTCATTGAGACAGGTCTCGCCCACGCCTGGACCGCGGTGCGCATCGCGCGCCATATCGAACACCCGGAGAGCATCGTATTGACGGCGCGAATCGAGCGCGCCTGCGCAGGTTTTGCGGTCATGCAATTCGCGCAAGACTCGGCGCACCTTAATCTCCTTGCGGTCCGGCCGCAGTATCGGCGCCGCGGCATTGCGCGCCAGCTTCTCTCCTGGCTGCACGAAACGGCCGTCACGGCCGGAACGTTTGTCATTGCACTTGAATTGCGTGCCACGAGCGCCGCCGCGCACGCGTTCTACAGCGCGCTCGGCTACCGGGAAACCGGCCGCGCCGCTGCCTACTATCAAGGCGTGGAGGATGCGATCCGCATGACGCGCGACCTGCGTGTCAATGACGGCGTGCTGCGCGCGCCGAACGGCTGATGAGAAATACGCGCGGCGCGCGCGCCCATCAGTCGGGCATGGCGGTCATTTGTCCGGAAAGAGCGTCCTCGAAGCCAAAATCCTTCAGATCCCGCACTCGCTGCGGATAAAGAATCCCGTCGAGATGATCGACCTCGTGTTGCACGACGCGCGCGTGAAATCCCTCCACAGTGCGGTCGATAGGCGCGCCGGTGAGATCGAAGCCTTGATAGCGCACACGCCGCGCCCGCGGCACGAGCCCGCGCATCCCCGGCACGGACAGGCAGCCTTCCCAGCCCTCTTCCTCTTCGGCATCGAGCGCGGTCACGATGGGATTGATGAGGACCGTGTAGGGCACGGGGGCGACATGCGGATAGCGCGGGTTCTCGGTCACTTCAAAGATCACCACCCGCAGGCTGACGCCGATCTGCGGAGCTGCGATGCCGGCGCCATGCTGGGCGCGCATGGTGTCGTCCATGTCGGCGACGAGCCCAAGAAGCTCGTCGCTGTTGAAATGGACGACGGGAGATGCCACCTGCCGCAGGAGCGGATGGCCCATCCTCAATACAGGTTGCACAGCCATAGTCGAAGCGCACGAAAACTAGACTGCTGCGACGCCCTGCGCCCCAAGATCCTTAGTGTCAACCATGTTTGCCCGTGGTTTTTTCACGCTCGAGGATGGCGCTACGCAGCTCGCGCAGTTTGGTCTTGACGACGGCCGCATTGGCGGGTCCCATGCGGATCAGAAGCTTCTGCCCTGCGGAACGCGCCTCCAGATCGCGGTCCTTGTACTCGTAGAAGACCCGCGGCTGGATGAGTTCGATCGGCCCCTGCACGTCAGGCGCCTTCAACATGTCGTCGATCACTTCAATCAGGCGATCATTGAAATACTGCGACGGGTAACCGAGATTCTCGTAGGCCTGCTGGAAGAGCGGGTAGAAGTGGAAATAAACGCGCGTCAGCTGTTTGGCATCCGCGGCACGCAGCGCCTGCACGAAGGACGCGTAGCGCTCGTAGTTCTGCGGCGCGAGGACGCGCGCATCCTCAGAGCCCGCCGTGGCGGTGGTGCCGGGAGTCGCTTTCAACGGGCGCAGCTCCACTGCGACCTTCTTGCGCGGCAGATTGTCGACGGTGACGACGATGTGCCGGACGATGTCCTTGGGAACCAGGAACTCACTCACCGGCTTGTCGCCAAATACGCCGAGGAGCGCGGTGCGCACCGGAACGTCGCTGTCCTCAAGCGCGGGCGGCGCCACCGTGTCCGCGGCGGCCTCATCCGCGGGGATCGGATGATGCTCGGGCGGAGCAGGCGCGGGTGCCGGAGCCGGCAGCGGCCCTTGCGCGACCGGCGGTGGTACGCTGCGATGAGTGCGATAGTAGTAGTAGCCGGCGCCGACGATGATCAGCGCCACCGCGGCAGCCACCCACCAAAACGCCTTGTCCATGAAAGCTTCGTCTTGCATCGCAGTGCATCCTCGCAACTAACTTAGTGCTTACTCTACTGCGAGCCGGCCGGCTCCCGCCACGCGCTTAGGCGCCGGCACCGCGCGTCATCGCCCAGTCGAGGAGGCGACTTGCAAGGCCGCCGCCCAGGCTCGAGCCCGTCACGTCGTCGAGCTCGTAGGGCTTGTCATGCAGGATCGCCTGCGCCGCGCGTAGACCGCTCCTCACAGCCGGGCCGATGCCCTCGGCCATGTCGCGCGTCGCAAGGCCCGCCGCATCGCCGCTCAGAAATGCATCCTCGATACGCGCCACCTCGACCCGGCCGCGCAGGTAGTAGCTGTATCCGGTGGGCTCATACTGTGCGCTCGGCGCGAGCTTGCTGTCGAGTTCACGCGTGAAGCGCGTCCAGTGGTATTTGATGTCGTGGCCGCTCTTCTTCATGCGGTCGGCCATACCGCCGATCCCGACGTTCAGCCAGCCGTTCGCCTTGGGAACGTACCAGGCGTAGCCGGGAAGTTTCTTTTCAAAGAACCAAAGGTGACAGTCGGGATCCTGCCAGTCGTAGGGAATTTCGTGTTCGAGAGTCACGGTCTGCAGGCCGCTCGCGCGCGGGTTGGTTGCGCGAAACAGCGTCCGGTAGACCGGACAACGCGTACCGCCGGCGCCGATCAGATAGCGGCACTGGAAGGCGTCATCGATCACATAGACGCCGTGCTCGCGGCGAATGCTGCGCACGGCATGCTTCACGACCGGGGCCTGCGAGCGCTCGAGGAGCCAGGCGTCAAATTCAAACCGCCGGATCGAGTGCTGCACGGAGGGCACGCGCAGGTGCATGCCTTTCAAATGCACGTGCAGCCGCTCGAAGGTGAGGAAGCGGTGCGGGTAGGACGCCACATCCATCTGCAGGTCGCGCACCACCTCGGGTGTGATCCAGCCTGCGCACAGCTTCAGCCGCGGGAAGGTTTCCTGATCGACCACCACGACATCGGCGCCGCCGCGGCGCAGCTCCCACGCCGCAGAAGAGCCCGCGGGGCCGCCGCCCACGATCAGGACGTCGCAGGAGCGCATGGCTTCCTTTTCCGCTCAGCCCTGGTACAGGTGAGCGCGGGTGAGAGGGGTCTCGTTGTCGTCCCGCGGCGCAAACACCACCTGGAAAAGCTGCAGGGTGCCCATGGTGAATGCGGCGACCGAGCCTGCGAGGTAGAGGCGCCACATGCGCACGAATTTCTCATCAAACATGCTCTTCACGCGCTCGCTCGCCGCCTCGTAGCGCTCGAGCCAATGCCGCAGGGTCTTGGCATAGTGCAGGCGCAGGTTCTCGACATCGAGCACTGAGAGATCCCAGGGTTCGAAAATCCGCATCATCTCGGCGATCGAAGGCGCATACGCGCCCGGGAAAATGCGCCGCTCGATCCAGGCGTGCAGCGGCGCCGGATAATTCCTGCCGATGGAATGGATGAGCCCGCGGCCGTGGCGTGACAGGCTTTGATTGGCGATGCGCCCGAGTTCCGGATAGTTCGCAAGTCCCACGTGCTCGAGCATGCCGACGGAGACGAAGGCGTCGTATCGCCCGGAGATATTGCGGTAATCGTCCTCGACGTATTCCACCTGCGAGCTCAAACCTTCCGCTTGCGCGCGCGCGCGCGCGTACACGATCTGCTCGTGCGAGATGTTGAACGCACGCACCTTGACGCCGTAGTGGCGCGCCATGTGCAGGCCCAAGCTTCCCCAACCGCAACCGGCTTCGACGACGCTTTGGCCGCTCTGCAGCTGCAGCTTGCGGCACACATGATGCATCTTGGCCGCCTGCGCCTCATCGAGCGTGGCAGAGGCCGTCGGGTAGTAGGCGCAGGTATAGGACATCGTGCGCCCGAGCCAGAGCGAGTAGAAATCATTGCCGATGTCGTAGTGGCGGTGGATGTTCTCGCGCGAGCCTGCGAGAGTATTGGAACGCGGCGCGCGGTGCCGCTTTACGAGGCGCCGCAAGAGGGAGGGCGACGCATCTTTGCGAGGCGCGCTCTTGTAGACGGTCTCGAGAAAATCAATGAGATCGCCCTCGACGCTGATGCGGCCGTCGCTGTAGGCGTCGCCAAATCCCAGCTGCGAATCGGTGAACAGAGTGAAGAGTGTGGCGCGGTCCGCGATGCGCAGCTGATGGACCATTTCGGCGCCGGAGCTTGAGACGCGCTCGCCATTCCACAACAGGAATTCGATGGGCGGGTTGCCGAGGTGCGACAACAGCCGCTCGATGAGCCGCGCCTCGATGGACCGGCGCGCGCGAGTCGGCTCGGCAAGCTCCGGGCGCTCCGCCTCACAACTGCCTTCCGATGCGCGCACACTCTGCTCCACGGCGTTCATACACATCCCCTCACGGCTTCTTAAGCGCCGATGTTATGGACGATGCTACACGGGGAAAGCCGCAGGCGCGACGATCCGAGAAAGGCATCCTGACGATGGCGCTGTCGCGCATAAGCTACATGCAAGCGTAAGCTTGACAGAATTATCTTAGCAGGTTCTGGATGACCTTGCTCAGGGCGCGCGTGCGTACCCCACAAGTTCAACGTAGCCCCGCCCCAAGAGGTTCCTGCCGCCGTGAGTGCCGGTGACGTCCACGGCTCCCTCCCAGTAGCGGGGCCGCCCGTCGAGCTCCTGATCAGGAAGTACAGGGCGCAGATTGACGGTGAGGCCCAGCGTCGGTACCTGTACCTGCCAGCGCGCCGGATAGCGGCCCCCACGCGTGCTCGTCCAGTACTCCTGCACGTCGATCGCCACATCATCGCTTGCGAGTGCGCGCGCGCTGCCATTCGGGCCCACCCAGGTGCCCGCGCTGTGCGGATCCCGGCGGCCATCGCGGCGGCGCAACGAATAGAACATAAGTTCGCTGCCATCGGAAAGCTGCAGCGCGAACCAATCCCAGCCCGCCTCGTCGGCGCCTAAACCGCCGCTGCCCCATTCACGGTCGAGCCAGGCGCTGCCCGCCACTTGGAGCGCCTTGCCGTCGCGCACCAACTCGCCGTGAACGGCAAGACGCGGAATGGAATAGTAGTAGCTCGCATCGCGTGGATTGCTCGACTTCTGGGAGAGTCCCCGATCCCCATTCAATACTGGAGGAACATCGGCCGTCATGCGCACATCAAGAGCATAGCCCTGCGCCGCCGCCCGGATTTGCCATGTCCCATCCGCCGCCGCAAGCGACCAGTCATCCACCCAGACTTTGAGCGGATGGGTCTCGGCTCCGGCGAGCCCGAGGGCAGCACGCGCAAAGCGCTCCTGGAAACGAAATCGCCCGGCGTCAATGTCGGTCACTGCAAAATGCGCGACATACATCTGCTGTGCGCGCCAGGCCGAGGCGTCCGCTGGCGCCGCGAGCGCGGGAGGCGCGAGCGCAATGCGGAACAAGGTGAGTTCGAAGCCAAAGCGCTCGCCCGAAGGCGCGGCAAGATGTCCGGTGACGTACCACCACTCGTGCGCAAAGGCGGGATGCGCGCCATGGTCGCGCGGAAACTCAAATTCATGAGGCGTGAGAGCTTGCTCGAAGGCCGTGCTGTCGTTGGCAAATGGCAGTACGCCATCGGGCGCGGCAGCCGCCGCCACGCCGCCGGCGAGGAAGAAAAGCACCATGCCGCGCGCGCGCATCACTCCTCGCGGATCGCCTGCGCCAGCGGCGCGCGCGCGCTCTTCCAGGCAGGATAGAGTCCCGCCGCGAGCGCCGCCGACAGCGCCACCCCGGCCGCCGCGGCGAAGGCTTGCGGGTGCACGTGCAGATCGATCTGCCAGCCGAAAGCGCGGCGATTGACGACGTCGATCAGCATGCGTGCCGTCAGCACGCCGGCCGGCAACGCCGTCAGCAATGCGACCAGTCCGATGAAACCCGTCTGCGCTTCGATGAGAAGCGCGATGCCGCGCGGCGTGACGCCGAGCGAGCGCAGGAGCGCAAGCTCGCGCGCGCGCTCGAGCTCCCAGGCAACGAGCGCACTCACGAGACTCAAAGCCGCAACCCCCGCGGTCAGCCAATACAGAACGCGTGTGATGACAAACGTGCGTTCAAAGATGCTCATCGACAGCTCGCGCACGTCGGCATTGGAGCGGATCAAGAGTGCCTGGCGTCCGGCGGCCGCGGCATTGAGCCGTGCCATCACCTCTGCCCTGTCGACGCGCGGCGCCAAATATAGACCCAGCGCCGTCAGCGCATCATCCTGCCACCACGCCTGGTAGGCGGCGCGGTTGAGCAATGCCGTGCCGCGATCGTTGCCGTATTCCCGATAGATCCCTGCGATGGCGAAGGCGTGCGGGCCGCGTACCGTATCCAACGTCAGCCGGTCGCCTTCGCCAAGGCGCAGCCGCCACGCCAGAGGCTCCGAGATCACGAGCGCGCCGTGTTCATAGGCGCTCCACACTGCGACTGTATCCCCTGCAGTCAGCTGAAACCCCGCGTAGCTTTGCGGCGCGAGCGTCAAAGCATCGAGCGACACGGGACCAAAGACCGGGGACTCCACGCGCACGCGGCGGCTCTCGCTGTGCGCGGCAATGCCGGGTGTTGCAATCAGCGCCGCTGCCACGTCCTTCTCGATGCGCCGCTCGGGCCGTGCAAATCCAGGTCCCGGCGCGGTCACGTAAAAGTCCGCCCGCAGCGTGCGACCGAGCCAATCCTGCAGCGACTCGCGGAAGCTATCGACCATGAGCGCAACCCCTATCATCGCGCACACGGCGAGGCCCAACGCCGCGACGGCGACACCCGTGCGGCTCAATGACGCGGCAATATCATTGAGCGCCAGGCGTGCGACGGGACTGCGGTGCACGATGAGCTCGGCGGCGACACGCGCTGCGGCGCGCAGCGCCGCGGGCGCAAGTGCAGCGACCGCCAGCAAGAGGAGAAAAAGCGCGACGAACCCGGCAAGGAGGCTGCGCGCGGACGCAAACACGATGGCGAGCGCGGCAGCGCCGAGGAGCGCGCTTGCGAGGAGGAGCCAGCGCGACGCTCCGGCAGCCCGCTCCTCGAGCACGGAGCGCTTGAGGCCGAGCTGCGGACTCGAGCGCGCCGCTTCCGTCGCAGGGATGGCGGCGGCGATGAGCGCCACTGCAATGCCGGCGACGAGGGCCTTTGCGATGGCGCTGGCGGGCAGCGTCACGCGGCTGACGGCCACGACGAAGTAGAGATCATTGATGGTACCGGCGACGAGCCGCACGAGCGCATGGCCAATCATCACTCCCAGGAGCAATCCCAATACCGCACCTACGGTGCCGATCAGCGCCGCTTCGCCGAGTAGCGCCGCCAGTACCTCGCGACGCGTCGCACCGAGCGCCCGCAGCACGCCGACGAGGGTGCGGCGCTGCACCACGGCGAAACTCACGGCGCTGTAAATCAGGAAGAAGCCGACAAGGAGCGCGAGCAGGCTCATCGCCTGCAGATTGACCGTGAACGTCGCGGCGAGATCAAGATTTTCACGCGTGCGGCTGCCCACCGCATGCACGCTGACGCCTGCGGGCAGCTCGTGCTCAAGTCGCGCCAGCGCAAGCTCCCCGTCGCGCCCCGGGGGCACACGCAGATCAATGCGCGATAGATGCCCCGCAAGGTGCAGCCATTCCTGCGCCTGGGCGATGTCCGTCAGAAGGAGCGCCTCATCTCCAGGCCGCTCTGCGCCCAGCGGCGCCAGGAACAGTGCAGGCGTCGCGCGCCCGCTCACCTCAAGAGGGAATGAGGCACCCGGCGCAAGATGCAGCTCGGCTGCCGTCGCCGCCGCCATCATCACCGTGCCGCTCTGCGTGAACCAGCGCGCAAGATCCGCGAACCGCATCGAGCCGGCACCCGACGCCGCTGCGTCGCCGTCAAAGGCGGGGCTCGCGAAGGGATCAATGCCAACGAGCTGCAGGTTCCGGTCGCCAATCTGCGCATAGCCCTCGACCACGGGCGCGAACTCGATCGGCAGCCGCGCGCGCCGCAGCGCGACGTATAAGAGCTCATCAATGCCTGCCGGCCCCGCGACGATTTCGTGCGTCGCCGCGCCGTTCACCACATCGATCGAGAGCTCAAAGGCGCGTGCGGCGCTGGCGGTCGCCATATCCACCGCCGCGATCGTCGCGACGCCGACGGAAAGTCCGGCGAGGGCAAGCACGAGCTGCGCCGGATGGTGCAGCAGATGTCGCAGCACCGCCGCCGCAAGGAGCGGCATCAGCTGCGTGCCTCAGCTTGGGCGCTTGACTGCAGGCGCCCGTCGAGAAGTTCGAGCACGGAGTCGGCCACGCGCGCCAGGGCCGGGTCGTGGGTGGCAATGAGAAGCGCAGCCGAGCGCCGCTGCGCAAGCGAGCGCAGGAGCGGGACGATCGCGCGTGCGCTGTCCCCATCAAGGTTGCCGGTCGGCTCGTCGGCGAGCAGCAGAGCAGGCTCGTGCACGAGCGCGCGGGCAATGGCGACGCGCTGCTGCTCACCGCCCGAGAGCACATCGACGGCGCTGTTGAGACGATCGCCCAATCCGACCTCGGCGAGCGCCGCGCGGCTGCGCTCGCGCGCCACGGCGCCGCGCACGCCGTTCAACTCCAGAACGAGGCGCACGTTCTCCTCGACGTCGAGCGTCGGCAGGAGATTGAATAGCTGATAGACGAAGCCCACGTGCCGACGGCGAAACAGCGTGCGCTCGGGCTCGCCGAGCGCGCTGATCGTGCGTCCCGCGAATTCGATGGTGCCGCCGTCGGGCCGATCGATGCCGCTGATGAGATTGAGGAGCGTCGATTTGCCCGAACCGCTGCGACCGATGATGGCCACCACTTCGCCGGCGGCAATCTGCGCGCTGGCATGATCGAGCACGCGGCGCACGCGCTGCCCTTCATGGAAGCTGCGCGAAAGATCGTCGATTCTGAGCACAGCGCTAGCGCGCGCCGCGGCGCGCGAGTTCGCCGCGCAGTGCGGCAGCGAGATCCCGAAAGGCCTGCGGCTCAAAGAAAGGCGCCGCATTCCAGTCATACGCCCAGGGATGCTGCACGCGCAATGCGGGAGGCTCATCGGCATAACGCGGCACGATGTGCGCATGCAGCGCGGGCTCGAGATTACCGAAGATCGCATAGTTGATGCGCAGTGCACCGGCCACCGCCAAGAGCGCATCGCCCACGCGCGTCATGTCGAGGAGAAATTGCGCGCGCTCCGGCTCGCCCAAGCTATTGATGTCAGGAACGACCGGATCGGGCAGTAACAGCACGTAGCCGCGCACGAACTGCCGTTCGCCGAAGAGCGCCCAGCCCGACGGCAGCGACGCAATGACGCGTGGATCGCCGGCGCGAGCCGCGTTCGCGAGCGCATGAATGGCGGTCGGTTTCATGGTTGGCGGATCGCTCATACGCTGCCCGTATCGCCCGCACGCGCATTCACGGTAACCACCGTCGCCTTGGGGAAGAAGTTGAATTCCGAGGCGCTCGCCCAGGTGTAGGCGCCCATAGCGCGTCCAATGATCAAATCCCCGCAGCGCAGCTGCGGCAAGAGGACATTCTCCGCGATGACGTCGATGCTGTCGCAGGTGGGACCTGCCAGCACGCAGGGCGATCGCTCGCCTGCGGTGCGCAGCGCCTCGATGGAATAGTGGGCATGATCGTAGAGCTGTCCGCTGTAGGAACCGTAGAGCCCGTCGTCTAGGTAGTACCACCATCGGCCCTCGCGCCGTGCACGGCCCATAACGGAGGCGACGCCAATCGCCGCCGGGCCCACGATGAAGCGGCCCGGCTCTGCAATAATGCGCAGGCGCCGCGGCAATCGCGCAAGCGCCGCGCGGATCGGCGCGCAGAAGCTGCCGATTTCCTGGGCGTTCTGCATGTAGCGGATTGGAAATCCGCCGCCGATATCGAGCGTGTCTAGCACTCCCAACTTCTCGCGCCGCGCTGCGGAGAGGAGCCGCGCGCACGCTTCGATCGCCTCGACGTGTTTGGCCGAATCAGGTGCCTGGGATCCGACGTGAAAAGACAGGCCGCGCACCGCGATCCCCAAATCGGCCGCGAGCCGCGCAAGCTCCAGCACCTCGGCGGGATCGCAGCCGAACTTGCGCGACAGATCGCACACCGCGCCCGGGCTTCGGAAGGATGTGCGCAGCAGGAGCTCCGTGCGCTCGGTGAAATGCGCGAACTTCTTCACCTCATCGGCGTTGTCGGCGACGAAAGTGCGCACGCCAAAGTGCAGAGCGTTTCTGATATCGCGCTCGGTCTTGATCGGATGGGTGTGGATGCAGCGTTCAGGTGCGACCGCCAGGCTCGCGGCGAGCTGCACCTCTCCGGTGGTGGCAAGATCAAGAAAGCCGCCCGCCTCAATGACGGTGCGCACCGCCGCCGCATGCGGCAGCGGCTTCAGCGCATAGTGCAGATCGACGCCGGGCAGCGCCCGCGTGAGCTTGCGAAACTGCGCGCGAATGCGCTCGCAGTCGACGATGAGGAGCGGCGAACCAAACTCAGCCACCAGCCTGCGAATTTGGGCAGGCTCGAAAGGGTCAATAAATCGTTTCATCGACGCCGTATTAATCTTTTAAAACAATAGCTTACTTTAATACACGGAAATTTGGTGCAGGGCAGGCGTCAGCATCGACGCGGAGTTAGCTTGGATGAGCGACACGCGCCACTCTGATTCTGGCCGCTGCGGCAGGCCGCGGCAACCTCGCGCCGCCGCCGGGAAACAAACACGCGCGGACAATGCAGAAGAGAGCGACCCGACACACCCGAGCCAGATCAATCTATACGCAACGAAGAAACAAGGACGATTCGACCCACCCGTGAATTGCGCAAGGAAGTGGAGCGAGATCGCCAGTGAGAGTGAAGGAGACCGCTCACGCCACCTCGTCGCGCGCACTGCTGCGCTGCGCTTCCGTAGACTGTCGGCCAGTGGCGCTAGCTGTTTTCGGATGGAAGCGCAAGGTCAATACCTGCTGCAAATCACTGGAAATTGGATCTATAGTCACGTCCGCGCCATTCTGATGGGATCAGATTTCTGGCAACACTCGGACAGCGCCATGCAGTCGCCCGATCTCACCCACCCTCACGCTCGCTCGCTCATTCGCACGCTTCGCCTGAAGGTTCGCTCGGAAGCCTATCCGTGGCTCAATGCTGCGGCGTGTGAAGTGAATGTCGTCTTCAACTACTGTAATGAGACGAGCTACAAAGCCGCGACCCGCACGGATTTGAAGCGCAAGTGGTTCACAGGCTTTGATCTATGCGCCCTCACCGCCGGCGCGACGGAGTACTTCGCGACGCAGGAATAGAATCAGCGAGGACGGCGGCACGAGAACCGCTAGGGCAACATCGCGACCACCCCGGTGATATCGAGCTCGCTGATGCCGCTCGCCGCGCGCATCAGGCGGTCGCGGACCGCATCCCAGCGCTCATCCGGCGGCACCTCCTGTACGAGAATCCGTCGGCAACCCACCCTATCAAGCGTGCGCAGATTGGCGTACAGCCCGTGACCATATTGGTCGGGACGGCGGCCTGCATTGACCCAGGTGACATAGGTATGCGCTTTGATGGGCAGGCGTTGTGCGAGCACCGCGATGCGCCGGCCGCCCTCGGAGAACGCTGCAGCCTGCGCATCGATCTGTCCGCTAGGCACGATCGTCATCGGTGTGCTCGGTGAGTAGTGCGACGGAGAGCTGCCCGGCACGCGCGGGGAATCCAGATCCGGCCCTGGCAAGAGCTCGCCCACGATTTCACGCATTTGACCGGCAGTGACTGCTCCCGGGCGCAGCAGGCGCACGCGTCCGCTATCGAAACCGACGATGGTTGACTCAAGTCCGATCTGGCATTCCCCGCCGTCCAGGACGACGCGCACGGTGTCGCCGAGCTCATCGCGCACGTGCTCCGCCCGCGTCGGGGAGAGCCGCCCGTAGCGATTCGCGGAAGGGGCGGCGATGCCGCCGCCGAAGGCCGTGAGCAGTTGCTGCGCCATCGTATGCGAGGGCACGCGCACGGCGACCGTGTCCTGAGCGCCCGTGAGAATGTCGTGCACGTTATAGGCGCGTGGCAGGACCAGCGTGAGCGGCCCGGGCCAGAAGCGCTCCGCGAGGCGCGCCGCAGCATCCGGGACTTCCCGCACCCAGTGATGCAGAAAGCGCGCGCTGTCCAGATGAACGATGACGGGATGCGTCGTCGGCCGGCCCTTGGCCTCGAAAATTTTGCGCACGGCGTCCGGGTTCTTCGCATTCGCGCCGAGGCCGTAAACGGTCTCGGTGGGGAATGCGACGAGCTCGCCGTCGCGCAGCGCCTGCACGGCAGTCTCGATCTCGACCTGACTCGCTCTGACGACTCTGACCATGGCGCGGATTCTACCAAGGCTTGCTACGAGTGCCTGTGAGGAAGCCTCAGCGAGCTCCGCAATCGTGGCGCGATCACAATTCTTGCGCTGTTTGCGTGCAACAGCGCGAATTGAGTTGACAATACGCGGCAACTTCGGAAAGTCGCAGCGCTGGCACCTACTCGAGCGCGTGGCGCTCCCAGCCCGTCGGCGTGCGCCGCAGTTCATAGGCCGGCCAGTAGTGTTTGTCGAGCTTCAGCGTAATCACCTCCGGAGCATTGTTCCAGGTGATGGTGCGCAGGCGCAGCGAGGAGCGATCGGGCCGTCCCGTGACGACGCCCAGGAAGGCATCGAGGTCCGGAGTCGGTATGCCGTCAACTTCAACAATGCGGCGCCCCGGAAAGAGTCCATAGCGCGTCGCCGGTGAGCCGTAGGAAAAGTACCCGACGTACACACCGACCGGCGGGATGCCGCGCTGCGCGCTCATCGCCCGATGCGGTGCCTGCAAGGTGGCTCCAGCCCATTGCACGATGCGGTCAATGTCCGCGCCGGGAAGCTCGACCGTGTCCACGTTGATCGTCTGTTCGCTGCGGCCGCGCCACACGGTCACAGCGACCCTCTGCTTATCCGCAACTGCACGTTCAACTTCGCGAAACCGCGTGACGACTGCGCCGTCGATAGCGAGCACGAGGTCACCCTGCTGCAGCACCTTGGTGGCCGGCGAGCCGCCCACCACGCGCTCAACTCCGAGCACCTGCCGGCGCGACACCCCATGTGCCGCAAGCTTCGTCGCCCACTCCTCCGACAAGCCAAAATCGCGTGCGCTTGCGATCGGCTGCACCGAAAATTCCACTTCCAGAGAATGCAGCGGCCGGTCATTGCGCACGCGCTCGAGCATCTCGCTCACAAGATCAATCGAGACGCCTTTGTTGTCCTGCGCGATCTCGCGGCCGTTCTCATAGGCAAAGCTTGACCACAGACCCAGCACGCGATCGTCGTTATCCAGAAGCACGCCGTCATAATCGAGCGGCGGATTGACGAGCTGCGCGACCTCAATGTTGCTGTCGCGAAAGCGCATGGTGCGTGACAACGGCAGCTCGAGCGGCTCGATATCGGCGATCTGCGTGCTGCGCGCGCGGATCTCGCTGTCGGCGGCAAGGCCCACGATGCGCACCGTCTCGCCGGCGGCAAGCTCGTGCACCGCAAGCTTCGCAGCCTTCACTGGAGTCGTGCCGATGAGCTTCGGATCGTAGGCAACGACGGCGAGATTGTGCAGAGGGTGGATGTACACAACGCGTCCCGGCACCTGCACCGTTCCCGCAAATGTAATATTGACGTCGCCGACGGAGACCGGCACGGTGTTGCGATCCACCGCCACGAGGCCGCGCTCGGCATCGAGGACGAGCCCCGTACCGTGATAGTTGCGCTCCGTGATGCCGGAGATCGAATACGGCATGTCAAAGCTCACCTGCACGAGTGAGGGGGCGATCTTTGCAAGCTTCGAGTCGCTGAAACTCGGATACACCGTGCTGGCCGCCTTCTCGGGTTTCGGAGCGGGACCTGCCGCAAGATCCTTGCAGGGCCATAGACCCAGCGTGTCATCGCGCGTGCAGTGATGCGCGGGGAACCACTTGCGGTCCATGCGGAAGGAGCGCAATTGGCTGCCGTTCGGATCATCGATCGTGAAGAAGCGCACGACGGCTCGATCCCCATCGCCCAGGCTTGCGAGCGCCGCCTCGAACTCATCGACGTTGTCGGTCTTCTTCGAGTCGAGCGTCGTGATCACGGCGCCGCGCGGAATGGCCGCAGCGGAGAACACATAGCCCGCGTTCGCCACATAGACGCCGCGGGTCGGCACATTGAAATGCCGCGCCTGCTGATAGGAGAGCGTGTTGACGACCGCTTCGCCGAACTCCACGAACGAATTGGGCGTGATGCTGTTGAGATCGATGACCGGCAGCTTCGCGGACAGCGGTTTTCCGCCGCGCTCGAGCTCCAGATTTGCAGTGCCGCCGACCGAGGAGTCGAGGACCTCCTCGAGCGATTCGAACTGAGTGGTGTAACGGCCGTTCACACGCACGAGCACGTCGCCCGCCTGCAGCACGCCGAAGCTCGCCGATCCCGGCAGTACTTCGTTGATGACGAGCATCCCCGTGTACAGCGGAAATGCCTTGCGCACCGCCGCTTCCGTGCCGGCACTGAGTCCCAGGCGCTTCAACTCATCGTACGGTACGTAGGTGAAGATGGTTGCAAGCGTCCCCCGCGTCACGGGTTTGCCCTGCTGGATCAATTCCAATGCGCGCCGCACGCGTCCGAGCGGCAGATAGAAGCTCGACGCCGCGCCACTTGCGCCCCCGGCATTCAAACCGACGACACGCCCGCGAATGTCCACCACCGGAGAGCCGGAAGACCCGCCGGATGTGCCGGACGCGGCCTGCAGATAGAAAGTGTTGAAGTCGTTATATTTGCCGACGCCATACTCGGGCGCGTCGCGGTCGAGACGCGCCAGCGTGCCAGCGAGGATCGACAGCTGTTCGCCCGCATTGTTGCCGACCACGCGGATCTCGCGCCCGATCTGTGCGCCCTCCGGATACAGCGGCAGAGCCTTGGGCTTGATGAAGTGCAGTTTCGACGGGTCGTAGCGGTATAGGCCGAAATCGTGCACAGGATCGCGATAGACCGGATAGAGCTGCACTTCCTCGCGGTTGAGAAAAGTCGCCGTCGATGTGACGGGTCCGGGAGTCACGACGTGGCGATTGGTCAGGATGAGGCCGCGCTCGGCATCGACGACGAATCCCGTCGCCTGCGCGGACGTATTCCACTCGGTGTCGAAGGCGCGCGTGGCATCCACTTCAATGGACACGACGGAGCTTGCGATGCGCTCGAGAGTGACGGCCCAGTCGGGGCTTTCCTCGACCGCAGCGGCCTGCTGCGCAAGCTGCGCCGCCTGCTGGCTTTGCCGCGCACCGGAGGGCTGGGGCGGAATCTGCGGCGCGGCGGCGGAAGGCGGCGGCGGGGGCTCGGGCGGTTGTGCGCTCAGCACGAGCGGGGCTAAGAGCCCGATCAGGATAATTGACGCGCGGCGCATAGATCTCCTAGCCACTAGCGGCCGACCAACACCAGCAGCCATACGCCGCCGAGCAGCACAAAGGACATGAATACAGCGGCAGAGCCCATGTCTTTCGCAAGCCCTGCCAGCTTGTGATGCTCGTAGCCGATCCGATCAACCGTCGCCTCGATGGCGCTGTTGAGGAGCTCAACGATGAGGATGAGCAGCACGGGCCCGACGAGTAGCGCGCGTTCCACGCCGCTGTGTCCGAGCCACAGGCCCACAGGTATGACGAGCACCGCAAAGCAGAGTTCCTGCCGAAAGGCCGCCTCGTCGCGGTATGCTCCCGCAAAGCCGCGTGCGCTCGAGCCAAAGGCTCGCCAGAGACGCACAAGACCGCGGGGCTTGGAGCGATCTATAGCTCCTCCTTCGGCTTCCAGGTCAGATCGAGCTGCTTTGCCGCGCGCACGTCGTCAAGACGGCGCACCGGCAGGTTGTGCGGCGCGCCCTTCAGATACTCAGGTTCCTCGCGCGCCTCGCGCTCGATGCGGATCATGGCATCGGCGAATGCGTCGAGCACTTCCCGGCTTTCAGTCTCCGTGGGTTCGATCAAGAGACACTCGGGAACAATGAGGGGAAAGTAGGTCGTCGGGGCATGGAAACCGTGGTCCAGGAGCCGTTTCGCAAAGTCCATCGCATTCACGTCCAATTCACGCGCCTCGCGCTTCAAGGTGATGATGAACTCGTGGCTCGCGCGCCGCTGCGGATACGCGGCCTCGAAGCCTGCCTGCTTAAGCCGCGTGAGAAGATAGTTCGCATTCAAAGTGGCGTAATCGCCGACCTCGCCCATGCCGGTGCGCCCGAGCATTCGCATGTAGATATAGGCCCGCAGCAGCACTCCGGCGTTGCCCATGAAGGCCGAGAGCCGACCGATCGACTGCGGCAGATCGCGTTCCGCCATCCAGCGATAGCGCTCACCATCTCGCCCCACGATCGGTATGGGCAAGAACGGCAGGAGCCGCGCGCTCACGCCGACCGCGCCAGCCCCTGGCCCGCCGCCGCCATGCGGGGTGGAGAAGGTCTTGTGCAGATTCATGTGGATGGCATCAAAGCCCATATCGCCGGGGCGAACCTTGCCGAGAATGGCATTGAGATTCGCGCCGTCGTAGTAGAGGAGCCCCCCCGCGGCGTGCACGATGCGCGCGACTTCCTCGATGCGGCGCTCAAAAATGCCAAGGGTCGAGGGGTTGGTCAGCATGATGCCCGCGGTGTGCGGGCCGACCGCGGCTTCGAGCGCCGCGACGTCGATATCTCCGTCCGCTCCCACGCGGATCTCGCGCACCGTGCAGCCGCACATCATGGCTGTCGCGGGATTCGTGCCGTGCGCGGCCTCCGGCACGATGATCTCGGTGCGCGCAAGGTCGGAGCGGGCGCGGTGATAGGCGCGGATCATCGCAACCCCGGCGAACTCACCCTGCGCCCCGGCCATGGGGCTCAGCGACACGCCCTGCATGCCGGTCACCTCCTTCAGCATCTCCTGCAGTTCGAACATGCAGGCCAGGAACCCCTGGCCGTGCGACTCGGGCGCAAGCGGATGACGGCCGAGGAACTCCGGCAGCATCGCGTACTGATTGCACGCCTTGGGGTTGTATTTCATCGTGCACGAACCCAGCGGATAGAAGTGCGTATCGATTGAGAAGTTCAATTGCGACAGGCGCGTGAAGTGACGCACCGCCTCGAGCTCGCCCACCTCGGGTAAGAGCGGCGGCGATTGACGCCTGAGGTTCTCCGGAAACTGGGTTGGCTCATCGATCTCCTCGGGCCACTGATCTCGGCTGCCGCGTCCAGGACGCGAATATTCGAAGATCACCTTTTCCCGCAGTGCTGACATAGGTCGCAAGATCCTGTGAGGCGCCGCATCAGGCGGCGCGCGCCGCCTTCATGACGTCGCCGAGCGCGTTCGCATAGCGCTCGATTTCCGCGCTCGTCTTCGTTTCGGTGGCACAGACGAGCCATGCATGGCCGAGCTCCGGATAGTGCTCGGCCAGATCGAAGCCTGCGAGAATGCCACGATCCGCAAGACGCTGCAGCACCGGTGCCACCGGCCGATCGAGCCTGATGACGGATTCGTGAAAATAGGGGCTGGGAAAGAGCGTGCGCACGCCGGGCACGCGCGTCAGCGCAGCAATGAGCTCGGCCGTGCGCGCGTGCGAGGCCGATGCCACGCGCGCGAGCCCCTGCGGCCCCATGAGCGACATGTAGATGGTCGCGGCGGTTACGAGCAGGCCCTGGTTGGTGCAAATGTTCGACGTGGCGCGTGCGCGCCGGATGTGCTGCTCGCGTGCCTGTAGCGTGAGCGTAAATCCATCACGCCCGCTCACATCGACCGTGCGTCCGACGATCCGACCCGGCATTTGCCGCACATGCGCAAGCCGCGTCGTCATGAAGCCGAAGTACGGGCCGCCGGAACATAGCGGCACGCCGAGCGGCTGGCCTTCGCCGACCACGATGTCGGCGCCCGCCGTGCCCCATTCCCCGGGTGGCTTCAGGAGCGCAAGCGAGGTGGGATTGACGACGGCGATCACTAAGATGTTGCGCTCGCTCGCCCAACGCGTGAGCGCATCGACATCTTCGAGGACGCCAAAGAAGTTCGGCTGCTGAATGACGAGGGCGGTGATGTCCTGGCCGTCGAAGCGTGCCAGCGTCGCTGCGAGCGTGCGCCCTTCCGTGGCGCTGAAGGGCACTTCCTCGAAGCGCACGGCTTGGTTGCCGGCGGCGGCGCTTGCCACCTTGCGGTAGTGCGGATGCACGCTCGTCGGCACGAGCACGCGCTGAGCCTTCGATTTGCGATTCGCGCGCACGGCCATGAGACACGCTTCCGCCAGGGCCGAGGCGCCGTCGTAGAGCGAGGCGTTGGCAACTTCCATCCCCGTCAAGCTCGCAATCATCGTCTGGTATTCGTAGATGACCTGCAAAGTGCCCTGACTCGCCTCCGCCTGGTATGGCGTGTAGGAGCTGTAGAACTCGCCGCGCGTCGCGACCGCCCAAACGGCCGCGGGAATGTGATGCTCATAGGCGCCGGCGCCGATGAAACACAGCGGTCGGCCGTCGGTTTGTGCGCGCGCGCTCATGAGCTTGCCAATCTGCATCTCGTTCATCGCCGCGGGAATCCCGGCGAGTGAGCGCACCCGCAGTGATGCGGGTATCTCATCAAAGAGCTGATCAATGCTGGCCACTCCGATCGCCGCGAGCATCTCGGCGACATCCGCTTCGGTGTGAGGAATGAAAGCCATCAGGAACCCTCCGCGCGCAGGAGCTCTTCATACTCGGCGGCCGAGAGCAGCGCGCCGGCCGGCGCGCCCGCCGGCCGCAGGCGCAAGAGCCAGCCGCGGCCGAAGGCGTCCTGATTGATGAGCTCCGGAGCGCTCGCCAGATCGGGATTCCCGGCCGTGACCTCGCCGGCGATGGGACAGTACACATCGGACGCCGCCTTGACCGACTCGACCACGGCGCAGGCCTCGCCGGCCGCGAGCACGCGGCCCTTCTCGGGCACCTCCGCAAAAACGAGGTCGCCGAGCTCATGCTGCGCGTGATCCGTGATGCCAATCTCGACGGTGCCGTCCTTAAGCTTTCTCACCCATTCGTGGCTCTTGGTATAGGTCAAATCGGCGGGAGCTTGGCTCATGAGTAAACTTCCATGCGTCTGGTTGATAGAGGGTTCAGCTGAGGAGCGACTTGCCCGCACGCACGAACGGCGGTTTGACCGTGCGCGCCGCGAGCAGTTTGCTGCGAATATCGACTTCAACTCGTGTGACGGAGCCGCTCGGAATCCGCGCAAGGCCAATCGAGCGCTCAAGCGTGGGCGAGAAAGTGCCGCTCGTGACCTCGCCGGTGCCGCCCGCCACGATCACTTTCTGATGGCTGCGCAGCACGCCGCGATCCTCGAGCAGCAGGCCCACAAGCTGCCGAGCGCTGCCCGCCGCCACCACGCGTTCGAGCGCCTCGCGCCCACTGAAGCGCCGCTCGGCGGGTTCGAGCGCGACGGTCCACCCGAGGCCCGACTCGAAAGGATGCGTGCTCTCATCCATGTCATTGCCGTAGAGATTCATGCCCGCCTCGAGGCGCAGCGTGTCGCGCGCACCCAGGCCGCAGGACACGACTCCGAGTGAGTTCAACGCAAGCCATGGTTCCACCGCTTTCTCGCCCGGCAGCATGATCTCGAAACCGTCCTCGCCGGTGTAGCCGGTGCGCGCGATAAACCAGTCCGCGACGGCCGCGCCGCCGAACACGGGTAAGGCGAGCGCGCGCTCCCGATCGCTGGCAGCCAGCAAAGTGACGCTTGCCTGCCGTGCCTGCGGTCCCTGCACGGCGAGCATGGCCAAATCCACCCGTTCACGCACTTCAACACCGAAGTCTTGTGCGTGGCGGCGGATCCATGCGAGGTCTTTGTCGCGCGTGCCGGCGTTGACGACCAGACGAAAGTCGGACGCGCTCAGAAAATAGACGATGAGATCGTCAATCACGCCGCCCGCTTCATTCAGCATGCAGCTGTAGAGCGCTTTGCCCGGACGCGTCAGCTTGCCGACATCATTCGCGAGCAGCCACTGCAGAAACTCGCGTGTGCGTGCACCGGTCAAATCAATGACGCACATGTGCGAGACGTCAAACACGCCCGCCGCGCGGCGCACCGCGTGGTGCTCCTCGATTTGCGAGGCGTACTGCACGGGCATGTCCCAGCCGCCAAAATCGACCAGGCGCGCGCCCTGGCTCTTGTGCAGATCGTAGAGCGGTGTGTGTCGTCCCACGGGTCCTCCGGTTCAGCACGGACCCGCAAGCAAACGAGGGCGGCAGCGCGTAGCCTTCGCGTCTGCCGCCCCTCTGTCCTGTTACCTGAGAGATCAGGCGCCTTAAGCGCCGCACCCCTTCGGTGGATGGAAGCCTTGCAAAAGGTCCACCACTCTCCAGAGCTCGCCGTGGCACGCCGCTTTCGCGGCGTGCGCAAGACCTGCCGTTGCTGTTGCCTGAGCGTTTCCGGGCGGGACTTGCGCCTTCGGCGGTCCGGCGCCACACGGGCCGGACTCTCTCTGAACAGATCTCATGCGTGCGAGCGGCGCGGATGATAGCAGCAGTGGCTTGCAGGCCCAAGGGCAGAGCAGAATGGTCCGCGCTCGCGTACCATCTACAGGGTAGTTGCATGATGCCGAAGGTCCGAAGCACGCTTATCCTTGGCAGTCTCGCGTTCAGCGGTTTTGGCTGCTCGGGGTTCTCGGCGCCGCTTGCAGACATCGAGTCGGTGGAGCGCGCACGTTTTGCGGCGATGACGCAGCAGGACGTTAAAGCCCTGCAACCCATGCTTGCGGATGATCTCATCTATTGTCACTCAAATGGCCGCTGTGAATCGAAGACACAACTTCTCGAATCGATACGCACCGGGCGTATCCGTTATCGCGCCGTCGATATCCTCTCGCTGCGGCCACGCACGGCGGCGGGCGCGGTGATCGTCAATGGTTCAATCTCCGTAGACGGCACGATGGACGGCGTGCCGGTCAAAATGCAGATGGTTTACATGGGCGTGTACGTGCGGCGCGACGGCCAATGGCGCCTGGCCGCATGGCAGGCCGCGCGGCTGCCGGTGGCGCACTAGCCATGATGCGCGAGCGCCGCAAAAGCGTTGTGGTAGAGATCGGCGCCGTGCGCGTCGGCGGCACTCATCCCATCGTCGTGCAATCAATGACCAACACCGATACCGAGGATGCGGAAGGGACCGCTCAGCAGGTGAAGTCGCTGGCGCGCGCAGGCTCGGAACTCGTGCGCATTACCGTCAATACGAGCGCCGCCGCCGCCGCGGTGGCGCCGATCCGCGAGCGCCTCACGCAAATGGGAGTGAACGTTCCCCTCATCGGGGATTTTCACTTCAACGGCCATAAGCTTCTGCGCGAACATCCGGACTGCGCCGCGGCGCTCGCCAAGTACCGCATCAACCCGGGCAACGTCGGCCGCGGCAGCAAGCGCGATTCGCAGTTCTCGGAAATGATCGAGACCGCCTGTCGCTACGACAAGCCGGTTCGCATCGGCGTCAACTGGGGAAGCCTCGACCAGGAGCTCCTCACCCGTTTGATGGATGAGAACAACGCCCAGCCTCAACCGTCGACTGCGCAGGAGGTGATGCGCCGCGCGGTCGTGCTGTCGGCTCTGCAGAGTGCCGCGCGCGCCGAGGAGCTCGGGCTGCCCCACGATCACATCATCCTGAGCGCGAAGGTGAGCGGCGTGCAGGATCTCATCGCGATCTACCGCGATCTTGCGGCGCGCTGCGACTATCCGCTGCATCTGGGATTGACCGAAGCGGGCATGGGATCAAAAGGGATTGTGGCCTCCACCGCCGGCATGGCGGTCGTGCTGCAGGCGGGCATCGGCGACACCTTGCGCGTGTCGCTCACGCCCGAGCCGGGCGGGGATCGCACGCAGGAAGTGCTCGTCGCGCAAGAGATCCTGCAGACCATGGGTCTGCGCTCCTTTACGCCGATGGTCGTCGCTTGTCCCGGCTGCGGCCGCACCACCAGCAGTTTCTTCCAGGAGCTCGCGCAGAGCATCCAATCGCACCTGCGTCACCGCATGCCCGAATGGCGCAAGCAGTACATGGGCGTGGAAGAGATGACGGTCGCCGTCATGGGGTGCGTCGTCAATGGCCCCGGCGAGAGCAAACACGCAAACATTGGCGTGAGCCTGCCCGGCACGGGCGAGCGTCCGGTCGCGCCCGTCTATGAAGACGGCGAGAAAACTGTCACGTTGAAGGGCGAGCGCATCGCCGAGGAATTCCAGGGGCTGGTGGAAGCCTATGTCGCGCGCAAGTACCTGCGCAAGGAAGCCTCGTGAGCGATTTGAGCGGCAGAAGCTGCAAACCCTGTGAGGGCGGCGTCGCACCGCTTGACGCAGCCGCGGCGCAGGCGCTCATGGGTGAGCTCACGCGGCAATGGCAGCTCGCCGCCGACGCGCGCTCGATTCGCCGCGAATTCAAGTTCAAGGACTTCTATCGCACGATGAGCTTCGTCAATGCGCTCGCGCACATCGCCAACATTGAGGATCACCATCCGGATCTTGAGGTGGGCTACAACCACTGCCGCGTGCTCTTTACGACGCACGCCATCGGGGGACTGTCGGAAAACGACTTTATCTGTGCAGCGAAGATCGATCGGATTGCCCTGCCCGTGCCGCCAGCGGCAGCTCCCCGCTGAGTCCGAGCGCACGCGACATAAAGAAGCGCTTGAGCTCGGCACTCTGATTGACCCAGCCGAGGCCGCGCTGGGCGATCTGCGCGACAGGTCCCGTGCCATGTGCCAGCAGCCGATCAAAGGCGTCGATGGCGACGCGCATGAATTCAGTTTCACTCTTGCGCCAGCGCTCATAGCGCCGCAATACGCGCAACGCCCCCGGATCCTCGCCCTCGTCGTAGGCTGCGAGGATGAGTTCGGCGAGCGTTGCCGCATCCAGTAACCCTAAGTTCACGCCCTGCCCTGCGAGCGGGTGGACCACATGCGCAGCATCCCCCACGAGCGCGCAACGTTCAGTGACATAGCGCGGGGCTGCGAGCCGCTGCAGGGGAAATGACACTCGCTCGCTGACAAGCCGCGTGGCGCCGAGCGCGCCGTCCGCGGCGCGCTCAAGCTCGCGCGCGAATTCCTCCGCGGTCGCGGCAAGGAGTTTCTGCGCAAGCTTCTCATCCGCCGACCAGACGATTGAACTTGTGCCGTCGGACAGCGGCAGGAAGGCGAGCGTGCCGGTGCGCAAGAATCGCTGCCAGGCGGTTTGCTCATGCGGCCGCTCGGTGGCGACCGTGGCGACGATCGCGATCTGGCCATAGTCCGACACGGTCGCATCAAGGCCGGCCGCCGCGCGCAGCGGCGAGTGTGCGCCATCGGCGCCGATCACGAGACGCGCGCTCAAGGCCGCATCGGTGGTGGCAATGTGTACGCGCTCTGCAGAAGGTTGCAGGGACACGAAGCCGCTCGAGTAGATCCGCGCGCCCGCCGCGACGGCGGCGTCGAGGAGCGCCGCCTGCACCAGGCGCGTTTCAATGATGTAGCCGAGGTTCGGCTCGCCGGCCTCGGCTGCCTCGAAGCGCAGCGCCGCGCGGTCGGTGGGCGCGACGCTCTCATGCCAGATGCGCATGCACTCATAGGGACTTATGCGCGCGGCGGCGATCTGCCGCCATGCGCCCGCCGCTTCCAGGATGCGTTCACTTGCGCGCGAGAACGCCGCGACGCGCAGATCCATGGCGCCATGAGGCGCAGGATAGGTGGGCCGATGCGGCTCGAGAATCGCGACCGCCAGAGGGGCGGCCTGCCGCAGCACGCCTCCTGCGAGGAGTGCCGCGATGCAGGCACCCACCGGGCCGCCGCCAACCACGACGACATCAAATGCGTCAGCCACGAGGGCGCGCTGCCATGAGCCCGAGCCCGCGGGCGAGCCGCGGTGTGGGTCCGCCAAAGCCTGCGCTCACTCGCGCAAGAGCGCTCTTTGCGGGCGGCGCAAGATCAAAGAGCAAAAGCCCGAGGTTGCGCAGCATGCCCACGCCGCGCCGTCCGTCGCCGAAGAGCTTGATGAGGCCGTCGGTGAAGCGAATGACCCCGCTCCTGTCGCGCGCACGCCAATCGGCAAACTGGCGCAAGAGCTGAGCTTCTCCCGGGTCCTCAGCGCCCGCAGCGATGAGCTCCGCCAGCATCGCGGCGTCGCGCAGGCCCAAGTTGAAGCCCTGTCCCGCCACGGGGTGCAGAGCCTGTGCGGCGTTGCCGATGAGCGCCGTGCGCAGCGCCACGCTCGTCGCGGCACGGGTGAGATTGAGTGGGTAGGAGGCGCGACGCCCGGCGCGCACGAAGCGGCCGGCGCGCCAGCCGAAGCGCCGCTGCAACTCATCAAGAAACGCGGCATCGTCGAGCGCCAGAAGCTCCTTCGCCCGTTCCGGCGCCACGGTCCATACGACGGTGAAGCTCCCGTCCTTGAGAGGCAGTACGGCGAGCGGCCCTGCGCTTGTGAAGCGCTCAAAGGCGGTGCCGTCGTGCGCTCGATCGGCTTTGACATTCACGACCAGCGCAACCTGGCCGTAGTCCTCGACGCTGGCATCGATGCCCGCCGCCGCGCGCACGAGAGAATGTGCGCCGTCCGCCGCCACGATCACGCGTGCCTGCAGGCGCTCGCGCGCGCCTGCCGCATCGACGAGGGTCAGCGTGACCGCATCGGCCGCGATAGTCACGCTCTCGGGTCGCGCCGGAACGCGCACACTTATTCCACGTGCGTTAGCGAGCGCACTCCAAAGAGCGGCTCCTATGACCCGATTGGCGACGACGTAGCCAAAAGCATCGATGCCCTGCGCGTCGGCATTGAGGCGTGCAAAGCCGAAGCGCCCCGCCTCCGACACATGGATGGCGCGGATGGGCGCCGCCTGCGGCTCAAGGTGCTTCCAGATCCCCAATCCCTCGAAAATGCGCCGGCTGGCATTGCCGAGCGCAGTCGTGCGCTCATCAAAGCTCGGCTGCTCAGCGGAATTGGGTGCGATGCCTTCAATGAGCACCACCGAGCGTGCGCTGCCTGCGAGCGCAAGTGCGCAGCTTGCTCCGACCATGCCGCCGCCGACGATTGCGACGTCAAATTCCTGCACGGTGTGCGTCAGGCCCGCGCCATCACGGCTTCGATCTCGTCCGCATCCTTAGGCGCCGCAGCCGTCAGCACTTCCGCGCCGCGCCGCGTGACCGCGACGTCATCCTCGATGCGTATGCCGATGTTGCCGAAGCGGCGCGGCACGCCGCGCTGGCCCGCCGGAATATAGATGCCAGGCTCAATGGTGAGCACCATGCCCGGCTCGAAGACGCGCCATTCGCCGCCGACTTTATAGTCGCCGACATCGTGCACATCCATGCCGAGCCAGTGCCCGGTGCGGTGCATGAAGAAACGGCGGTAGGCACCCGAGCGCTGCAGTGCCGCGGCACGCCCCTTCAAAAGCCCGAGCTTCACAAGACCCTGCGTGACGACGCGCACCGCGGCGTCATGCGGGTCGTTCCAATGATTGCCCGGGCGTACCTTCTCGATGGCTGCAAGATTCGCCTCCAGAACGACCTCATACACTGCGCGCTGCTCAGGTGTGAAGCGCCCATTGACGGGAAATGTGCGCGTGATGTCCGAGGCGTAGCACTGGTACTCGCACCCTGCGTCGATGAGCAGCAGGTCCCCGTCGCTCAACTTCTGGTCGTTTTCGCGGTAGTGCAGAATGCAGGAGTTCTCGCCGCCGCCGACGATGGGCTCGTAGGAGGTATCCGCATTGCTGCTCCTGAATTCGTGCAGGAGCTCGGCCATGATTTCAAATTCGTTCAACCCGGGGCGGCAGCGGCGCATCGCACGCATGTGCGCACGGCAGGCGATGCGCGCGGATTCGCGCATGAGGTCAAGCTCGGCGCCCGACTTGTAGAGGCGCATGTCGTGCAGCACATGCTCAAGCGCAACCATCTCGAGCGGCGAATGGCCGCCCTGGCGCACCTGGGCGCGCAAGCGATTCACCCAGCCGATCATGCGCTGGTCGAACTCCGGATAGGCGCCCATGGTGTAGAACACCTTGGCGCGGCTCTCAATCAAGCCGGGCAGGATGTCGTCCATGTCGGCGATGGGGAAGGCGTCGTCGGCGCCGTAGTGCCGCGTCGCGCCCTCAGGGCCCGCGCGCCTGCCGTCCCAGGTTTCCCGTGCCGGGTCGCGTTCGCGCACGAAGAGAATGTACTCGGCCGCCTCGCGTCCCGGCATGAGTACGGCCACCGCCTCGGGCTCGCGAAATCCCGTCAGATAAAAAAAGTCGCTGTCCTGGCGATAGGCGTACTCGACGTCGTTGTTGCGCATCTGCACCGGCGCGGCGGGCACGATGGCGATGGCGTCGCGTCCCATGATGCGCGCAAGCTGGCTGCGACGCCGCGCGAACTCGTCTTTGGGAACCGATTTGCGTTTATTCACGGGATTGGACTCCGCGCGCCTATCACTTAGTGCAGCGGTCCATCGACGACGCTCGAATGACCGCGCACCGGCTCAAGCTCGGCGAACACGAGCTGCACACCAACGCGCACAAATTCGACGAGCTCGGTAAAGGCGCTCTCGTTTGACTCGAGGCTGTCATCTGCATCGATGCCGACGCGCGTGATCTCGCTCAAGTCGCGTACCACCTCGCCCGCGTTCCCGGGCAGTCGGCTCGCATCCTGGATCACGCGGGATCCGAGGCCATAGAGGAAGCCCTGGCACCATTGCGCGAGCGCCGCCGTGCGCGTGTCGATCGGCTGCTCCTCCTCGGGCAACAGCAAATCGAAGGCCGCATCAACCCCGACGAGCGCCCGCGCGGTGCGGGCATACACTTCGCGCAGGGCTTCGGCCGCGGCTGCCGCTTGCGCGCGGCCGTCGGGCAGTATCTCCAGGAGCCAATCCTCAAAACGGTAGGTGACCGCCGTGCACAGCGATCCTGCCAGCGTGCCGTGAGCCTCCGCCGGCTCGCTCATCGAGCGCTCCTCGATCAGCACGCGCTGTATTTCCGCATAGCTTGTCATGTGCATCTGTCCGGTATTATGCCCGAAGCGCCGGCGCACGCTCCTCATTGACCGCGCGAAGAGCGACGCTCTATAGTCTTCCCCATGAGCGAAACAACAAAAACACCGCTCGACCTGGAACTCGCCAGGCTCGGTAAATGCGTCGAAGATCTGGCCTCCACGGTTGAGCAGCTGCAGGAGGAGAATCGTGCCCTGCGCCAGCGGCATGGGACGCTGGCGAGCGAGCGCTCGCTCCTGCTGCATAAGAATGAACAGGTGCGCACACGTGTCGAGGGCATCATCGGCCGGCTAAAAACGATGGAACATGGCGCATGAGCGCACAGGACTCCGCACGGGTGAGCGTGCGCATCCTTGAGAAGGAATATTTCATCGCCTGCCCCCACGAAGAGCGCTCGGCGCTGCTCGATGCGGCGGAGTTTCTCAATAGTCGCATGCGCGAAATCCGCGACAGCGGCAAGGTCGTGGGACTCGACCGCATCGCCGTCATGGTGGCGCTCAATCTTGCCAACGACCTCTTGAAACAGAAATCCCGCGAGGTAAAGCTCGAGGGTGAGGTCGGCAGCCGTGTCAAAGTGTTGCGCGAACGCGCCGAATCCGCGCTCGCCAAGGGGAAGCAGCTCGAACTGTGAGGCATCTGTCTCCCGCAGTGCGGAATCCTGGTGTACAGTGGTCTCTGGCGTCGCCTGCGGTGTTCGACAGCGTGCCGGGTTACTCCTCGAGCCTAATTTAAACACCCACGGGACACATGGACTTGCTGGCAGCATTGTGCAGGTCCGCATAGTGCGGAAAGCCTTACCTGCCGCAGTTCGTCCCACTTGTTGCTCAGGTTCGAGAGCAATGGACCGCAACGGCATATGCGGGTGACGCCTTCTGATTCCTCCTCCGGCGCCGCGCGAACGCGGCTGCGCGCCGAACTTCGTGCGCAACGCCGCGCATTGCCGCCGGCCGAGCGCGCCCGTGCCGCGAAACTCGTCGCGCGCCACATCGATCGCAAGCTCGGACTGCGCGCAGGAGATCGCGTAGCGATCTACTGCACGCTGCGCGACGAACTCGACAGCACTCCCCTCTTCGCGCTTGCGCGTCGTCGCGGTTGGCGCGTCTATCTGCCACGGGTCGAGCGTGCGCGACACGGCCGCAAGATGCGCTTCGTCGAAGCCGGCGGCCGCGAGCGGCTCAATCGTCTGGGGATCCGCGAGCCGCAGGAGTCGCGCGCCATCGGCGCTCGCTGGTTGGATCTGGTGCTCGTGCCGCTCGTGGGCTTCGACGCCCATGGCATGCGGCTCGGCATGGGCGGCGGATTCTACGACCGCGCCTTCGCGTATCGACGCTTCCGCCAAGCATGGCGCGGACCGCGGCTGATCGGCATCGCCTACGCGTTTCAACAGCTGCCGAGAATTCTTGCCGCTCAACATGACGTGCATCTCGACGCCGTCGTCACTGAAAGAGGGATCATCAAGTGCGCGACTGGCTCCTGAAGAGCGAACCTGCGAGCTTCGGCATCGACGATCTTGCGCGCGCACCGCGGCGCACCACGACCTGGGATGGCGTGCGCAACTTCCAGGCGCGCAACATGATCCGCGACGACATGCAGCGCGGCGATCAGGCCTTTCTCTACCACTCAAGCTGCGATGTGCCGGGGATCGTCGGTATCGTGCAGATCACGAAAGAGGCCTATCCCGATCCCACCGCCTTCGACCGCCGCCATCCCCACTATGATCCCGACAGCGTGCGCACGGCGCCGCGCTGGTTCATGGTCGATATCCGCCTGCAGAAGAAGTTCGCGCGCGTCATCACGCTCGATGAGCTGCGCTCGCACGCTGCCAAAGAGCTGCAGGGTCTGGTGTTGTTACGTCCCGGCAATCGCCTATCTGTGATGCCGGTCACTAAGCCGCATTGGCAGTTCATCTGCTCACTCGAGTGAATCGCGAAGTCAATCGAGCGCGCCTAAGTGCGCGTGCTTGCTTGTAATTTCGATTCGCGTGTATATACTCCGACTCGGACTAACCCGACAACTGGAGAGCCAACATGGCTAAAGCGAAAAAGAAGGGCAAGAAAAAAGCTTCCAAG
>Ga0182024_10004398_pt1 | contig 32479 bp, 33 predicted proteins | sample P32metaG_FD_120480 | JGI IMG/M metagenome (GOLD analysis project Ga0182024, IMG submission 120480) | Permafrost microbial communities from Stordalen Mire, Sweden - P3-2 metaG (Illumina Assembly) | ecosystem: Environmental > Terrestrial > Soil > Wetlands > Permafrost | place: Sweden: Stordalen...
CACCTCCACCGGTACGTTTACCTCGGCGGACGGAACGGTTTGGTCGCGCACGGTGCGCACAATGAATTTCAATCCGGCTTACCCCATCATCTACGTCACCGACACGTTCTCGGGACCGAGCAGCATAACGGGCAAGACGCTTACCTGGAATCTCATGGCTGCCGGCGCAGTGAGCACGCCCGTGGGGTCCATCACGCCGACCACGCGCTTCAGCGCCGGCTGCCAGTCTCCCGCTGGTGCCCTGCCTTCCAATGGGACGGTCGCGCCGCTGGCCTCCGGGCTCAACCACTTCAATTTCACAGGGGTCGCCTGGCCGGCACATGCGACGCAAGGCATCAACTGGGACCTGTTTGCGATTCCCAACGACGCGACCGGGCAGTTCTTTATCGGCAACTGGGGCCACGGTTGCCATCCGGTGCGCGAAGAGGGCGAATTCCAGCAGGCTAACGGAGTGCCCTTCGCCGAGACACAGGATATCCTTCGTTTGCATGACACAGGTCCGTTCACGACGGTGATGCTGCCTTATCGAAAAACTGAAACTCCCACCCGCACAGTGAGTCAGCAGGTGTGCGGCGTACAGATCCTGCAGGGGACGGAAACCTCATGCTTCAACGGTTCCAAGGCTGCATATTCGAATCTCAGTACGTCTATTCTGACGGTTTTCGACACTTCGTCCCAAGCAGCGTTCGGGTTATCGGTTTCAGGCGGGCCACAGGAGGTCGTCATTCAGTCGGGCCAGATTGTCTGGACAATCAGCGGCGTCGAGGCCGGAGCTCGCAGCCTTACTCTGCCCGCCGCTGGCTGGTCGCCTGCGCCGCCAGTCCCGCAGAGTGGCAATACCTTTACTATTCAGTTCCCCGGGGGAGCCCAAACCACCCCGGTTTCGGTCGTCTTCAGTCCCTCCCGGTAAATAGAAAAACCGGCGCAGGGTGGTATCGTTTGGTCACTCAGACCTGCAAGAAATCGGATCGAAATATAGATCGGTCGCGTCGATACGGTACGTAAGTAGGTAGAGACAAACGCAGTCAACGCCTGCTCCTCCAGGGACGGCGCGGTATGTCCCGTACCGCGCCTCCTTTAACATTGGCGCTCCCTTCAATTTTGGCCCCTAAAACCTCTGCTACACAAACATCTTGTGCTTGTTAAATCAATAAGTTAGCTTAAAAGCGCTGCCGAATCCAGGCATTGTGTATCCCGGGTAAGGTCATGGTACCTGTCCCCTCCCACAGCCAGGGGAAACGACCGAGGCGTCTGCTACAATTTGTGAGTGCCCGCATATTAACAGAAGTTATTCACACCACCCATCGGCCGCTCCAGAGAGGCCGTTCCACCTGAAATTCACTACAAGGAGAACGACATTATATGAAGCGCTTTTTGCCATCCGGTTTTATGATTTTCGCTGGAGTTCTGGGAATTGCAACCGCATCAGTACAGAGCGACCAGGACGTGACGAAGAATCGCAAAAAGTTCGATCTGCGGGAGACTATACTCCGCAAGTTTTTAAGGGATAACCATTGCCCCGACCAGGAATTCACAGAGGTATTCATTGCCGAGGCGGACGTCCACGGCTTGGACTGGCGACTGCTTCCCAGTCTTGCGCTGGTGGAATCAGGCGGCGGCCGGGCCATGAAAGGGAACAATCTCTTCGGCTGGGACAACGGAAAACAGGCGTTCAACAACATTGGAGAAGCCATCCACACCGTGGCTTCCACCCTGGCTCATGGCAAGGCCTATCGCGGCAAGGACATCGGGCGAAAGCTCGCTACCTATAACCAGGGGACGGACTATCCGGCCATGGTGCTGGAAATCATGCGGCAAATCTCTCCGCGCCAACAGGTTCCGTCCACTGATTGAGGGCGCTGAAGCCGGCCTCGGGTTGTACCGGTGCCTTCAACGCGACCATATCCAGCCGAATCGATGCAACTGCCGTCCGTCAGGAATCTTATCGTCACGATGTCTTTGCGAGGGATATTTCTGCTTTACGCTATGAGGCACAGGCGATCCTCGGCCGCGCGCTAAAGCTCCCTGACCCCGTTTGACAACCCCGCTGCGGCCTCTCTATAGTTGATAGATTCCTGAATTTCCGCGACTGCGTTCTCCGCGGAGCGAATTTCAGAGACCCCGGGGAGCTTGACCAGTGGCAGAGAATGATACGGCCGGAGCTTTGAAACAGCCGGAACCGTCTGTCACGACGGTGGACGCGGAAGAATATCAGCATCTCCTCGAGGATTACAGCCACCTCGCGCCACCTTCCCGGCACGAGGTACTGGAAGGCCGAGTGCTGAAAATCTCCGGCAGCGACGTCTTCATCGATGTCGGCTACAAGTCGGATGGCGTCGCACCCATCGCGCAGTTCACCAATGCGGAGGGCATCGTTACCGTTCATCCCGGCGATCTTGTCGAGGTGATGGTCGAGAGCGGCCACACGTCGGAAGGCTACGTGGTCCTGTCCCATGAGAAGGCGGCGCGCCTCAAGGTCTGGGACAACCTCGAAAATGCCCTCCAGCAGCAACTCAACATCTCAGGTCTGGTGCTCGGCCGCGTCAAGGGCGGCTTGTCGGTGGATGTCGGAGTGCGTGCGTTCATGCCGGGTTCCCAAGTCGATGTGCGCCCCATGCGGAACCTCGAACAGTTCACCGGGCAGAACATCCCGGTAAAGGTTGTGAAGTTGAACCGCAAGCGCGGCAACGTGGTGGTTTCGCGCAAACTTGCCGTGCTTGAAGAGGTCGAAGCCCGCAAACACATCACCCTGGAATCTCTCCACGAGGGCGCCGTACTCACTGGGACCGTCAAAAATCTCACGGAATATGGCGCGTTCATCGATCTTGGTGGAATCGATGGTCTGCTTCACGTAACCGATATCTCTTACGGGCGTGTCAACCACCCCGCGGAAGTATTGCACCTCGGCGAGGAGATCACAGTCCAGGTGCTGAAATACGATCCTGCCAAAGAGCGCGTGTCGCTCGGCATCAAACAATTGATGCCCGATCCCTGGGAGGGCGTCATGGAACGCTTTCCGGTCAATACGCGCATCGTGGGCCGGGTCGTCAGCGTTACCGATTACGGCGCCTTCATTGAAATCGACACCGGCGTGGAGGGCTTGATTCATATCAGCGAAATGACTTGGTCGCGCCGCATGAAGCATCCTTCGAAGGTGGTTCGGCCCGGCGACCAGGTGGAGAGCGTGGTTCTTGAAGTCAATCTCAAAGACCGGCGCATTTCTTTGGGCCTCAAGCAGTTGGAGGCGAATCCCTGGACTACGGTTGAACAACGCTACAGCGTGGGTTCGGTGGTCGAAGGCCGGGTCAGGAATATGACCGAGTTCGGGGCATTCATTGAAATCGAAGAAGGCATCGACGGACTGGTTCACATATCCGACCTTTCGTGGACCAAGCGCGTGAAGCATCCGAGCGAGGTTCTCCGGAAGGGCTCGATGGTGCAGGCGGTGATCTTGGCGATCGATGCCACCCACAAGCGGCTTTCGTTGGGCGTCAAGCAGTTACAGCCGGATGCCTGGGAGACTTTCTTCCAGAAACATCACGTGAACGATACGGTTCGGGGAAAGGTACTTCGGCTGGCGGGGTTCGGCGCGTTCGTGGAGATCGCCGACGGTGTCGAGGGCTTGTGCCATTTCTCAGAAGTGCCTGGCTGGTCGGGCCGGAAATCCGACCCCGCGCCGGTGACCCCGGGACAGGAAATGGACTTTAAAATCATCAAGATGAACGAGGCGGAGAGAAAGATCGGGTTGAGCCTTAAGGCCTTCGTGGAAGAAGAGGAGCGGGACCGGCTTGATGAGTATCGGAAGCGGGCGGCGGCGGCCACTTCCAGCCTCGAAGATTACCTTCCCAGGCGTTAACGCACGCCGGGCACTTGCAATTTGGCGGCTTTCGGGCGATATTCTAATTTCCCCTAATTGCTTCATACTGTTCCATTTGGCAAAATCAAGAAAGGTGGAAGATGACCAAAGCCGATCTGATTGAAGAGGTTTCGCGAGTTGTCGAAATGACGCGGAAGGAATCCGAGGTCATTGTTGAAGCAATCTTCGACAGTATCGTGCGCTCTCTTCGCGGCGGGGACAAAATTGAAATTCGCGGCTTTGGAAGCTTCCGCACCCGGCAGCGCCAATCCCGCGTGGGACGAAATCCGAAAACGGGTACGCGAGTGGAAGTGCCGGCCAAGAAGATCCCGTACTTCAAGCCCAGCAAGGAGTTGAAAGACGTAGTGAATGTCGGCGCCAAACCGGGCGGGCGCGAAGCCGGACCTTCCGAAGTCTCCCCAGCCTAGGCGCGCGGCGCCGTTCAGATGAGACGACCCCCGTGGACTATCTCTGGAGCCCGTGGCGATATCCGTACTTAACGGCCGCCGCGCAGGCGGAAGGCTGTATATTCTGTACGATGGCGGCTGCGAACAGGGATGAGGAATGGCTCATCGTTTTTCGCGGCGAGCACAATTTCGTGGTGCTCAACCGTTTCCCTTACACTTCGGGACATGTGATGGTAGTGCCGTACCAACATGTTCCCGATCTCTCGGGCCTTGACGACAAGATCGCAACCGAGTTGATGGCCTTGACCCGCGCATGCGAGCGTCACCTCCGTTCCGTCTATCGCCCCAACGGTTTGAACCTCGGTATGAACATTGGGGAGAGCGCGGGCGCGGGCATCGCCGGCCATGTTCACATGCATGTCTTGCCGCGCTGGACCGGCGATGCCAATTTCATGACAACGGTCGGCCAGACCCGCGTGCTTCCCGAAGATCTCAACGTTACGTGGCATCGCCTCAAAGAGGCTTTCAGCACTTAATTTTGCAACGAATTTGCGGAACTATTTTCGGACGGACATCAATGTTACATCAGGATGACTCCTGCCCGCGACCTCGACACTCAACTGATGATCCGCGTCCAGCGCGATGACGCTTCGAGTTTCCCCGAGTTGCTGAGCCGTAACCGGAATTTGGTCGTGAACTATCTCTCTCGCATGGTGATCAACCGGGCGATCGCGGAGGAACTCGCGCAGGACGTCTTCGTTCGCGTCTATCGCTCCCGCCGAACGTATGAACCTACGGCGAAATTCTCCACCTGGTTGTATCGCATCACGACGAACGTGGCGTTGAACCATTTCCGGGATGAAAAGCGCACTCAAAACCAGGTAAGTCTGGATGTACAGGACGCCGTGCAGGTGCGGCGCGAAGCACAGGACGGCTCGCCGCTGATTGAAGAACGTTTGGTGCGGGACGTTGTCGCGCGCCAGATTCGCCACGCCATCCGCGCATTACCGCCAAAACAACGCGCGGCCGTGATCATGCACAAGTACGACGAGATGGATTACGCACAGATCTCTCGCGTGCTGGGCTGCTCGCCTTCAGCGGTAAAAGCGCTGATGTTCCGGGCGTACGAAACGCTGCGCCTGCGTTTGCATTATCTGCAGGCTTGAAAAACGCGGCCGAAGCCGCATATACCGGTCAGGTCAGACCCATCCGTCTGGCTTCCTGATGCGTGGCTGTGCGGATGGCTGCCAGTGGATTGGGCGCTATTTTCCATTTCTGTTGCCGGACGGCTTCCTGAATGGCCGGAATCATCGTCTCAGGCATCTGCACCACATCGCGCGCGAATGCCTGCCACTGTTCGGAATCCGGCGGCCACTGACTGGCGGCTTCGATCTCCGGATAAAACGGCGGCTTCTGCGCGCTTCGGGTTGGAACGTAAGTCCGATTCTGCGGGACTGACGGATAATTCTGGCCGCGATACCGCTTAGCCACGCTCAAGCCTCACTGTTCGTCGTATGTTCGAAATCATCGATATCCGGAATGGATGTCACTGGCGGGATGTTCCCATTATTTCATATGCACGCGGGGCTGCGCTACACGGGCAGCACGTCGGCGAACACGAAACCGTCGCGTTCCAATTTTTCCCCGGCCTCGACTCCGATGGGACTGGAAAAAAACGGACCGTCATAAACAAATGTGTGGAACTCGCCGTTCTCGCCGCAGGGATCGATGCCGGGAGGCAGGCTGTTCAGGAACTCGCTGTCGTACTCCCGGCCCGCATACGAACCATCCAGTTTCGCCAAGTCGATGCAGGTGACCTTGGCTTTCACGCCCGCGCGAATCAATTCCCGCGCCAGTTCAGCGGTCGGGATTTGCCAGACCGGGAAAAGCGGCCGCAGTCCCGTTGCCTTCAACTGGCGCACCCGGTAATCGCGAATGTCCTGCAAAAACAGATCCCCGAAAGCCACCGCCGTTATGCCTTCCGCGGTCGCTCGCCGGCACATACCCTGCATCAGATTCTCGTATACCGCATTCGAACACGGCCACGGGAGATCGACCGACCAGAGCGGCAATGCCATTCGCCGCGCCTGTGCTTCCACCAGCTCCCTGCGCACAGCGTGCATCGCGACACGATCCGCCGCTCCGTTGAAGGTCGTCAGCAGGGCCGCGATTTCGATGTGCGGATCCCGCCGAAGAAGATGGAGCGACCAGGCGCTGTCCTTTCCGCTGCTCCATGACAGCAGGGTACGTTGCCGCGTGCTGGTCACCAGACTTTTTCCGCGCGCTCGGACGCTACTCTTTCACTTTGAGTTTCGAGTGATTCTCTTTGATGAATGCCTTGATGTCGTCGGCCAGCGCCAGCAGCTTGAGCCACTGCTCCTTGTAAAGGGTCACAGGGAAACGGCCAAGACCGTAAACCGAAACGCCGCCTTTTTCGCTCACTTTCATCGATACCGCACTGTTGCGTTTCTGCTTCAGCGCTTCATTCTCGGCTCGCAGCCGCGCGAGTTCCGCTTGTAAGTCTTCGTCCGCCATCCGTTCCCCTTTGCCACAAGGCAGTATATCAGCGGTTTCAGAACTGTAAGGCTCGATTTAACTCAGTTATGTTAACTCTTGATGACATTTACATGTGCGATTTAGTGCTCTTATACTGCCTTTATGCCCTGCCCCGACTGCGGATCGAACAGGCTCTGGTTGCGTGAAGCCACCGGAACGGAGCGGCTCGTGCTTCTCTTCATCAGTAAAAGAAAGTACCGCTGCCTCGACTGCGACCGCGTGTTCCGCAGCGTCGACCGGCGCAGGGCACCCCGCACCGACAACGTCGAGATGACCGGCAAGGCCTTCCGATAACTGCTAACGTTCCACCGATAATCTTTTTATTCGGCACTTACGTTCTCTTGGTTAACCTCGGACTGTGCTGTGGTGGTGGATCTTCATCGGTACCGGCCTCGCGGTGGTTCTGGCGATCGTCGTGGCGGTGGTCCTGCTTGCCCGCAGCGAACGCCGGATGCCTTGAACTCCTTGTCACGCGTAGCGTACGCTCTCAGCGTGCGGTGTCGGACTTTCTCGACACCAGTTTCTTTCGAACTGCACCGGGCGTCGGCAAGAGTGCTCGACGCGGCAGGCAAAGCGCGCGCCACGGTTTCCTACTGATGCACCGGCAGGATCACCGGAGTCCCCTGGAATCCCGGTTGGTTCACCACCAGCGTCAGGTCCCCATTCGGCGCGTCGGCCGGAACCTGCAGGTCGATCTGGTATAACCCCGCAAGTCCTGGCGTCAAGCCCGAAAACGCAAATGAAACAGGTTCGGCATTGAGCGTGATGGAGGGAGCGTCCACGGTCCGCGCCAAAGGACTGGATGGCGCCGGATCCCCCGAAGTGACTGGCACCGTGGTTGCTCCCATTCCCGCCAAATAGAGCACAATGTACTCACCCGGCTTGGCCGGCGAGGCGTCCGTGACCGCGCTTCCATCGGAATTATGCTGAGCGTTCGCATATCCCGACGGCAGCGCCGCAATCCCCGGTGTTACCGCGGTCGACTGGATGCTTTCAGGCGTTGACAGGGCCCCATTGTTGTTCACGATCAACTGGTAGGGCGGGCCCGGCGTGAGTTCGAAGGGAATGAGCGCGTTGATCTGGCCCGGACTCACGAAGAACAACGGGGCCTGCACGCCACCGATAATTACCGAGGTCCCGGCCAGACTGTTCGCCAGAGGAATCGTGGTACCGGCCAACACCTGAGGCGCCAGACCCGTCCCGTAGATCTGCACCATGGTGCCCGGCGCCAGCGGCGACCCCACTTGCGGAGTGAATATGTGCAGCGTCCCGTTGGGAGCCAACACAGGTGCGACGTTGGGCACAACCGAACCTGAAATCCGCGCCGTCTGGGCGGCGAAGCCGGGGGCGGTTGCGGTGGCGGCAACGGTAACCTGCGCTCCGGTCTTCCGCGGCGTCCATGTTCCCGAATAGAGACCCGTCGAAGGATTTCCCAGTATCAGCGCCAGCGGTGGATCGCCGTTCGTAAACGTCGCCACGATCTGACCGTTTGTGACCGGATTTCCGCAATCGTCATTCAACTCAATCTCGAGCGGCGTGGGCCACGAAGCCGGCGCCGCGAAATTGTTCACCAGACCGGTCTGCGTCGGAACTATTTTCGCCGGGACGCAGGATATCGCGGCCGGTTGAGCCGCCGGCGATGACGACAGCGGCCCGGCGGCCCTTTGGCTAGCAGTTTGCCCGGCCGCTTCGACAACCAGCGTCACATTCACTGTGGGTACGGCTGCGGAGGCAAGCGCATAACTAACGCTTCCATGGTAGACACCCGCCGCGAGGCCAGTGGGCGAGACCGTTACGCTCGATTGCGCCGGCGAGGAAGCCGATGTGGTTCCGGTTGCCGGGGTCACCGAAAGCCAGGGATTGCCGTCCGCGGTCGACGCCGATGCCTGGTAGCTGAGGGGCGTGGTCGAGCTGACGAACAACTGATCGATTTGCGGCGGAGGAGCGGCACTACTCGATGTATTGGCAGCCGTCGTAATGAAGAGGAGACCCGCTGGAAAAGGATTCGGCGCCTGCGGGGCGGTGGCAGCCGTAACGTCAAGAACGACCTCAAAATCCAGCGGTGAGTTTGCAGCTGCCGCGGATGAGACGCGAATGGTCCCGTAATAGACCTGCGGCGTCAGCGCCGCAGCCGCGGTCTGATTGATGGAATAACTGACAGCGCCGGGCGCGGCGCCGGTGGAACTGCCGCTCGTCGTGCCCAGGTTGAGCCACGGCGCGCCCGGCAAAACGGCCGCCGTCCATGCCAGCGGCGACGTGCCTGACGCGCCCACCAGGAACGACGTATCCGGGTTAGCCGCCACGCCTCCGGCCGGCATGATGAGCTCGACCCCGGCGGGGAGCAGCGCCAGACTCGAATTGGCGGCAATAAAGAACGTGACGGGAATGGTGTTTACCCCATAGGCAGTGGTGATCGTCAGGTTGGCATAGTAATAGCCCGCGCTGAGTCCAGTGGGATCGGCGGTGACGCTGACGGTCGCAGTCGGCCCGTTCGATACCGGTAACTGAAACGAATTGGCGATCTCACACCATGTTGCCGCACACGCTATTGAGGCGAACCCGATATTTCCGCCCCCCGCATTCTGAATGACGAAACTCTGCGTAGTGGGCTGGGGGTTGGCCGCAGACGTGGTAAACGACAGCAGGCTCGGGACCGTCAATCCCGGCGGAGTCGCACTAACGAGAAGAGACACCGCGACGGTCTGGGTGCTGCCCGCACAGGGGCTCGGAGCCAGGCATGAAACCACTATCGTGGCCTTGTAAGGCGTGGTTGAGGCTGCGAGCGACGATGCGGCGCTGGTCAGCGCAACAGTGAGAAATCCGGGGGTTGTCCCGCCACCAGTGACACTCAGCCACGAGGCAGCAGGCGAAACAGCGGAGGACCACGACAGGACTTTCGTCACGTCCGTCGATTGCAGCCGAACGCTCTCGGCTATCGGCAACACCGTGGACGCCGCGGCAAGCGAAAACGAAAGGCTTCCCGCCGAAAGAAGCAGATCGGCGGAGAACGGCCGCGCCGTAATCTGGAGAGTTGCGGAGTTCGTCTGGCCGTTTGCATCAGTCGCTGTTATTGTGAACGTGGAACTCCCGGCGGCGGTTGGCGTGCCGGAAATTGCTCCGTCCGGGGTAAGGGTCAGTCCTGCCGGCAAAGTGTTTTGGGACGCCGCATCGGGGTGCGGCCCAGTGACAGATTGCGTGCCGGCCGGGGAAGACGCCCGGACCTGCGACGAACCATTTTGGGAAGTCGTGAAAGTGTAAGGCGGAGTGCCCCCAGAAGCCCCAAGCACCTGCAACGGATAATCGACATTGGCCATGCCGGAAGAAAGCGGCGATGGCGTCGTGACGGTCACAGGCGGGGCGGTGACAATCACTTCAAATGTACCCACGGCTGATGTCCCCGTTTGGTCAGTGGCCCGGGCGGTGAACTGGTAGTCGCCCACTTGGGCTGGCGTGCCAGTCAGAGTCCCGTCCGATTTGAGGCTCGTCCCGTTCGGAACCGAACTGCCGGCAATAGTCCATGCATAGGGAGGAGCTCCGCCCGTTGCCGACAGAGTTTGAGAATACGGAGTGTTTACAAGAGTACTGGATGAGGGTACGGAGGGAACAATCAGCGGAGGAGGCAGGCTGACGGCAAAAGAAAACGACATCGAGTTGGATACTCCCAGGGCGTCCCTGGCTGTGACTGAGATCGTATACGTTCCGGTTGCAGTGGCCGTGCCACTGAGCGCTCCCCCGCTGCTGAGCGAGAATTTAGGCGGCAGCCCCGAGCCCGAGAATGTATAGGGCATAGTCCCGCCCGTTGCCGCGATAGTGAACGAGTAAGGAGAAAAAGTGATAGCCGTGGGAACGGAACTCGTGACGATGCCGAAAACGGAGAAGCCGATCGTGGTCGTCGCTTTTGCCTTCGCGCTGTCCGTGACCGTCACTCCGACGCTGTAAACTCCGGGCGCCGGCGCGGGACCCGTCATCGTGAAGCCGCCGGAGGTGTAACTGCCAAACGCCACACCTGTGGGCAGCCCGCTCGCCACAAGAGTATATGGAGGCGTCCCCCCACTGGCATAAACAGTGTCGGAAATCGCGCCTCCTGGTGCGATTGTGCCCAGGTTTTTGGGGCCTGAAACAGTAAGTGAAAGAGGAGGAGGAATGTAAGGAGGAGCCTGCCCAGCGGCGTTTACAGTGATAGTGATCGGCGTGAAGACCGAATTGCCGATGTCATTGTCATCAAGCTCCAGCTGGATGGTGTAGGTTCCCGGAGTCGTGGGAGTGCCGGAAAGCACGCCCGCCGGGCTCAGGCACATACCTGCGGGAATGGTGTCCTGTCCGCAAACCGGCATTCCGGATTGGCCGTTATCAAAGGGGTCCCAATAGTAAAACGCGGGATCGCCGCCGCTTGCGGTGAAGGTGTATACGTAAAATTGCCCCGCAGTGGCGTTGGGAATCGTCGCCGGGCTCGTGATCTGGAGCGCGGCAAAGATTTGCATGGAGAAGTTCGCTTGCACTGTACCGCTATCTTCGTACTGAACCGTGAACGGATAGGTTCCCGCAATCGTAGGGCTTTCCTGCCCACTACCCTGGGTCCCGCCCAAAATTCCATCAGGGAAAAACTGGAGCCCGGGCGGCAAGTTGCTGGCGCCGTTAGTCAACACTTCGGACCATTGCCCACCAGCAATCGTGGCGGTGAACTGGAATCCCGCAGCCGGGTCGGAATACGGATAAGGCAGGCCCACCTCTCCGTTTGGCAGGCACGTGGCCGTGTTGGCAGGCGGACAGGGATTGGTCGTATTGATAACCTGCGCTGTCAGGCTGGCTGCCCCCGCAAACATCATCAGAAAAATCAGAAAGCCCCGTTCAGGCTGAACCCTCATCCTTAGCATCCTCCAAATAACAATAACTTCAACAGTACCAGCGCAAACAGCGCCGGGACTACCAAGTGCCGAGACTTCCATCATTGTGTCATCGTAAACTCGGGATTGAGGACGTACGCAGGCCAGTTCCGTGCGGTTTATGACAGGTTCTTTAGGTTCGCCAGAGTCCACCCGAGAACTGTTCTTTGTTTAACTGGTGCGCCCGGAGTGATTCGAACACCCGACCTACTGGTTCGAAGCCAGCCGCTCTATCCAACTGAGCTACGGGCGCACATGATCGGTAAGTACACACGAGTTTAACATCCCGATCCACTCCCGATCCGCTATCCTGATCGCGTGAAGACGCCCATCGAGACCGAGATCAAGGTACGAGTTGGCAGCGACGGCAAAGCAGGCGTTGCTAAAGCCCGGGCGCTGCTCCGCCGGCACGGCTTCAAGACCACCGCGCCACGGGTGTTCGAGCAGAATCTCGTCCTCGACGATGCGAAGGGCACGATTCGCGAACGCGGCCTGCTCCTGCGGGTCCGCGCCGCCGGGAGCGTCGTCACCTGCACTTTCAAAGGCCCGGAAACTCCTGGAAGGCATAAACGTCGCGAGGAACGCGAATTCAGCGCGAACGATCTCGAAGCCTGCATGGCAGTATTCGCGGCGCTGGGTTTCAAGGAGGTCTTCCGGTATGAGAAATACCGCACTGAATTTGCGCGCGATGGCGAGCCGGGACTTGTGACCCTCGACGAGACTCCCGTCGGGAATTTCATGGAACTGGAAGGCCCGTCCCGCTGGATCGATCGCACCACGAAGAATCTTGGTTTTCCGCGCAAAGGATATATTACCGACAGCTACGGTAAGCTTTATGAGGACTGGTGCCAGGCGAAAGGCATCGATCCCGGGGACATGCGGCTGCCAGTCGCGTCTCGCCCACGCCCGAAAAAACGCGGCTGGTAGCCGCCTGTGTTACCGAATCTGGAGCTGGACCAGATCTTGTTTCTCCGCCTGCCCGCCGGCTGGGGCTGGAATCGTTTGCGGCGCGCGCCAGAAATCCATGTAGGACGTGTAATGCACGCAGGCCACCGTGCAGCGCGGCGCGCAACCCTTTTCGGTGACGAACTCGCGCCGGATATCTTCCACCGTGTACTTGTCCAATGGCGTAGCCGGATATCCACGCTGCTGCGAGCAGTAATGAACCAGCCCGTCTTCGCAGATGTAGAGGTATCGCGCCCCGGCCCGGCATTTCCATTTGTTCTCTTTGCCGGCCGCGATGTTGTTCTGAAAGTAGTTCATTCGGGCATAGTTTTTCTTGCCCATGTCGCGCACTTTCAGGAAGATTTCCTGCTCCTGCTGGGAGAGCGGCTGTAGTTGGCCGGAAGCATCGTGGATGATCCCCACGGTGGATGTAAACCCAAGCGCGACTGCGCGGTTTGCCACCTCGATCGCGTCAGTGGGATGGTGAATCCCGCCGCCCACCACCGAGTTGATGTTCACGTGAAATTCGGCGTGTGCCGCTAGCAACTGAAGCTTCTTATCCAGAACCTTCAGACTCTTTTTCGAAACATCGTCCGGCATCACGTTGTCGATCGAAATCTGCATGTGCTCCAGACCCGCGCGATTTAATTTCCGGATGCGGTCCGCCGTAAGCAGATAGCCGTTCGTGATCATGCCCGCAATCGAACCGCGCCGGCGGATGCGGACAATCAGGTCGTCAAGTTCGGGATGCAGCAGCGGTTCGCCGCCGCTGAACGAAATGATGCTGGTGCCGAGATTGGCCAGCAGATCGATCCGCCGGACCATTTCTCCCACCGGAACCGGCTTCGAGAAATCGTCGAATTCATTGCAGTAGGTGCATGCCAGATTGCACCGGCGGGTGGGAACGATATGGGCGAGAACCGGATGGTCGGTCGAGCGAAGTCCTTTGGCCAGCATCAGCCCTTCGCGCGTACGGCGGTGTACGGCAATCAGACTTCTTCTGAAGCGAACTCCAAGTGTCGGCATAGTCGGCGAAAGCATTATTACAACACACCGTTACAACACCCGTTACCCGTTACAAGAAAAGCTGTCGGCATAAATCACGACACACTGTCGTCGGGATCCCGATGCGCCGCGCCAAGCGTGAACGCCGGACTACAGACCGCGATGTACTCGGCTCCCACAGGCTCAGGGGTACTGTAGCGAACCCATTCACCCTTCGGCGCGATCACGGCCTGACCGGCCTCAACGTCAAACACTCCGTCCTTGTGCTCCACCCGCAAAATGCCCTTCAGCACCACCGTGTATTCTTCGAAATCAGGCGTCTGGCCGGGCTCGATCCAGCCGCCCGGACTACGCATGTGCGCGATGCTAACTCCTTGCGTTTCAGAGTTGACTCGACCGATGTACTCGTCGATCAGTTTGGGTTTCGTGCCCGCCGCAGCCACGCGCGCCGGTCTTTCGATCATCTTCATACCCGGTCATAATACTTGATCCTTGACCGCAACCATGGCTAAAATGTCTTTTCGCCGAGTGAAATGACTCCACGAGACGATTTCGACCCGCTGGCCCCGCAACGAGAGGCGGCTTTCTTCTATGGCCTCTTCCTGCGCGGACACTCCGTCGATGCGCTCCGCCAGGATATCGACGTACCGCGAGTCGTCATCGACAAATGGGTAAAGGCAAAGGATTTTCAGGGTGCATTCCGAGCCGATCTGGATCGCGTTTACCAATACCGCAAGCGCGTCCTGGCAATATTCGACGGGCTCGTCTCGAACGAACAAACCCATTTTCACCTGCAATAAGGATGGACCGACGGCGGTCCTACTCGACAGTTTCACCTGTCCAGCGGTTGCGATTTGCCCAGAATGGACTCTGTGGGCGTACCTCGCCATCGGGATAGTCGATTCCCTCTTCATGGGGGCAACCGATAATGCGATCCGTCGTCGCGACTGAGCTGACGCCGTGACGCTGGACGAAGTCAGTTGGCCCGTAGAAAGTCACGGTGGCTACCGGGTAGCCCCGAAAGCCACGCCGGGCCTTCTTCTTCAGTGGCGAATCTGAACGATGTTTGAACCTCATGAAATTTCGGTTCACAGCTCGCGAAAACTTATCTTTGCCATGCTATCAACACGTTGGCCGATTTGATGGCCGATTACCCGGGATTCGTCGGCTAACATGCAGGCGTGAAAGGAAACGCACCGTCATGAACGCATTTGAAAATATCGCCATTGGCCTGTTGGAGGCCGCACAGATCGAAGCCCCGCTGTTTATCAAATCCCCCCAGGGCACACTGATCCTGAACGCCAGCGAGGTCCTCCTGGCATCGATTCTGGCGAGGTTCGCCGCAGCGCCCCCTGTAGTCCCTGCCGCCCCCGCGCCGGCGGCCCCTGTATCATCGAATTAATGTCCGCTGCAGTTGGCCGGGAGACGTCCCCGCAGAATGCTGTTTCAGACGTCGTTGTCGATGTGGTTGAACTCGAGAGTCGGTATCTGCTCCAGAACTATGCGCGTCATCCGCTGGTGCTGGTTCGCGGCGACGGTCCCTATATGTGGGACGCCGCCGGCAAGCGGTATCTCGATTTCATTGCGGGCATCGGCGTGAACGCTCTCGGCCAGAATCATCCGCGGATCGTCCGCGTTATCCGGGAACAGTCCGCAAGGCTGATCCATACATCCAACCTTTTTTACAACGAGTATCAGGGGCCGCTGGCGAAGCGCATTGCGGAGATCAGCGGCCTCGATCGAACCTTCTTCACCAACAGCGGCGCCGAATCCAACGAAGGCGCCCTCAAGATGATGAAGGCTCATGGACACGATATCTCGCCGGAGAAATTCGAGATCGTCTCTCTCGAAAATTCGTTCCACGGCCGTACCCTCGGCTCTCTCTCCATCACAGGGCAGCCAAAGTACCGCAGGGATTTCGAACCCCTCATCCCCGGCGTGAAGTTCGTGCCGCCGAACGATATCGGCGCGCTCGAAGCGGCCGTCAGCGAGCGAACGGCGGGAATCTTCATCGAATGGATCCAGGGCGAAGGCGGCGTTTTTCCGATCGATGCCGCATTTTGCCGACGCGCCCGCGAGCTGGCCGATCGATATGACGCCCTGCTCGGCTTCGACGAAATCCAATGCGGCGTCGGCCGGGCGGGAACCTATTTCGGCTACCAGCTGGTCGATCCGCCGGTGATGCCCGACATCATCACTGCCGCCAAACCGGTTGCCTGCGGAATTCCCCTGGGCTTTATCACCGCCAACGAGCGGGCGGCAAAGTCGATCCGTTCCGGCATGCATGGCTCGACCTTCGGAGGCAATGCGCTTGCCGCGCGCGTGTCCCTCGAGTTCTTCGACATTCTGGACGAGCTGCTGCCGCAGATTCAACGCGTGGGCGAGTATTTCCGCAAGGAATTACGGCGGATTGCCGCTTCGTTCGACTTCATCACGGAAGTCCGCGGCTACGGGCTGATGATCGGCGTGCAGTTGAATATTTCGGGCAAGGAGATCGTGAACCGCGCCATGCAGGAAGGGCTGTTGATGAATTGCACGCATGATACGGTGCTACGTTTCCTGCCGCCCTATATCGTTACGGAAACGGAGATCGATGAGGCCGTGGCGATCCTCGAACGGGTGTTTCGCAGCTTGTAGCAACTCGTGGCGCGCGCACTCTTGCGTGCCGCGTCGGCACTCATGCCGGCGCCTGGTCTTGATCACAGGCACAAGTGTCGAGAAAGGTCTCGACACGGCGTTTCTTACAGCAGCTCTTCGCGCTTGTTTTTCTCAAGCAGCTTCACGATATCGCCTACCTGCTGGGCCCGCGAACGATCCGCCACCAGCAGCGCATCCGGTGTATCGACGATAATCAGATCCTTCACGCCCAACAGCGCGACCAGCTTGGACCCGCAATCGATGTAGTTCCCGGTTGAATCGTTGCAGAGCAGTTCCGACCGTGCGGCGTTTGCGTTGGAGTCGTGCGGCATGAGTTCGTAAACGGCGTCCCAGCTGCCAATGTCGTTCCAGCCAAATTCATCGCACGCCAGACCCGCCACATTTTCGGCGTGCTCAATGACGCCGTAATCCACCGAGACGCTCTCGCAAAGCGGGAACACCTCCGCCAGCTTCGCCGCGAAATCCGGATGCGCGTATGCCGGAAGGCTCGAGATAAGCGTGGCAGTCTTCGGCTGATGTTTCCGCATGGCACTGAGCACCGTTTCCGCTTTCCAGAAGAACATCCCCGCGTTCCAGAAGTAGCGCCCGCCGCGGAAGAATTTCTTCGCGGTCTTCAGATCCGGCTTTTCATGGAAGCTCTCCACTTCGAGAGCGTCCAGGGCACCCGCGGCTACCCCTTTGGGAAACTCGATGTAGCCATACCCCGTCTCCGGCCACCGCGGCTGGATCCCCAAAACGCCGATTTTGCCCTTTTCCGCCGCTTTGAATGCTCCTCTCACAAACCGCAGATACCGCTTCGGCTGCCCGATGATATGGTCGGATGGAAATACGCCGAACACCGCTTTCGGATCGATGGATTGCAGGATGTGAGCCGCCAGCGCAATCGCCGGGGCCGTATTGCGCTGCGCCGGTTCCGCGATGATCTGCGATTGCGGCACCTCCGGCAGCTGGCGCACGATCTCATCGCGCACAAAATCATTGGTCAGTATCCAGATTCGCTGCGCAGGAATAACCGGCCCGAGACGATCGACCGTGGCTTGGATCAGCGTGCGCTCGCCGGTTACGTTGAGTACCTGCTTGGCGTGGCGTTTCCGGCTGCGCGGCCAGAAGCGCGTGCCCCTGCCGCCGGCCAGAATGAGGCCGTAATAGTTCGCCCGCGCCATCCTTTTTTTCTCTGTTTACTGTACCGGGTAGGGGCGAATCAGCCGCAGTGTGCGGTTCCAGCGCGTCTTCGTCGCGAAGTGCGTGGCAATGTCGAAAAGGTGGCTGATACTCACCGCCGGATTCGAAAGCTCTTCGGTGCTCGCGTCGTACGACCAGTAAATAATCAGCGGCTTGCCGATGATGTTCTCGCGCGGCACGAATCCCCAATAGCGGCTGTCGAGCGACTGATCCCGATTATCGCCCATCGCAAAGAAATACCCGGGTGGCACGATCACTTCACCATTCTTCACGTTGCGTTCCAGCATCGTCTGCGCGGGCGGATAGAGAGGCGTATTCGGATCTGCCGGGAAGTTATCCCGGTAGGAGTCGATGTAGTCGAGCTTGTGAACGACGTAAGGTTCGTTCAGCAAGTGCCCGTTAAGGAAGACCTTCTTGTTCTCGAGGCGAAGATGATCGCCGGCCACGCCCATCACCCGTTTCACGAACGTCTGCTTGATGTCGATCGGATAACGGAACACGATGATGTCGCCGCGGTGCACATCTTCATAAGGGAGGATACTGGCCGTAACCGAACCACCCGGCGCGTAAGCCAATTTGTCCACCAGCAGGTGGTCCCCCACCAGCAAAGTGTCCTCCATGGAGCCGGTTGGAATGACGAAGGCCTGCACCAGCGTCGTCGTACCGAACAGCAGGAGAATGATGGTGACTGTCCATTCCGCTATAAAACCGCGGGGTGGTTCAGCGCCTTTAACGCTTGCGGAGTCGGCTTGGGGTTGGACGCCGGACTCGGGAACTTTGTCGTCAACGACTGCTTTTGATCGATCCACTGGTTCCATTGTAGCGACAAAACTCTTGTCGTCTTGAAGACACTCGATTTGCCGTTGAGATTATTCCCCTGGTGCAAGCGGGGCAGGTTGCCAACCAGGTTGCCAACCTGCGGACTCAATCTGCCATTGCATATATTCCAGTATTCGAATATACTTATTTCATGGGGGACGCACTACGACACTTCAAGAGCGAGATATTCCATGCTTTGGCCAATCCCACGAGAATCGCCATCGTCGAGGCCTTGCGCGACGGCGAGATGTCGGCAGGAAAGCTGATTGAAAGACTGGGCGTCGAGCAAGCCAACGCGTCCCAGCACCTGTCGATTTTGCGGGCCAAGATGGTGGTGGTCAGCCGGAAGGCCGGCAATCAGGTCTTCTATTCCATTCGCGATCGGGCCCTGATCGATGTGCTCGATATTTTGCGCCGCTATTTCTACTCCCAACTCAGCAGCACGGTGGACATGCTCGAAGAAGCCGGCCAAGCCCGAGCTGTGCGCAAGTGAGTTTCTTCCTCTCGCGCATTCCGTGGGAAAGGTGGAAGCCGCGGCTGCTGCAATGCCTTCCGGGATACACGCGGAAGTCGTTTCTTGCCGATCTCATCGCGGGCCTTACGGTCGGTCTCGTAGCGCTCCCGCTGGCAATGGCGTTCGGAATTGCATCCGGTGTCACGCCCCAGGCCGGAATCTATACCGCTGTCGTCGGTGGATTCATTGTTTCGGCTCTGGGCGGTTCGAAAATCCAGATCGGCGGACCCACTGGAGCTTTCGTAGTTATCGTGGCGGGGATCATCGCAAAGCACGGGCTCCCCGGACTGTTGATGGTGACGATGATGTCGGGCGTGATCCTGCTGGTGCTCGGATTAACCGGGCTGGGCAACGCAGTCAAGTTCATCCCGCGCCCGATAGTTATCGGGTTCACAAATGGCATTGCGCTGCTGATCGCCGCCACGCAAATCAAGGACTTCTTCGGCCTCAAAGTCGATCATGTGCCGAGTGAATTCTTCGCGCGTGTGGAAACGCTGGGTTCGCATTTTCGCACACTGGACCCTGCGACCGCAGCGCTGGCAATCGTCTCCCTGGCAGTGATCCTTCTCATCCCGAAATTCATTCCCCGCCTGCCCGGTTCGATCGCCGCCTTGATCGTGTCGACTGGTGTTGTAATGATCTTCCATCTGCCCGTCGCGACCATCGGCACCAGTTTCGGCGGCATCCCATCCGGCCTTCCTTCCTTCAACATTCCGATGTTCCGGCCGGATCTGATCCTGCCTCTGCTGCCTTCCGCCATGACTGTGGCTATCCTGGCCGCCGTGGAAAGCCTTTTGTCCGCCGTGGTGGCGGATTCCATGATTGGGGACCGTCATAACTCGAACGCGGAATTGGTCGCGCAAGGGGTCGCCAATTTGGCCACGCCTCTGTTCGGAGGCATCCCGGTTACTGGTGCAATCGCCCGCACTGCCACCAACTTTCGCAGCGGCGCAAGGACCCCAATCTCGGGGATCGTTCACGCCCTGACTCTGCTAGCCGTTCTCCTCGTTTTGGCGCCTCTCGCGAAATTCGTTCCGCTGGCCACGCTGGCGGCGGTGCTCTTCGTAGTGGCTTACAACATGAGCGAGTGGAGGGAAATCGGCGGTATCTTTCGAACCGCGCTGGCTGACATCGCCGTCTGGATGGTCACATTCGTCCTGACTGTCATCGCCGATTTGACGGTCGCCGTCGAGGTCGGCATGGCGCTGGCTGCGCTGCTTTACATCTACCGTGTATCTCAGACAACGACCGTCTCCGTAGTCACCCCGGAATACATCCGGGATGGGCAGCCCCATATCCTCCAGGATAAAGACTTTCCGGCATTTGTCAGCATCCTGCGCATTCACGGCCCGTTCCTCTTCGGCACTACCGACAAACTCGCGGAGGAAACGGCGGATCTGTCGGAGTTCGCCCGTGTCGTGATTCTGCGATTGCGGAACATGACGGCCATCGACGCGACCGGACTGCACGCATTCGAAGTGCTCTCCGACCGGTTGAAGAAATCGCGAAGGAGTCTGATACTGTGCGGAGCCTGCGATCAACCCGCGCGCATCATGAGACAAGCCGAGTTTGTCGGCCATCTCGGCGAAAAAAACATCGTCGCGAACGTGCAGGATGCCTTGACGCGCGCGCACGAAATCCAAGCCGGCTTCTCCGGGCTGGGCGAGGAAGTCGCCTCAGAAATGGAACACGCCTGTCTGTGACGCGCTCCACTCGCTAACCCTCAGGCCTATGCGGTTTCACAACCCCAAGCGTAAGCGAGGGGAATTGTCGCAACCGGCGGGGCGAAAGTGTCGTTAAATAGAGGTATGATTCACCGGCCTGGTTCACTCGTTTTATTGGTTTGCCTGGTCTCTGGCGGCGTCTTCGGCCAGATCAGCTTTCCGGGCCAGAGCCGATCTCCGCAAGGCGGCACATCGAGCCCTTATCCCGGAGGCGGGATCAGCAGGACGAAAAGTCCGGTTGCGGTGGCCACCATTAACGGCATCCTGCGCAAGATGTCGGACGACGACATGGTCGTAGAAGCCGATGACAAACGGATCATGACGATCGCGCTCGGAATCACCACGAAATTTTATAAAGCCTTGGGCGGATTGATGAGATCCAGCGACATGCAGCCCGGCGATCACCTGAACATCGACGCTACGCAGGACGACAACGGCTACTACCACGCGAAGAACGTCACACAGGTGAAGGTGGGTTCACCGGCGGAACGCGCCGCGGCGTCGCAGCCGGTGGAAACTTCGCCGATCGCCGGCGGCGGCAATTCAGATGGAGACGGCGACCGCCCGCGCATTCGCCGCGCTTCAAACAGCGCCGGAGACTCAGGCGCCGCTTCACCCCCCGCCCCTCCGGTTCCTCCTGCGCCTCCCGATCCCAACGATCCGGGACCGCCCAGAGTCAGGCGCGGAGTCCCGCCAGCCAACTCCAACCCGCCCTTAGTCGCCCGAAACGATTCGCCGGCGACCGGTCGTCCGAGCATCCACGCCGAAGAAGTGAATGGCGTGACGCGAACCCCGGACGCGCCGGTGGTCGACGCCGGCGCGGCGGGAGGTGGGGGGCTCGACCGTCCGACTTTCCGGTCCAGCGGCGATCCCATAATCGACAACGCCCGCGAAGCCGCATTCTCCTTCGCCGAGACCCTGCCGAATTATGTCGTCAAACAATTCACCACTCGCTTCGCGACCGAAGCGGCGCGCGGCGGCCAGACCTCCTGGCGAGCCCTCGACACGGTGAGCGCCGATGTGGTGTCCGAAGGCGGCAAGGAGACTTACAAGAATATCCTCATCAACGGCAGGCCGCCAAAGGACGCCGTGGAGAAAACCGGCTCCTGGTCGACGGGAGAATACTCGAGCGTGTTGCTGGATATTCTATCGCCGGCGACCGAAGCCGACTTTCATAACAAGCGCTCGACGACAATCGTGAACCGGGCCGCTTGGCGCTATGACTTTTCGGTCGATCAGCCGAACTCGCACTGGCACGTCTATGCATCCGCGCAGTCCTACAACCCGGATTACATTGGCGCCATTTGGATCGACAAGGAAAACTCACGCGTGCTGCGCATCGAGTTGGCCGCGCGCAATATGCCACGTGCTTTTCCGCTCGATACGGTGGAATCGTCCGTCGATTACGACTATGTGCTGATTGGAGACGCCAAGTTCCTGCTCCCGGTGCATTCCGAAGCCCTGAGCTGTGAGCGCGGCACCAGCGGATGCACACGGAACTCAATCGATTTCCGCAACTACAAGAAGTTTTCCGCCGATACGAGCATTACGTTCGATGCTGCGCAGGACAAATAGCGCACCGTTGTTATACTTCATCCGATGAAAAAAGCCCTATTGACGGCGCTGGCCGCGTCGCTCCTTCTTGCCTGCAGGGCTCCGGAGGTAAAAGGCGTACAGGCTGCGGCCGAAGCCTTGGGCGGAAAAGACAAGATCCTCGCGGTGAGGACACTTACAATCACGGGCGAAGGCGAGAATCCGAATCTGGGTCAGAATGTCACCCCGGATGCGCCGCTCACAGTCTGGAAAGTAACAGAGTTTGAACAGACCATCGACTTGGAAAAGGGCCGGATGCGCATCGAGCAGGTCCGCACCGCGCAATTTCCTTTCGCGCTGGCCACGACGGCTCGCCAGAATATGGCGCTCGACGGGGACGTTGCCTGGAACGTAAACCAGGACGGAACTTCGACGCGGCTCACCGAAAGGGAGGCTCAGGATCGCCGCCTGCAGTTGTTGCATCATCCCGTGACAATCCTGCGCGCCGCGCTCGATCCCACCGCTAAATTGAGTAATTCCCGGAAGCAGGGAGACCGGCAGCTGATCGACATCACGACGGCCAAAGGCGACATGCTGACGCTTGCGATCGATACGATAACCAGGTTGCCGGTCAGCGTCAGCTCCACGACAGATCAGCCGAACCTCGGCGATGTTTTGATTGAAACATCGTTCTCGCAGTACGAGGATTTTGGCGGTCTCAAATTACCGATGCGTCTGACTACCAAAATCGACAAGTGGGTGCAGTCGGATATCCGCGTTTCAAAGAACACGGTGAATGGCAGCGCCGCAGATCTTGCCGCCCCCGCCGCGGTGAGCGCGGAAGCCCCGGCGCCGGCAGACCCGCCTATCGAAGTGACCGCCGAACAAGTGGCGCCGGGAATCTGGTGGCTGGCCGGTTCCGGAAATCACCGCAGCGTGGCTTTTGCGTTCGCGGATCATCTGACGCTGTTCGAACTCCCCGAGAGCGAAGCCCGCGCGAAGGCTGTAATCGAAAAGGTCCACTCGCTGGCTTTCGGAAAGCCCTTGACCGAGGTGATTGTCTCGCATCATCATTTCGACCATTCGGCGGGCCTGCGCCTTGCGGTTTCCGAAGGCCTGACCATAATCACGCAAAGCGGAAACGTCGCGTTTTTCAAGGATCTCGTTGCCCGCAAACATACACTCGTGCCGGACGAACTGGCGCGCAATGGCGCGGCGCCACGGATCAAAATCAGGCCCGTCGACGATGAGCTTGTGCTTAAGGACGACGCGATGGAACTGGACCTCTACCACGTGAAGGACAATTCTCACAGCGACACGCTGCTCATGGGCTGGGTGCCGCGCGACCACATTCTGGTGCAGGCCGATCTCTACGACTCCGGCTGGCTCAAATATCCGTGGGCCGACAACCTGAAAGCGAATGTGGCGTTGCGCAAACTCCAGGTCGAGAAAGACGTCCCGATCCACGGCACCATCGAGAGCTATGCGGATGTCCTCAAGCGGATGGCGGAGAAGCAAATAGAAGAGAAGCAGGAGCGCGCGGGAACCCGGGCGCGGCCTTGATTTCTTCGATCTGTTGCGCGTGCCTCGCGCCGTGCAGGCTGAGGACGAGCAGCCACTGGTAGCAGTCGAGTTCTCCCAGCGCCACGTGCGGCAGAAAATGACTTCGCAGGTCGCCTTGCGTCGTAGCCGCGAATTCCGTCGTTTTTTGGCGCGTCTTCCGAAATTCGGCAAGCAGTTGATCGGCATCGGCCCATTCGCCGGTGGGGCGTACTGGTTCCGGCGCTTCGCGGCGAACGGTGCGATCGGGCAGCGCCTGTGCAACCAGAGCGTCTTTAGCGCGTGACGGGTCCTGCTTTTCCGGTTCGGGAGTGCCCTCCTGGAGCTTCTTCCCGATCAACCCGGACACGCGGTTTTCGACGCGCATGACATGTTCCAAACACTCGCCGATTGACCAGCGGCCCTCGGCGGGACGGAACACCCACTGGTCCGCTGTCAACCCGTGGACAAGCTCCAGTAAGCGCTCCTCGCTGGCTGTCAATTGATTCACTACCAACTGTCGTTCATGCTCTTCCATCAAACTCTCCCGTATAGGATCTCGACGATCCCCGCGATGGCGGGAGGTACCAGAACACGCCAGTCTTCTCCGTCCGCAATCCGCCGGCGGACTTCAGAAGAGGATACCGCGTCCCACGACGATTCCATCGGCAGTGTTGAAATGCGTTCCCGGTGGTGTCCGGCGGGCTCGTATTCTCCGCCGCGGGCGGCGACGAGTAGTCTGTGACGGAGAACGAAATCGTCGAATACGCCCGGCGCGCCGTAATCCCAGGCCGCTATTCGCTCGGCGGCGTCGCGGCCGAGGACGAGCGCAATCTCGGTTCGATCGCCGAAGTAGTCCCGCGCCTCTCCGGCGATTTCGGCATAGAGTCCGCCCTCGGAAATTGCCGCCGAAAATCCCACGTGCTGCCGGGCGAGAGCTTCCAGCATTCTGCTCCGTACTTCGAAACCGGCGCCTTCGATGTCTTTGTGAGGCAAGCTCCGCGGCAAAACCCAGATCACTTCATCCGCCTGGTGGCGCGCCATTCGGGCGATGTCGACGTGCGCGACCGTAGGGGGATTCCATGTGCCGGGGAACAGGACGACCCGGCTCGGATTCCCGGCCGCCCGATAGAGAAACTCCAGTGCCAACACAACCTTTGTAATACATTTGGTTGGAATGAGATGTAACCACACGCCTGTGTGTATTCGTATACAGTGGAAATAAGCCCATGTTCAGCTGGATATGTCCGCAGTGCGGACGCGATGTTCCTCCCTCGAAGACCGACTGCCCATTTTGCGCCGAACAGGCGGCTCTGGCGGCCGCGACGCCCGCGCCCCAGCAGGCGGCTCCATGGCAACAGCCTCCGCCGGGATATGGAGCAGGCTATGGCGCTCCACCTCCCGCGCCCGCCTGGCCGCCACAAACCCCGCCACCTCAAGCGCCTCAGCAGCAGTACGCTCCTCCGCCACCGCCCCCTCCACAAGCACCCCCGCCACAGCAGCAGTACGCGCCCCCGCCTCCACCAGCACAACAGTATGCGCAGCCGCAATATCCGCCGCAGCACCCTCCACAGCAGTACCCGCCGCAGCAGCAGTACGCGCCGCCGCCTCCACCACCACAGCAGTATGCGCAGCCGCGCTCGGTGGCGCCGCCTCCTCAAGCCTGGCACCCGACCCCGGCGCGATCTTCTCCGCCCACATGGATGGTGGCGGTGGGGTTCGCCGCGGCATTGCTGCTGTTGGGCGGCAGCATTTACTACTTCTTCCTGCGCACTCCCGGCAGCGCTTCAGCGGACAAAGCAGCCAGTGAAAGTCCTTCCAACGCTGCCCGTCAGAGCGTGACGAATCCGCTTCAGAAATATGTTGAGGTGGTTGGATTGCGGATGATCACCGAAGGCAAGAAGCCCGTCGCCAAATTCGTCGTGGTGAACCACTCGGGAACGGAGATCGACGACCTTACGGCTAATGTCACACTCCGGGCCAGTACATCGCGCTCGGATGAAGATCCGGTCGGATCGTTCACCTTCAAGGTTCCCGTGATCGGCCCCAACGATTCGAAGGACCTGACCGCGCCGCTCAAGACGAAAATGCAAATGTATGAACTGCCGGACTGGCAGAAGACGACGGTAGATATCGAAATTACCTCGCCCACGCAGTAGGTGAAATGGGTCTGCGGATCGCGGTTCTGGCGGACATCCACGGCAATCTGCGGGCGCTCGAAGCCATTCAATCGGATCTCCGGAAGCAATCCCCGGATCTGGTTGTCAACTTGGGAGACCATCTCTCAGGCCCTCTGCAGGCCGCTGCCACAGCGGACGCGCTCATGAGCGAGAGCTACATCACCATCCGGGGCAATCACGATCGCCAACTGCTCGACCGTCCTGTGGAAGGGATGGGCGCATCGGACCGGGCCGCATACTCTCAACTAGACAGCAGGCGTCAGGCGTGGCTTCGAAGCTTACCTGCAACACTCCAACTGGAGCCCGGCATTTTGCTTTGTCACGGTTCGCCGGATGACGATCTGCAATACCTTCTCGAAGACGTCAGTCAAGACGGAGTCCACTTGGCGTCCGCCGCGACGATCCGGGAAAGGCTCGGCAGCATTGGCTCGGCGCTCGTACTCTGCGGTCACTCGCATGTTCCGCGCGCGATTTCAATTGGGGGCGACGTTCAAATTCTGAATCCCGGGAGCGTTGGCCTGCCCGCATATTACGACCTTCGCCTCGCGCCTCATTACATGGAAACGGGAAGCCCGCACGCGCGATATGCATTGCTGGACCGCGAGGCACGCGGCTGGCGTATCACTTTCGTCGCAATCGAGTATGACTGGCACTCGGCATCGGATGAAGCGAGACGCGCCAATCGCCCGGACTGGGCTCATGCGTTGGCTACGGGCTATGCTCTGCGACCCTCAACGTGATCCAGCGACGTCTTTATCCGGCAATTCGAATACCCAGATTGCCGCGCCTCCGTTTGGCGGATTCTGAATCTCAGGTACCAGCACAGGCCAAGTTGCAGCCTGCGCTCCGCCATTTCCCACCACGACGGCGACATATTGCCTGCCATTCACGCTGTACGTCATCGGCGCGGAACTTGGAACATCATTCAGGCGCGTTTCCCATAACACCTTGCCGTTCGCACCGTCATACGCCTTGACGACTCGGTCAATGGAGCCGTTGAACACAACGCCGCCTGCCGTGGCCAGCACACCGGACGTGGTCGGAGCCCGCTGCCGGTCCGTCCAGACCACCTTTCGCGTCGCCAGGTTGATCGCTTCGAGACGGCCAAACTTACCGTCCGTTTCGAGCGGCGGCCGAATGCTGAACCGCACACCGGAAGACAACCCACCGCGGCCACCCGGAGCAACCGGAATCAAATCCATGCACGATTCCACCAACGGCACATAGAGAATCTTCGTCTCCGGATTCCACGAGGCGGGAATCCAACTCTTCGCGCCTCCCGCGTGCGGGCACACCGTAACAGTCTCGCCGTTCCCCGGAATCACTTTTGGATTGATCTTCTTCGCGCCGGTCTTCGGATCGATCTCCGTCACCACGTTCTGCAGACCGAGGTCCATCGAGAAGGCATATTTACCGGTCGCGGCGTCGAGGGCGTCGTAGATGGCTTCTTTGCCCGAAGTGACTACCAGCTTTCTGTTCACACCGTTCACGGGAACGTCGATCAACTGCCGTTCGAACGCCCAATCGAGATCCCACTGGTCGTTTGGCGTGTGCTGAAAGTACCAGGCAACCTTGCCGGTATCCGGATTGATCGCCACGGTCGTATCGGTATAAAGGCCGTCATTCGTAATTCCGGACTGGTTCACGGGATGTAAGAGGGGTCCGGTGTCATAGGTCTGGGCGGGTCCGAAGAACGCCAGGTTCAGATCCGGATCGTAGCTCCCCGCCGTCCAGACCGAAGCTCCGTTGCGCTTCTCAAGCGGCAGACCGTTCCAGCTTTCGCCACCGGTTTCGCCGGGCCGCGCGATGGCGTAGAAGCGCCACGCTTCCCTGCCCGTCTGAGCATCGAGCGCCACGATGAAGTTGCCGCCCGGAAGATTCCCGACGGTTCCCACCATGACCTTGCCTTTCGCGACCAATGGTCCGCCGGTCAGCCGCAGTCGCTGATCGTTGTGCGGCGCGATCTCGTGATCCCACATAACGGTTCCCGTTTTCACGTCGAGCGAAACCATGTGCAGATCGGAGGTGGCTACCAGCAGCCGGTCTCCGTAGATCGCGATATTCCGTTTCACCGAAGGCGGCACTTCTTTAGGCAGTTGCCGCTTGTAGGCCCAGAGCAGATCTCCGTTTCGGGCATCCAGAGCCTGCACGTTATCGCCGTAACTGTGCACGAAAATGACGCCGTCGTGGACCAGCGGTGTGGATTCGTTGGGTCCGGCAGGCAGAGACCAAGTCCATGCGACACGAAGATCGGCGACGTTACTTTTGTTGATCTGCTTCAGCGGACTGAAGCCCTGATCGTCCCAAGTGCGGCGCCATGTCAGCCAGTCGCCCACGGGCGGATTGCGTAGTATCGCGTCGGTCACCGGCGTAATTTTATCGAGCGGATTCGGCTTGGTGGGCGAAGGCGGAAGCGTGGCGAATGGCGACAGTCCCCCGCCCGGACCGCCTCTTCCTGAAGCCGCGGGCCGGGGCATGACCATAGCCTTCAACGCCGCAATATCGGATGGCAGAGGCTGAGTGCCCGGCTGCACACCATTGGACGCGAGCAAATACGCGAGTATCTCGACGTACGTCTGCGCGCCCAAGCCGCCGCGATTGGCCGGTGGCATCATCGCGCTGATGTACGTAAAAACGCCGTCGGCGGATTTTCCGCCCCATTGCTGAAGGAAAGACGCGCCTTTCACTGGCGGGGCGAACTCGCCGTCGTCGAGATTCTGTCCGTGGCAGCTCGCGCAATTCAGGGCGTACGCGGACTTACCCTGTTCGGCCTGTGCAGCGGTGAACGTTGGCTGCGGGGACTGTGCGTGAACGAGCGCGGCGATACCGACGAAGCACGGAAGAAGAGGGGATTTCATTTCGAAGTGAGTTTATCAAGCTGTTCCGCGATTCGTTGCCGCTCCCTGACGGTCACGGTTCAGTAAAGCAACCGTCAGGGAGCGGCAACGCGCAGTGGGATTCTCAAAGATCCGGCCAAGCCGGTGGAAGGATCGCGAACGACAACGCGGATAGAACCCCCGGACGCTTGGATACCCGTGGCCGGCATTTCAAATCCCGTCTTAAGAGCGTCGGCAAGCTGCGAGTCCGTCAGATTGATGTCCACTGTGCGCGCGCGCAGCTTGTCTCCGAAAGGAATTGCCATTTCGACTTTACCCACCGATCGGTCGCCTTCCCGCTCCAAACGCACATCATGCAGGTCCAGCGTCACCCGTACTTGATACAGACCGGGCCGGGAGTCGGGCTCGAATCGGCCGGTTAGCCCGAGCGCGGTGGCATCGAGGGGATTCTGGAAAAGCTCAGTGAGCGCAATATCGTTTGAAGGTGCAGCCGTCGGGATTTCCTGCTTCGTCGCCAGGTAGCCCGGCCGGTAGCGAACCTCGAGATGGGCGGATTTCTCCCCCGCGACCGAAACGGCGAAGCGATGATACTTGCCGTCGAGAATGTCCTCGGAAGGATAGTAGCCGAGCGTGTATGCAGTTTGGGAATCTTCTTCGGCGGTCTTCACGGCAATTTGCAGATCGCCGGCGTCATCGAAACCCGCGCCGCCCGTCACCGCCGCCAGAGCGCGTCCGGCATTCTGAGTGGCCATAAAATCGGGCATCGAACGGTATTGCCGCGTGTTGTTGGCCAATAGATCGGCGCCGGCATCGTAGATCACCGTACGGATCAGCACCGGATAGAGGGCGATGTTCGCCTGGACCAGCATTCCCATAACAGCCGAAGGCACGACCGGATTTTCCTTCATCCAAATAAGGTTCCGGCGGCCGGGCATTCCGGAGAGATGCTGGACAATGCGTTGGAGGGCTTCGACTGTCGTCCAATCGTTGTTTGCCGCATTCACCCGTGCATTGTTTTCAGCGCTGGCCCGGATCGAACCCTCATACATCGCACGCGTGGCGGCGTCGGTGGCGCGCGGGGCCAACCCCTCGATTTGGCCTATCATATCGACGGGAAAATCGGACAACGCATCGTGAATATTCGCGGGCATCAAGTCCCGGCCCGCGTCGAGATGCACCGCCGCCAGCAGCTTCCCGGGATCGTCGGTGAAATCCTGCAACACGTGCAAGTTCCTGCCGAGTGCGTAGATCGCCACGCGGTCCCGCGGACCCAGACCGCGAACGAGTTTGAGCATTTGCTTGCTTTCGTAAGCCTTCAGATCGATGCGCGTATTGATCTGATCGAAGAGCACTACCGTGGCGCTGGGAAGCGCCTCGCCGATGCGATTGACCCGGTTGGAAACGGCTCCCGGCGCAAGCGGGACCGCCGGGACGGCCGTATCCCTATTAGCTTGCCCAGCCCGGAAAACATCGATCCGCTGAAGTTTGCCCTCATCGAGAACAGTGAAATCGTCCCTGGTTAATCCGGTCACCGGACCGTTCTTACTGCGAACTACGACCTCCAGCTCCACCAGGCGAGTGCCGGCGCGGAACGTCGCGGACGATGGATCGGGCGTCTGAAAGGCTTCAACAATGGCGGCACAGAGGAATGCGGCGATGGAAATCCTGCGAAGCATCAGAGTATGGCCTACCCAGAATGCCACATAAAAGGTCGATTGCGGTTTGGGACTGCGGCGAGCGTTAAGTCGGCTTCAGGATGGCGCGATTGATCCTGCGATCTGCGCGCCGGCTGATCAGTTCAGCCACCCGGTCCAACAAGTGGTAAACGTTTTCGTTACTGATGTGAACTGCGGAGTTGTGCGATACACCGGCCCGCGCGGTCCGGCCCGTCTCGCTGATATCCGAAGCAATCAACGCCGTTGCGGGATGGAACTCCTTCTGCCTCGCATACGCCAGTAACCGGGGACCAGCCTCGTCGGACTCGGCCCTCAGATCGGCGAGAACGAGCTGGTATTCGCCCTCATCCAGTTTCCCGATAGCTTCGGCTGCCGTGGCCGCGGCGCTAACGGCATATCCGGCAGCAGACAAGATGGTCTTCAGTGCCAACCGGGATGCCAAAGCGGTGTCGGCAAGCAGTACGCGAGCTACTCTCTTCCTGGGTGCCTTGGGTAGGGCAGTTTCCGCCAGCGCGGTCTCAACAGGGAAACGCATTTCTGATACCAATGTAAAGTAAATGCGTTTGAAATCAAAACGGATTAATTAACCAAAGCAATACAACTATAGTACTGGAAGACCCTTAACCCGACTTCTGCCGGATTCAGGGAGTAGCAATGGCTGTAAGTACTTCATAACATTGCGCGCAACAATCGCAGCACCTTCAGCAGTAGGGTGTATTTCGTCGGTTTGCATCAGGTCCGGATGCCCGCCGACGCCTTCCAGCAGAAAGGGAATCCACGCCACCCTATATTGCCTTGCAAGGTCGACATAGATCTGGTCGAAGGAGGCGATATACTCGGGACCGTAGTTTCGCGGCAGTGTCATGCCCGCGAGCAGGACGGCGGCCCCCGACTTCTGGAGAGCCGCGACCATCGCTGCGAGATTCTTCTCGGTTGACGTCACAGGTAGTCCGCGCAAGCCATCGTTTCCGCCGAACTCGAGGATCACGATGGCGGGATGGATCGCGACAACGGACGGGAGGCGCTCAAGGCCGTCCGTAGTAGTATCCCCGCTGACGCCGAGATTCACCACCCTGTACTGGTATCCCGCGGCATCGAGCAGCCGCTGAACGTCATCGGGGTAGCTCTTGCCAGGTGCGACTCCAAAGCCGGCGGAAAGGCTGTCGCCGAACGCGGCGATGATGGGGCGCGTGTCGCTGCTGTTGTTTTGGACAGGCGGCCTTGGTTGCGCCGGGGAGGGCGCGGTCACTTGTTCCTGACTCTCACGGCCACCGCAGCCGCACAATGCAACCGCGACGACCGTGAGAAGCATCAATCTGAGTGACACTGCCATAATCATGACAGACGTGCCAGCAATCATTGAAGTCGTCCGGCTGACGCGGACCATTCAGACGCCCACCCACAAAGTCGAGATTCTTCGCGGGATCGACCTTGCCATCCCGCGCGGGCAATTCGTGGCCATCATGGGGCCTTCCGGGAGCGGAAAGAGTACGCTGCTCGGCCTGCTTGCCGGCCTTGATAACGCCAGCAGCGGTAAAATCCTTCTCGATGGCGAAGACATTACAGGGCTCTCCGAAGACCGCATGGCGGAAGTGCGGGGGCGCAAGATTGGATTCGTTTTTCAATCGTTCCAACTGATCCCGACGCTGACCGCGGAAGAGAATGTTCTGCTGCCTGCTGAATTGGCGGGCGCGGGCCCGGAAGTGACGTCGCGGGCACGGGAACTCTTGACGCGAGTCGGTCTGGCGGACCGTCTGGATCACTATCCTGTGCAGCTCTCCGGTGGCGAGCAGCAGCGCGTCGCGCTGGCCCGCGCGTTCATCACGCGACCGCCGATTCTGCTGGCTGACGAGCCGACCGGCAATCTGGACGGCAAGACCGGCGAGCAGGTTCTCGAACTGCTGCTCGAACTGAACCGCCGTGAAGGCGCGACTCTGGTGATGGTGACGCATGATGCGGCGCTCGCGGCCCATGCGGATCGGGTGATTACTCTGCGGGACGGCCTTGTGGTGAGCGATCAGGCGGTTTCGGTCGAATCGGCCGCACGGCACGACTATGCGTAAGCCGAATCCTTATCGAACGGCGGCCAAAATTGCCTGGCGAGAAACACGCGCTTCGTCGGGCCGGTTCATTTTCGTCATTCTGGCGGTAGCGGCGGGCGTCGG
>Ga0182024_10004399_pt1 | contig 32474 bp, 20 predicted proteins | sample P32metaG_FD_120480 | JGI IMG/M metagenome (GOLD analysis project Ga0182024, IMG submission 120480) | Permafrost microbial communities from Stordalen Mire, Sweden - P3-2 metaG (Illumina Assembly) | ecosystem: Environmental > Terrestrial > Soil > Wetlands > Permafrost | place: Sweden: Stordalen...
ATGCGGCAATAAATCGACGTCGTGATCGTAGCCGAACGTGTAAGCCTGGACGCGCCCGATCGGCTTTTCTTCGAAACCCGGAGGCAAAGGATTCTCTCCGAGAAGAAGTTCGTTCGACCGTTCGACATTTTCGATTCGGGTCCAGACGTAATTTCGCATGTAAAAGCGCGCGGTTGATTCAAACAGGTAGCTGTTGAATTTCGCTTCATCCTGCAGCGACCGCGTGCGGCCCCAAAGCAGCGTATTCGTCCAATTACCGTTATGGAGCGGGCGATTGTACATGACCGACGCCGTCATGCGCTCCTGATTGTCCGAGGGAAAGAGCGCCTCGGGGCTCGCAATGCGGCCGTAGGAATACTGGCCACTCCAGTTTTTGCCGGGCTGAATGGTCAGGCGCGTGGACCAGGAATCGATCTCACCCTGGTTGATCGTCCACCGGTTTTCACCCGGCTCGCGGCCGTGGAATCCCGAAGCTTCCACGCGCGCGATGCGGTGCGTAAAACCAACCGTGACCACGTCGGCAGCTATATGCGTCGAATCCTCCTGGTGATGTCCGAGAGCACCCAGAGGATCTTCCATGGCCGAGGCGCGATGCGGGTACGCCACGGGGCCTATAGCGGGATCGCCGACAGGGGCGAAATAGAACGAGAGGAGGCTTTTCGCCCCCAATTTCCAATCGTAAAGTGCGGCAATTTCCATGAAGAAGTTGTGGGGATGTTGTCCGTCGGCGATCGGGACGCCATAGGCCGTTTCACCTTGCTGGAAGAGCAGCGGGTAGCGGCGGTCCGTGATCGTTGCCGGCTCCAAAGTGAGCATGGTGCGAAGTGTGAGCGTGCCCGGCCCGATGTGACGCTGCGCCATGCCCATGGCCCAATTCGTGGAGAAGAATTTGTCGCCGCCGCGCGGGCTCGATTCTTGCTCATCCAGCACGAAAACATTGGCATGAAACATCAGCGTCCACGGCCCGCGCGTCTTCATTAGCATAGGCATCGGGGTGGAATTCGGCTCCGCACTTGTCCCCGAAGTACTGTGAAGCAGAATTTTCTGCAGAAAAGTGTCGGGCTGCATGTTCATCGCGCCGCTCGCGCCATGGTTCATGTTCGCCATGTCCATACCGGCCATCTGCCCTGTACCAGCACCTTGGGAAGTGGCGTCCGGCCGCTGGTCAGGGGTCGGTTGTTGTGTGGGCGACTGTTCCGGAGATCCTTGCTGCGTAGATGATTGCCCTGCAGCCGAGGAGCTATTCTGAGCGGGCTGGGTGTTATCGGCTCCGCTCTCTTGCTGAGCGGCCGCGAATGCAGGAAAAATCAGAAGCGACGCAATGAACGCGAGAACTAGTCTCATATCACCAACTCCTGACAAATCTCAAATGATCGACTCGTGCGAGTGCCGACGGCTCTATACGGCCGCGACCGCGAAAGACGCTTTAGGAGGGCCGTTTCCAACAGGGCGGAGGAGTAGGAATGTTCTAGATTCTGAGACTTCCAGAGAGAGGATCGATGCGATCAATCCTTGGAGGCGGCGCCTTCGGATTCACACTCGTTGCACCGAAGTAAGCGGCGTCGGGGGACACAATTTCGGCGGAAACGCACTGCATGATCTTGAGCGGGCGGTGATCTGAACCGATGTTGGCGGAGGACAAATTCGAAATCTGGCCGCAAGTTCCATGCAGGCACGGCGCCTTCGAGTTGGAATGCCCTATAGCGAGCTTAGAGACCGCGGTGGATGGCGCCATATCGGCCATGTGTTTGCAATGCTCATGCCCCATTGACATGCCTGTAGAGGCCGATTGCGCTTGCTGAGTTTTTGCGGCGGCAGGACTGGTTACCTGGCAATCCGATTGATTCATGCCGAACGAACAGGAGACGTCGCAGGCGGGAGCCCAGGACGCCATTAACAGCAACGAAAGGCACAAGCAGGCTGCCAACAGTGTTCGAACGCGCATGGGCGATGCTAGCGCTTTCTCGCTGCATTTTCAACGAGGCGGGGGCATCGTATCCACACTGGCAGGTACTTGCGCTCGATGTTTCACCTTGCTACCGTGCTCGCGAGTATGAAGCAGCAACACACAGCACGCGCGGCAGGGCAAAGACGGCAGCAAGCAAACGTTCCAGACCTCGTGGCCAGAGATCAATAGCCGACCTGGGTTTGCCCTCTGGTCCCGAGAAAATCTCCGTATTTCAGTAAATGTCGTACTGCTCCCAATGCAGGGTCGGGTCGGCCTGGATGATGATGCTCTTTTTGGTCCAGCGCTCGAGTTCCTCGATAAGCGAGGACTCTCGCGTTTTGAGCGCCTTGGAAATTTCGGGATGGACGCGCAGGGTGAGGCTGCCCGAATCGACTTCGGTAGCCATCTTGCGCGCTTCGGTTTGAATTTCGTAGCACAGCGTTGGAATGGATTTCACCATGCCGGAGCCCGTGCAGTAAGGGCACGGCTGGCACAGGGTGCGCTCGAGAGCCTGCTTGGTGCGCTTGCGAGTGATGGCGATAAGCCCGAACTCGTTGAAGCGCAACATTTTTGACGGTGCACGGTCGGCGCGCAACGCGTCTTCGAGCGCGGCCATTACTTTTTCCCGGTTCCGGCGCTCTTCCATGTCGATGAAGTCGATGATGATGATCCCGCCGAGATCGCGCAGGCGCATCTGGCGGACGATTTCCTTCACCGCTTCGAGATTCGTGCGAACGATCGTGTCTTCGAGACGGTTCGATCCCTTGCCGACGAACTTGCCCGTGTTCACGTCGATGGCGACAAGCGCTTCGGTATGGTTGATCACGATATAGCCGCCCGACTTGAGCCACACCTTCGGGCGAAGACCTTTATCGATTTCCTGCTGGATACCGAATTCCTCGAAGACGGGCGTTTCCTTGGTATAGAGCTTCACGCGGTTCACGAGTTGCGGCTGGAAGCGGCTCATGAAGTCGACGACCTTCGTGTACTCTTCCTCGGAATCAACCCAGATCGCGCCGAAGTCGGGAGTGATGTAGTCGCGAAGAATGCGTTCGACGAGGTTCAGGTCGCGATGAAGCAACGAAGGGGCTTTTCGCTGTTCGGAGCGCGTCTTGATCTCCGACCAAGTGCGCGTGAGGAATTCCACGTCCGCGCGAACTTCTTCGGGCGTGGCGGTGCCGGCCGCCGTGCGCACGATAAATCCGCCTCCCGCACTACCCTTGGCATCGTTGACAAGATGACGCAAACGAGCGCGATCCTCGGCCGAAGCGATTTTTCGGGATACGCCCGTATGATCGAGCGTAGGCATGTACACAAGAAAGCGTCCCGGCAGAGCCACGTGGCTCGTGATGCGAGCGCCCTTCTTTCCGAGAGGCTCCTTGGCGATCTGGACGATAATTTCCTGGCCCTGCTTGAGCATGTCGGCAATCAGCTGAGGTCTTTGAGGCTGGGGGCGATGGCCATGATGCCCATGGCCATGCTGAGGCTTGCGGCCCCCTCGGTCATCACGGCGCCCGTGGTCCCGGCCCCGTCGTGGATTCTGCATGCGGGCACGAGAATCATCGCGGATATGCGCCTTCCATGGCCGCTTTTCCTGGGATTCCGCGTTGGGCGCCGCTTGCGGGATTGCGATTTCGCCCTGAGCCATATTTGGATCAAGGCTGGGTTGCTCGGCCGGTTCCACTTCCCCTGTGTACGGGAGACTTTCCAATAGTTCCGCGGCTGTTTCTGACTCCCCGGAGCCGCCGATCTCGTCATCGTCGAGCTGGTCGGAATCTTCCGTCTCGATTTCGGCCGCAGCCGTTACGTCGAGCGCGGCAGAGTCATCGGAGTGAACCGCAGATTCGATGCCCTCTTCCCCCGCAGCGAACTCCCGGCGATGGGCCTCGCGCGCCTCTTCTTCGACCTGGGCTTCCGCGACGTGTTGAGCAACAGCAGCGGCTTCATCCTCGCTTAATTCCTCGGCTGCATGCGCTTCGTCGACGGCCTCGGCTTCATGAATCCGCTGCGCCTCATCTTCGCGGGCCTCATCGTGAAGAATGAGATCATCTTCACGGTAGGCAGGCGCGACATGGCGTGAGACGACGTCCGGCTCGTTTTCCAAAGTTTCGTGAAAAACGGGCGGTGGCGCCATAGCTGAACTTGCGACCTCCGGCTGATTCGTTTCGGAATGCTGTTGCCGCCGCCACTTGAAGAGCGTTTCGCCAGGCAATGGCTCGAGCCCCGTCGATGATGCACGATATTCACGGACCGGAGGAGTAGGAGCTTCCATCACGGTTTCAGTTTCGGGCGGAGGCACGAAAAGATTTGGTTCGAGACCCTCGTGGATCGCGTCGGGAGTAGAACCCTTCGGGACTTCTGCTGAAAGTTCGCTAACCACCGATGCCGGCGTGGCCGCTACGATCGGCTTGTCTCTATACTTGGCCAGCGATTCGCCCGGCAGGATGGTGGGAACGTAGCCTTCAGGCAAGGGCGGTTCGTTCGAATGGTCTTCGACCGAGTGGGGCGATGCGTACTTCGAAGATGGCAATTCACGGCTAAAATGCCGGTCGCCGCCGCGTCCGCCACCACCGGCCCCACCACGCTTGTCAAAGCGGCCGCGACGCCCTCCACGACGTCCGAAATCACGGCCGTGCCTGCCACGATTCTCAAATCGCGGGCGGTCGGGAGAAACAGGGCGGATTGACTGCGGCGGAGCTAACGGCGCAACAGGAATCGGCGTCGGCTGGGGAGCGGAGGCAACTTCACTGGCCTCGCCCGGCGCAAGAGGTAACGAGGCGAGTGGTGTCGCCTCAACATCGGCCGGCTCGACTGCGGGCGCCGCCGGGTTGTCCTGAGCAAAGACGTGTCCGCCCTGCTCCTCCATCTTCTGTACTTTTTCTTCGACGGTGGTGACGATCGGGTCGAATTCTTCGATTCCTTCGAGGAAGTCGCTGACGTATAGGAAGGCGTCGCTATCGAGGCCGATTTCCACGAAAGCCGACTGCATGCCCGGCAGCACGCGTGTGACTCGGCCTTTGTATATGCTTCCGACTAATGCAAATTCTTTTTCCCTCTCAACGTAATACTCACAAAGCTGTCCTTCTTCCATAATGGCAACCCGCGTTTCGTGCGGGTTCGCCGAAATAACCATTTCCTTCGACATGTAGACTCCTCATGGCGGGTCGGGCGGCGGCACACACGAGAGCGCGCACCTGGCCGGCGTGACGCAGGGCACTGCCTAGTGCCTGCCACGAATGGCCTCCCAGGAAAAACCTGTCGCGTTGTTGGATTGCTCTGCTCACCCGATGGGCCCTTACTCTAACCGAACGCCCGGCCGCGATCATTTCGCGACGGAGCGCTGAAACTTTTGATCCGGATCAGTTGACGAACCGCCGCATTCGGACATTCATCACCAAACCCAGAGCCATAAATACAAAAGCTGTCGCCGATCCCCCGTAGCTCATCAGCGGGAGGGGAATACCGGTGACCGGCATATATCCGATCACCATGGAAGCATTGACCAGGACATGAAACCCCAGAATCGCCGTGACTCCCATCACTACGTACATCCCAGCACGATCTTTCGCCTTTTGCGCGTTGTCAACAAGCCTCAAAATCAACCCCAAGTACAGCAACAAAATCAGACAAACTCCGATAAAACCCTGCTCCTCGGCCAGCGCCGCCAGAATAAAATCGGAGTAGCGAACCGGAACGAACCCCAATTGGTTTTGGCTGCCTTTGCCGAATCCTTTTCCCCAGAACCCACCGGACCCGACGGCGATTTCGGACTGCAGAATCTGATAGCCCGCGCCGCGGGGATTCTGCTCAGGATGGAGAAAGGTCACAATACGCTGTTGTTGGTACGGCTTCAAGTGGTGCCGCATGTTCCAGCCGACCGGGATCATCAAAAGCAGGAACAAAAACCCCACCGTCAAGTGTTTCCATTCGATCCCGGCCAGGAACGCCCCCACCACCGCTACGGGAACCAGGACCATTGCCGTTCCCAAGTCCGGCTGGATCAAGATGAGTCCAACCGGGAGGCCTGTCAAGACGGCAATTTTCGCGAGATCGGCCAGCGTCAGACGATCCGTATGGACATCGGTGAAGTACCGCGCCAACACTATAATTATAATCAACTTCATCAACTCTGACACTTGTAAATTCACTCCACCGCCCAGATCGACCCAGCGCTTTGCGCCGAACCGAGACTGGCCGATGGCCAAAACGATCAGCAAAATGGCAACGCCGAACATGTAGAGAAAGGGAGCATGGTCCATTAAGGTGTGATAATCGATGCGCGAAATCAAAAACATCCCGGCCAGTCCAATGCCGATCCACATCAGCTGTTTCCACTGCATGCCGGCCATGCCGCTCGCGTGGGTGGACGAGTATATCTCGAGGACACCCATCGCGCTGATAGCGCCGACGATGGCGAGCAGCACCCAGTCGAAATCACGAGACCGCGGGCGATCTTTCACTAGCGCCCTGCTCCGACGGTCGCGATCAGGGGTTGGGCGACACCCGATATTGGAGGAGTGTTTTCCGCCGTGGACTGCTGCTGCAGGTGGGAATTCTTCTTGTCGTAATAAGCTTTCACGATGTCGCGCACGACGGGCCCCGCGGTCGTGCCGCCATGCTCACTGCTGCCCTGGATCACCGCCGCGACCACGATTTCGGGATTGCGCCGGGGAGCATAGCCGACAAACCAGCCGTTTGTTTCCTTGCCCTTCTTGCCATTTTTGCTGCCGGCTTCGTAGCTCATTAATTGAGCGGTGCCCGATTTGCCCGAGAAATCAATATTCTGGAGTTTCAGGCTCGATCCAGTTCCGCCTTCGTTGATGACGCCATACATCCCTTCGGTAACCTGCTCGACGGTGTCTTCGGCGAGCGGAAAGTGATCGGGAGTGACATTCGCAAGATTCTTCAGCAGATACGGTTTCAACAACGTGCCGCCACCTGAGACCGCAGCGATCATGCGAGCAATCTGAATCGGCGTGGCCATCACGGAACCCTGCCCAATGGCGACCGAAATCGTTTCTCCAGCGTACCATTTGTGATGATAGACACGCTGGACCCATTCTTCCGAAGGAATCAACCCCGGTTCTTCGCCAGGCAAATCGATTCCGGTGCGACGCCCCAAACCCAAACCCGTCGCATAGTAATGGATGCGATCAATTCCCAGACGTTGTCCGACAGTGTAGAAGAAAACGTCACACGAATCGACGATCGCCTTGTGAAGATCCGTGGCGCCATGGCCTGCCGGACGCCAGCAATGAAAAGTGCGGCCGTAGAACTCGGCATGTCCCGGGCAATAGACAGTAAAGTTTTCCGGGAGCGCCTTCGATTCGAGCATCGCCGTGGCCATGACGATCTTGAAAATGGAACCCGGCGCGAGTTGACCTTGAATGGCTCGATTCAGCAGCGGCGTTTCCGGGTCGGCATTCAGTTGTTGCCACTCAGCGGCTGGAATTCGTACCGCAAAGTCGTTCGGGTCAAAGGTCGGGCGGCTGACCATTGCCAGGACCTCGCCGGTTCGACCATCAATCGCGACAACCGAGCCCTGCTTATCGGCCATGTAGGAATCGGCAACCGCTTGCAGGTCATAGTCGATGGTCAACTGAATCGGCTTGCCCGGGATTGCCTCGACGTCGTCCAGAGTCCGCATGACCCTTCCCACGCTGTTCACGACGACGCGCCTTAACCCATCCGTGCCCTCGAGTTGGTCGTTGTATTGCCGTTCAAGCCCCGCTTTTCCAACGATATCGCCCGGGCGATAATGTCCATCACTCTGATCGAGCTGTTGCTCAGAGACTTCACCCACGTAGCCAATCGCGTTGGCGAGCATTTGACCGTGGGGATAGCGGCGGCGCTGGACCATCATAAGTTCGAGAGTCGGTAAATCAGCACGGTGTGATTCGACAAACGCAATGTCCGCTTCGCTCGCCGCCGGCTTGATCACAACGGGCTGGAATTTTGGCTCGTACTTGGCGGCATCGAGCTGTTGCTGGAGATCGTCTTTACTGATGCCCAATCCTTCGGCAATTTGAGGGATGTTCTTGTCGACCAATTTCGGGTTATCGCGCAGCAGGAGGATACTGAACGAAGGGTAGCTATCCACCAGCACGCGGCCTTCGCGGTCCAGCATCGCGCCGCGCGGAGCGATGATCGGAATGTAGCGTATTTGATTGCGTTCGGCGAGATCGGCAAAATGGCCGGATTGAATGACTTGCAGCTTCCAGAACCCGACCAGGAGAAGAACGATAAAAGTCACCGAAACGTACGAAAAGAGTGCCAACCTCTCCTGAGGGACTTTCTGGTCGTTAACGCTCCACGGTGCCAACTGAACTCCTGCGATCGGGTGATGCCCTGAGACGGTCTGCCGTCTGAAGCGTGCGGAACCCGAAGAGGCCCTTAAGCTATCATCTCGCCCGCTTCGCTCGCAAGAGAACGATGTCGTTTTCATCACTGGACCCAGGGACAGTTGTAATCCCGTGCGGAATACTGCAGCGGGCGAAGGGTGGCCTTATTCGGAGCACCCGGCGAGACATTCCATGTTCAGAATATGAAACTCCAATGGTAGATTTATTCGCCGGGATACTGCGGGCGAGATAGTGATCGCCAGCCTGCTGCGTCTCGCGTCATAATCGTGCATATTCCAAAAAAGTTGAGGTTGCCAGCGTGAAAATCGGAGTCTGCGTCAAGCAAGTGCCGGCGAAGGATGCGCCTCTCGCGATTGTGGAGGGGGCTACATGGATTCGCGAGTCCGACATTGGGTTTGAAACGAACGAGCCCGATAGTTTTGCGCTCGAAGAAGGTCTGCGGCTCAAGGAGAAGCACGGCGGGGAAGTGGTCGCGATATCCATGGGGCCGGACCGCGCTAAGCAAACCATAAAGGAAGCGCTCGCCAAGGGCGCCGACCGCGGCATCCACGTCGCGGACACTCAATTTTTCAAACTCGATCCGCTGACCTCTGCGCGCTCGCTCGCCGCAGCCATTAAAGATGAAAATTTTGACCTCGTTCTCACCGGGCTACAGAGCGACGACCAGGGTTTTGGCCAGACAGGCGTCCTGCTGGCCGAATTGCTGGGGCGCCCGCATGCGACGATCATCATGGCGATTGAAGTGACGGACGGCCGCATGAAGCTGAAGCGCGAGCTTGAAGCAGGATGGTTCCAGTGGGTTGAGCTGCCGCTGCCCGCCGTGATCACGATCCAATCGGGGATCAACAAACCGCGTTACGCCACTCTCAAGGGAATCATGGCGGCGAAGAAAAAAGAGATTACGACCGTCGAACGCGCTTCGCTCGGCGTGCCGGATGCACCCACCCAGCGAGTCGAACGGATTTACATCCCTCACAAAACAAAGAAGACGGAATTTCTTACGGGCCAGCCCAAAGAAGTTGCTGCGAAATTGGTGGAAAAATTGAGACACGAAGCGCGGGTGCTCTAGTCCATGAAGATTCTTCTGATCACCGAACAGCGCGACCGCAAGTGGAACAAAGTCAGCTTTGAAACCTTGGCTGCGGCTCAGCAAATAGCGCAGCAATCAAGCGGCTCTCTCTCCGGAGCAGTAATGGGGAAGGGCGTGGCGACGCTCGCGGCGGAACTCGCGGGATCACAGCTCGATGAAGTGCTGCTGATCGAGCACGAACTGCTCGAGAACTACACACCTGACGCGTACACGATTGCATTGCGACAAGTGGTGGAGAGCGCGAAGCCCGATCTGATCCTGCTACCGCATACATACCAAGTACGTGACTTCGCACCGAAGCTGGCCGCGTCGCTAGGGAAGGGCATGATCGGCGACTGCACCGGCTACCGCGACGAAAATGGGAAGCTGATTTTCGTGCGCCAAATGTTTCAGGGCCGCACGGCGGCGGATGTCGTGTTCGTAGGCGAGGGACCGTGGGTGGCATCTTTCCAGGCGGGGGCGTTCCGCGCCGATTTGGCGGCAAAGCACGCAACCGGAAAAGCACCCGTTAATGCGGTGTCCGTGGACTTGAAACCTGAACAGATTCGGACGAAACCGCTCGAACTTTTCCGCGAAGCCAAGCAGGCGGTGGATCTCACGCAGGCGCCCATTCTCGTTTCCATCGGTCGCGGCATCAAGGCTCCGGAGAATATTCCGATGGCCGAAAATCTTGCGAAAGCGATTGGCGGAGAAATCTGCGCGTCACGGCCGATCTGCGATGAAGGCTGGCTGCCGATGGACCGTCAGATCGGCAGCTCGGGGCAAACCGTCTCGCCCAAGCTTTACCTCGCGTTGGGGATCAGCGGGGCGATCCAGCATGTTGTGGGAATGAAAGGTTCGCGCACGATCGCGGCGGTCAACAAGGACCAGAACGCCCCCATCTTCGAAATCGCCGATTACGGTATCGTGGGAGACCTCTTCGAAATTGTCCCCGCCCTCACCGAAGAGCTCGAAAAATCCAAGTCCGGCTAGAATCGGTTTTGTGGCTATCAGTGAGTTGAAGCTCGAAAGACAAAAGACATTGTCTTGAAACGCGGAAACCGGCCCGCAAAATTGTGTGTGCTCCTCCCTGCGCAGCCAGTACCGTTGGCCTTCTGCTAAAATTATCGAATGTCCATCGAGCGGGAACGAGTCGAAGCGGATGTGCTGATTGTCGGCGCGGGGCCAGCTGGTCTTGGGTGCGCGCTGCATCTCGCGAATTTGATCGAGCGGCACAAGCAAGCGAACAAATCGCCTTCGCTTTCGACGGAAAATATCTATGTTCTGGAAAAAGCGCGCGAACTTGGCGCGCACCAGCTTTCGGGCGCGATTATGGACCCGCGCGCGCTGCGCGAACTGGTTCCAGATTTCGAGAAAACGGCCCCGCTCGACACGCCGGTAACCGGCGATGCCGCCTATTTCCTGACCGAAAAGGGAACACACAAACTTCCCATCACTCCGCCGCCCTTGCGGAACCACGGCAATTACGTCGTGTCGCTCAACAAGCTAGTGAAGTGGCTCGGCGAGCTGGTCGAAAAAAAAGGGGTGAATGTTTTTACGCAATTCGCAGGGCGAGAACTGGTGTACGAAGAAAACGGAATTGCGGGTGTGCTGACAGAGGACAAGGGTATCGACAAGAACGGGAAGCCGAAGGACAACTTCACTCCCGGCTACGAATTGCGGGCTAAAGTGACCGTCCTCGCCGAAGGGCCGCGCGGCTCTCTAACCAAAGAGGCCGTGAACCGACTGAAGCTCGACGGCCTCAATCCGCAGGTTTACGGGATTGGGATTAAGGAACTATGGGATGTGCAGCCGGGACGGATCGACACCGGTTATGTGGCCCATACGCTGGGATGGCCTCTGCATTCTGACGTTTACGGGGGCGGTTGGGTCTATGGGATGAGCAACAATCGTGTTTCGCTGGGAATGGTAGTTGGTCTCGAATACCACAATCCTCTCTTCGATCCGCATGAAGCTTTCCAAAGATTTAAAACTCATCCCTTTGTGCGGAAAATTCTGGAGGGCGGAAAACTCGTTCGTTACGGAGCCAAGACGGTTCCCTACGGGGGCTGGTACGCCATGCCGCGAAGTTACATGGACGGTGGCTTGATCATCGGCGATTCCGCGAGCTTGCTGAATTCGCAGCGCCTAAAGGGCATTCACACGGCGATCAAGAGCGGCATGCTGGCGGCTGAGACGATTTACGAAGCGCTGTGTGCCGGAGACATCTCAGCAAAGGCTCTGGCGGCCTATCCGAAGAAAATCGAACAGAGCTGGCTGAAAAAAGAACTCTGGGCCGTGAGGAATTTTCACCAGGCGTTTCACGACGGGATCTGGAAAGGCTTGTTCCTTGCGGGAATTCAATTTGTCACCGGCGGGCGCGGCCTGACCGATCCGATGCGAGCCGAGGCTGGATACAAGGAATATTCGAAATTGAACCGCGACGGAACGCTGATCGATCAATCGACCCGATTCAAGGGCGACGGAAAGCTGACGTTCGACCGTCTCACGGACGTCTATCACTCGGGAACGCGACATGAGGAAGATCAGCCGTGCCACCTTCACGTCCTCGATCCGAGCATCTGCGTGGATCGGTGCGTTCGCGAATACGGAAATCCCTGCCAATATTTTTGCCCCGCGGCGGTTTATGAAATGACGGCGGAAAAGAGCGGGCCGAAACTGAAGATCAATTTCGCAAACTGCGTCCATTGCAAGACCTGCGATATTGCCGATCCCTACCAGATCATTAATTGGGTCCCACCGGAAGGCGGAGGCGGCCCGAATTACGAGGGAATGTAAGAAATCTATCTCGCGCGCGAGGCAGCGTTACGCGCCGCGGCCTTGGCTTTCCGCGCGGACGTGCGACTCCTGAAGTTCGCCGCGAATTTGAGCTGTAAGTTCGGAGCCGCGAACGATGCTACCGCCAGGCTCCGCGATATCCGCGGTGCGATAGCCGCGCTCGAGGGCCCGATCTACCGCTGTTTCGATCCACTGCGACTCTGCTGTCAGCCCGAACGATTCCTTCAGCATCATGCTCGCAGAGAGAATCGCCCCTAACGGGCAAGCGACATCTTTTCCAGCGAGGCTGGGCGCCGAGCCGTGGATCGGCTCATACAATGCGGGTTGGTCCTCGCGGCCCCGGCTCATTGATGGAATCAAACCAAGAGATCCCGCCAGTCCCGCCGCCTCGTCGCTTAAAATATCGCCGAAAAGATTCGAGGTGAGCATCACATCGAATTGCGAGGGGCGAAGGACGATTTGCATCGCGGCATTATCGACATAGAGATGATCGAGTGCCACGCTTGGATATTCGCGCGAAAGCGCCGCGACGGTTTGCCGCCAAAGGGTGGAGGTGGCAAGCACGTTAGCTTTGTCCACGCTGGTCAAGTGGCCTTTGCGCGAGCTGGCGCGCTCGAAGGCGTAGCGAGCGACGCGTTCAATTTCGGGAACGGAGTAGTCAGCCACGTCGCGGGCGCGGGCCTGCTGTTTTTCCCCTCGCTGCGAGTGTTCTCCAAAATAAATGTCCCCGGCGAGTTCGCGAACGATTTCGAAATTGCAATCAGCCAGGCGCTCGGGGCGCAAAGGCGAAATATTCGCTAAGGACGGCCACAAGCGAGTGGGCCGCAGATTGATGTAAAGGCCGAGTTCTTTGCGCAAAGCCAGCAAGCCGGCTTCCGGGCGCGTCCCTAAAGGAAGCGATTCCCATTTGGGACCACCGATAGCGCCCAGCAGGATGGCATCCGAGGAACGGCACCCCGCCAAGGTTTCAGCGGGCAAGGGAACACCGGAGAGATCGATTGCGTTGCCACCGAACGCCAGCGCGCGAAATTCAAATGTGTGAGAAAAAGCGGCAGCGCAGTCGTTCAACACGGCGACGGCGGCGCGGGTAACTTCCGGTCCAATTCCGTCTCCCGCCAACACCGCTATGGTTTTTCGCAAATGGGTCATCGAGGACTGTTCTCACCGAGCCGAGGCAACCGTTGGCCCGGAAGTCGCCGGCGTAGGCGTGTGACCGCGACGGACCAGATGAATGATGTCGATCAGGTCGCGGTCGGTAATCTCTTTCTCCGTGTCCGCCTGTTCGATAGCCAGCCGATAGCATTCGGCAAGCTCGGCAGGGGTGGTCTCATATCCGAGATCGGCGAGCCGGGAGCGAAACGCGTTTCGGCCCGAATGTTTCCCCAGCACCAGGCGGCGGGCGGGCACGCCGACGGATTCCGGCAAGATGATTTCGTAAGTCAGGGGATTCTTCAAAATGCCGTCCTGGTGAATACCGGCCTCATGTGCAAATGCATTCGCGCCCACGACTGCCTTATTCGGAGTAACGGCGACGCCTGTGATGGTCGAGAGCAACCGGCTAGTCGGATAAAGCTTCTCAAGGCACAGATTTGTGTTTACGTGGTAGTGGTTTTGCCGGATATGTAGTGCTACGGCAAGTTCCTCAAGAGCCGCGTTTCCCGCGCGCTCGCCGATTCCGTTGATGGTGCATTCGATCTGGCGAACGCCGGCCTCGATGGCAGAGAGCGAGTTGGCTATGGCCAACCCGAGATCGTCGTGGCAATGGGCGCTAAGGACGACATTCGGATAGGCAACAAGATGTTTGCGAGCTATGCGGAACATTTCCGCATATTCGTCGGGAGTGGAATAGCCGACCGTGTCGGGCAAATTAATGATCGTTGCGCCGGATTCCACGGCAGCCAGGATTACCTGGCACAGATAGTCGATGTCGCTGCGGCTAGCGTCTTCCGCCGAAAATTCCACTTCTTCGCAGTGCTGGCGGCCAAACCGGATCATATTGGTGATGCGCGACAGCGCTTCTTCACGCGTGATGCGGAGCTTGTGCTTCAGGTGCAAATCGGACGTGGCCAGGAAAAGGTGCAAACGCGGTTTTGCGGCGGGTTCGAGTCCTCGGAGTGCGGCGTCTACGTCCTCCTGGCAGGCACGGGCGAGAGCGGCTACGCGGCAGTGCTTGATCTCGCGAGCTACCGCCTGGGTGGCTTCAAGGTCGCCGGGAGAGGCGATAGGGAAGCCTGCCTCCATCACGTCAACGCCAAGCTCCTCGATTTGCCGAGCCAGCCGGAGTTTTTCGTCCCGGTTCATCGAAAACCCGGGCGATTGTTCTCCGTCCCGCAGCGTGGTATCGAAAATCTGTACCGTGTCCATGTGTCACTCCTTCTCCAAGCAGTATCGAAGTATGGGCCTTCGTTGACATTCAGTCCAATTTATAATAATTGAATACAGCATAAGTATATCTTATATTGTGAAAGGCGGTTCGGGAGGGGGGGATTCTTGGATTTGGCATCTCTGCAGGTTTTTCAAGCGGTGGTACGCGAGCGCAGCTTTTCGCGGGCAGCCGAAAAGCTGTTTCGCACGCAACCGGCGGTCAGTATCTCCATTCGCAAACTGGAAGACTGGGTTGGCCAACCTCTGTTCCTTCGGGGCTCAGGAGCCAAATCCCTCACCGATGCGGGCGTGCTGCTGCTCGAATACGCGGACCGCATGCTGAACCTGCGCGAAGAGATTCGCAAGGGCATGAAGGAACTTCGCGGTCTCGAACGCGGGCAAGTAGCCGTCGGCGTGAACGAGAGTTCAATCCATGCGCTCCTGCCGGGGCTCGAGCGATACCGTCAACTTCACCCAGGCATTCACATCCGCGTACAACGAGTGTTTTCCCGCGACGTGCCCCGCGAAGTGATGAATCACCAGCTGGATTTGGGCGTGATTTCTTATTTGCCGGAGGATCGAGAACTGGCAACCACCGAGTTTTATCGCGATTCGCTGGCTTTTGTGGTCTGGCCGGGGCACCGGCTGGCCAAGAAGAGCGAAGTGGATATTCGGGAGCTGGGTGAGGAGAACTTCGTGGCGCATATTGTTGAATCGCCCTATCGCCAGAGCGTCGTGCAGATGTTCGCCCGCCACCGAGTTCCGTTGCGGATGGGAATCGAAATGCCCACGATAGAAAGTATCAAGCTTTTCGTAGAGATGAAACAAGGAGTCGCGATCATTCCGCGCATGTGCGTCGAGCGGGAAGTTGCCAGCGGCACACTTTGCGCTCTGCGATTGCGGCAGATGCGTATCGTTCGGAAACTGTACCTCGTGTACCGTCGAGACCGGCCGCTCACAGCGGCGGCGCAGGGCCTTGTCGAAGTCCTGCGCGGGAAAGTGCTTGCATCCGCGCCCTCGCGAGGAAAAATGAGAGGAGGGCTTCATCTGCCGGATGTAACTATCCGGTAGCAGCGGCATTTGCAGGCATTGCAGGGGACTAGGAGACGGTGCATAGAATGTTGGAGGGTACTCTTGGGCAGAGTCAAATTCCTATTTCCCCGCTGGGCGAGGCTTGGCCGTGAGTCACAAGCTCGCAATGCGCCTCCCTACGTCGACAAGCGCCGCGCGGAGCGTATATCCGCAAACGTGTCCGTGCTCGTATACGGGCGTCTGGGCAATGAACCATTTCAAGAGGCAACCGAGACCATTAATGTGAGCGGGCGAGGGGGACTAATAAGAATTTCGGCCCGGGTCGGTCCTTCCCAGAAACTGGTCTTGACCAATTTGCATACCGACGAAGATCAGACCTGCCGGGTATCAAGGTTAGTTCAAACTTCAGACGGCAAGACTCTGGCCGGGCTGGAATTCCTGCAGCCGGCGCCGCAATTCTGGCGGTCACACCCCAAAAAGACTTAGGAGTAAATATAACGCCGCTCTGAAATGACTGCGCTAGGCAACTGCGCGGGTGGATTGCCTGTGGAAACGAGTACGAGCGTAGAACCTGTTATCGCAGCTCGCGCACCGATACGGACGTACTCGGAACATCGGCAGGAGATGACGCTCCAGCAGGCCACGCTGGTGGGATCTCGACACGTCGCGGCTTCCACAATTCGGGCATAGCCGACTATTCGAAATGGGACCTGGCATCACACCCTCTCTTCCTGGAAGAAGCGTCAAGCTCTTTGAGGATAGGACCGTGACAACTGAGCGTCTATATGGAAAACCCCTTAGATCGACGGGAAGTCCTCAGTAGGATGTGAGGCAAGCGGCGTTCAAACCCCGATCGAGATTCGCGTCAACCTCAATTTTTGATTCGAGCCGATCCAATTTTCTGATGGATGCGCTCCAAGTTAGCGCCAAATTTCCGCGTACAATTAATGCCTGTCTAATGGAGAGCGATGCCCGGGGTCCGGTGTGTCCCGGGAGGGTCTAAAAAGTAGTTTGGTGTATATTATTGGAGCACTTAAAAGCCTCTACCACCGTTTTTGGTAGTTCGTGATGCATTTGTCCCCTCGGAGCAAGCGAAACCAGTGTCTGGAAGAGGATCGGCCTAAGTCTTGGTTCTAAAGCTGTTTTAAGGGAAACAGAACGCACAATGAAGCAGATGTATCCATTTCGAGGATTACCGCCGGCTCAGGGTCTTTACAACCCGCAGCATGAGCACGATGCATGCGGTGTAGGCTTTGTCGCCAGCATTGAAGGACAGAAATCGCACGATATCGTCCTGAAGGGCATCCAAATTCTTGTCAACCTCACCCATCGCGGCGCTTGCGGCTGCGATCCTCAAACGGGCGACGGGGCGGGGATTCTGATCCAGATTCCCCACTCGTTCTTCGTTCGCGAATGTGGCCGTATCGGTTTCACTCTGCCCGCACCGGGTGAATATGGGGTAGGCATGGTGTTCCTCCCGGTCGATCCTCGGGAGCGGATGCTGTGCGAGGGCATCCTGGAAAAAGTCGCGCAGGAACATGGGCTTTCCGTGCTGGGCTGGCGCGACACGCCGATCAACGGCGACATGATTGGACGACTCGCGCGAAACACGCAACCGTACATCGAGCAGATTTTCATCCGCCGCGCCGCAGGCATGGATCAGGATGCGTTGGAACGGAAGCTTTATGTGATCCGCAAGCAAGCTGAAGCCATCGTGGCCGAGTCCGACTTCGAGGAGAAGGAGTTCTTCTATGTTCCCTCTCTTTCTTCGCGAACGATTGTCTACAAAGGCCTTTTGCTCGCTCCGCAGATCACGAACTTTTACAAGGAGTTGTCCGACCGGGACGTGACAAGCGCGTTGTGCCTGGTCCACCAGCGGTTCTCGACAAACACTTTCCCGAGCTGGAAGCTGGCGCATCCGTACCGCTACATTTCGCACAACGGCGAGATCAATACGCTTCGCGGGAATGCAAATTGGATGTACGCGAGGCAGTCCGTGCTGGCGTCTCCGCTATTCGGGGACGATATCAAGAAGTTGCTGCCCATTATCGTTCCGGGCGGAAGCGATTCGGCGATGCTGGATAATGCCGTGGAGTTGCTGACATTGGCCGGACGAAGCCTGCCGCACGTGATGTCGATGCTGATCCCCGAAGCGTGGGATCACGACCCCACGATGCCCGAAGATGTGAAAGCGTTTTATGAATACCACGCGTCGTTGATGGAACCGTGGGACGGCCCGGCTGCTGTTGCCTTCACCGATGGACGCGTGATTGGAGCGAAGCTCGACCGCAACGGACTGCGTCCCGGGCGCTACCTGGTTACGTCGGATGGACTTGTCGTCATGGCTTCGGAGGCGGGAGTGCTTCCGATAAAGCCCGAAGATGTGCGCATGAAAGGCCGTCTTGCTCCCGGGCGAATGTTGCTGGTGGATACCGAGCAAAAGCGGCTGATCTCCGATGAAGAGGTGAAGAAGCATCTAGCCGCGCGGCAGCCATATGGAAAGTGGGTGGAGGAGAATCAGATCACCCTCGACCATCTTCCGCCTCCCAAGCACGTGATGCCGACCGATCATGACACGATTTTGATGCGCCAGCGGGCCTTCGGCTATACCGATGAAGACCTGAAAACCATTTTGTTGCCCGCGGCGCTGAAAGGCGAGGAGCCTATCGGGTCGATGGGTATTGATACTCCGCTCGCCTGTCTGTCAGACAAGCCGCAACTGCTATTCAATTACTTCAAGCAGACGTTCGCACAGGTGACGAATCCGGCGATTGATTCGATCCGCGAAGACCTGGTGATGTCGCTGAATACGTATATCGGGTCCGAAGGAAACATCCTGGAGGAGACGCCGAAAAACTGCCACACGCTGAAACTCAGGCACCCAATCATCTCCAACTGGCGGCTGGAAAAATTGCGGCGCGTAAGCTGGGGTGAGTTTCTCGCCACCACTCTTTCGACGCTATTTCGCGTGGAGGGGGCGGAAGAGGCTTTGGAGAAAGCGGTTGAGTCACTGTGCCGGCGCGCCTCGCTGGCGATCAAATCCGGATACACGTTGCTGATTCTCTCCGACCGCGGCATTGATGAAGGGTATGCGCCGATTCCGAGCCTTCTGGCGCTTTCGGCGGTGCACAACCATCTGATTCGTGAGAAGACGCGAAATCAGGTAGCGCTGATTGTCGAATCCGGTGAGCCGCGCGAAGTGATGCATTTCGCTTTGCTGCTGGGTTATGGGGCGAGCGCCGTGAATCCTTACCTCGCCATCGAAACTCTTGAGGACATGTATCGGGACGGACATTTTCCGCCCGAGTATACGTGGGAAAAAGCTTTCAAGAGTTACATGAAAGCGGTCGACAAGGGCTTGCTCAAAACGTTTTCCAAAATGGGTATCTCGACGCTGCAGAGTTATCAAGGCGCTCAAATTTTTGAAGCGGTGGGCCTCAGCAAGTCGCTCGTGGACCGTTACTTTACCGGGACTTCGTCGCGAATCGAGGGCGTGAGTATGGAAGTGCTGGCCCGCGAAGCGCTGATGAAGCACCGGTTCGCGATGGAGCATCCAAGCGCATCGGACACGGAACTTCGCGTTGGGGGCGAATATCAGTACCGTGTGCGCGGCGAAAAGCACCTGCTGAATCCGCTGACGGTGAGCAAGTTGCAGCACGCCGTGCGGCAATCCGATCCCAAGACGTTCCAGGAATTCGCGAGCATCATCAACCAGCAAAATCGCGACCTGCTGATGCTGCGAGGCATGCTCGATTTCAAGCCGGCAGGCCCGCCGATTCCCATCGATGACGTCGAACCCGCGTCCGAAATCGTAAAGCGTTTTGCGACCGGCGCGATGTCTTTCGGGTCGATCAGCAAGGAAGCGCACGAGACGCTGGCGATTGCCATGAATCGGCTGGGTGGGAAGTCCAACACAGGGGAAGGCGGAGAAGACGAAGCAAGATACAGTCCCGATTCGAATGGAGATTTACGCAGAAGTGCGATCAAGCAGGTTGCGTCGGCGCGCTTCGGGGTCACCACGAACTACTTGGTCAATGCGGACGATCTTCAAATCAAGATCTCGCAAGGAGCCAAGCCGGGCGAGGGTGGCCAATTGCCCGGGCATAAGGTGGACGAGGTAATTGCGCGCGTGCGCCACTCGATTCCCGGCGTCGGCCTGATTTCACCGCCGCCCCATCACGATATTTACTCGATCGAGGATCTCGCTCAGCTCATTCACGATTTGAAGAATGTGAATCCGAAAGCGCGCATTTCAGTAAAGCTCGTGGCCGAATCAGGAGTGGGAACCGTGGCTGCCGGTGTGGCGAAGGCGCATGCGGACGTCATCCTGATTAGCGGCTACGACGGCGGAACGGGAGCTTCACCCATCAGTTCGATACGTCATGCGGGCGTCCCCTGGGAATTGGGCCTTTCCGAGACGCAACAAGTTTTGGTGTTGAACGACCTTCGCAGCCGCGTGCGGCTCCAGGTGGACGGCAAAATGCAGACGGGCCGAGATGTGGCCATTGCGGCGCTGCTGGGAGCCGAGGAGTTTGGATTCTCCACAGCGCCTCTTATTTCCATGGGCTGCATCATGATGCGGAAGTGCCATCTCAATACGTGTCCGGTAGGCGTCGCTACGCAAGATCCCGAATTGCGCAAGAAGTTCCAGGGCCAGCCCGAGGACGTAATCAATTACTTCTTCTTCGTGGCCGAAGACCTGAGGAGAGTGATGGCGGAACTCGGCTTCCGAAGCGTCAACGAGATGGTTGGGCGGGTAGACTGCCTGGTGCAGCGCGAAGATATCGTCCACTGGAAGGCGAGTGGGATTGACCTGTCTGCGATTTTATACAACCCGCCGGTTCCAAGCCATGTCGGGCGCCGCTGTCTGGTGGCGCAGGATCATGGCTTAGATCAGGCGCTCGACCGCAAGCTGATTGAACTCGCGCAAGACGCGATCGAGCACCGCAACCCCGTTTCGTTGAGCATGCCTATACGAAACATCCACCGCACGGTGGGCAGCATGCTCAGCGGCGAAATCGCCCGCCGCTATGGGTCCGCCGGGTTGCCGGAGGACACGATCTCCATCCAATTTACTGGCTGCGCGGGGCAAAGTTTTGGTGCCTTCCTAGCCAAGGGGATCACGCTGACGCTGGAAGGAGATGGAAACGATTACGTCGGCAAAGGGCTTTCGGGCGGCAGGGTGATCATTTACCATCCCCGAAAATCGGAATTCGTGCCGGAAGAGAATATTTTAGTTGGCAACGTGTGTCTGTATGGCGCCACGAGCGGCGAGGCTTTCTTCGGCGGCATGGCGGGTGAACGCTTTGCCGTGCGTAACTCGGGGGCTACGGCGGTTGTGGAAGGCGTCGGCGATCATGGCTGCGAATATATGACCAATGGATTGGTCGTCGTGCTGGGCCGAACCGGGCGGAACTTCGCTGCCGGGATGACGGGCGGAATTGCTTACGTTCTGGATCACGCGGGCGATTTCCCGTCGGTTCGCTGCAACCGCAATGAAGTCGATCTTGAGCCCGTGACGGAACAGAAGGACGCGGATCTTCTGTACCAATTGATCTCGCGACACAGCGAACTCACTGGAAGTCCGCAGGCGAAATGGATTCTTGGAAATTGGGAAAACACGCTTCCGAAATTCATCAAGGTGTTCCCGCACGAATTCAAGCGCGTTCTTGGAATACCGCGCGTACCTGCCGGCGTGCTTTTGAAGGAGGCCGGACGACAAACACGTGGGCAGGTGATTGGTGGGTAAAGTCACCGGGTTCAAGGAGTTTGTGCGTGAGGTACCCACGCGCCGTCCCGTGGAAGAGCGCGTCAATGATTATTCGGAAGTGTATCAGCCGTTTTCCGACGACAAGGTCCGCACGCAGGCCGCTCGCTGCATGGATTGCGGTATCCCCTTTTGCCACACCGGCTGCCCGGTAAACAACATCATTCCAGACTGGAATGATCTTGCTTATCACGACAACTGGAGAGAAGCGATCCGCGTCCTTCATTCCACGAATAATTTCCCGGAGTTCACCGGACGTATCTGTCCGGCGCCATGCGAAGCGGCTTGCGTTCTGGGCATCAACGAGCCGCCGGTCGCGATCAAAGTGATTGAAAAGACCATTGTCGATAACGCCTGGAACCAGGGTTGGATCAAGCCCGAGCCGCCGGAAACGCGTACGGGGAAGAGAGTTGCCGTGATTGGATCCGGGCCCGCGGGCCTCGCCGCGGCCCAGCAATTAAATCGGGCGGGGCACTGGATGACCGTATTCGAAAAGTCCGATCGCATCGGCGGCCTCCTGCGATACGGAATACCCGATTTCAAAATGGAGAAGCACATCCTCGATCGCAGACTCGAACAAATGTCGCAGGAGGGCGTTCTCTTCGAGACGCGCGCGCATGTAGGACGCAACGTGCCCGCCGGTGACCTGCGCAAAGAATTCGACGCAATTTTGCTGGCCGGCGGCGCGGAAAGTCCCAGAGATCTCAGAGTGCCGGGACGCGATCTTAAAGGAATCCATTTCGCGATGGAGTTTCTTCCGCAGCAAAATAAGCGGAATGCGGGAGATGAAGTTCCCGATCAAATTCTCGCGACCGGGAAACGTGTGGTGATCATCGGCGGAGGAGACACCGGAGCCGACTGCCTGGGCACCTGCCACCGGCAGAAGGCCAAGTCCGTAGTTCAATTCGAGATCATGCCGAAGCCTCCCGGGGAACGCGCGCCGAACACTCCCTGGCCTATGTGGCCCTTGCAACTGCGAACCGAAAGCTCGCACGAAGAGGGAGGGCACCGTGATTGGGCTGCCGCGACCACGAAATTTATGGGAGATGAGAAGGGTAATGTGAAGCACTTGCATGCTATTCGAGTCAGTCCGCCGCCGAAGTTCGATCCCCTCGCGGGCACGGAATTCACGATTGATGCGGAACTCGTCTTGCTGGCGATGGGCTTTACGGGCCCGGTAAAAGAGGGAGTGGTGGAACAACTCGGAGTCGGGCTGGATGCGCGCGGCAACATCGCCACGCAGGGAAATTACATGACTTCGATTCCCGGCATCTTTTCCGCCGGGGATGCGCGGCGGGGGCAGTCGCTCGTCGTGTGGGCCATTGCGGAAGGCCGTAGCGCCGCGAAAGCGATCGACGAATACCTGATTACGCGATAACGAGGGCGTCCCCAATCAGATGTATAATGCTCTCCCTTTTACGTCTTCCCATTAACGAATATCCCAACGGTCCCGATTTTCCTTGAGACCCAACCATTGCTTGCTTCTCAATCGTGGTTCCGGCCGTTCTGTCAGCGCGATCTTCTTATCGTTTGATCGAGTCACCCTTTCCTGAGATAGAATGACGACGCACAATGCGCTCAGGAGGAATCAATGGCGATTCGCGACCACATATTAGCCGAATACGATCACGAGATGGCAACGACCCGAAGGACGCTCGAACGCGTCCCGGAAGGCAAGTCCGATTGGAAGCCGCACGCGAAATCCATGAGCATGGGGCGGCTGGCAGGTCACCTGACGGAACTGCCCAGTCTGGGGCTGCGGTCCCTGCAGAGTGATTCTTTTGATGTCCGAGCGCCGGGCCGGCCCGCGCCATTTGTGATGACGTCCCGGGCGGAATTGCTCGACGCGTTCGACAAGAACGTTGCGGCCGCTCGTGCGGCCATCGCCGTGGCGAGCGATGAGGATCTAATGAAAAACTGGTCCTTGCTGGCGGACGGCAAACAAATATTCTCGCTTCCCCGCGCCGCGGTCCTCCGCACTTTCTGTATCAGCCATACCATACACCATCGGGCGCAACTGGGCGTTTATCTGCGATTGAACGACGTTCCGGTTCCAAGTGTGTACGGTCCATCCGCCGACGATAATCCTTTCGCTTAATTGACAGAATCCTGATCCCGGGGCGTGCCGAGCATGTCCCGGATGCCCCGACAAGTCCTTCTGTAATTAGACATTCACATAAGTTGGAGTAGTATGGCTGCCGCAAGACTTTAAGCTTGAGGAGGAGACAACATGGCAATCCGCGACGCTTTGCTTCCTGAATATGACCACGAAATGGCGACAACCCGAAGCGCGCTCGAACGCGTTCCCGAAGGGAAGTCCGATTGGAAGCCTCACGAGAAGTCCATGACCCTTTCGAGGCTGGCGGGCCACCTTGCTGAGATCCCCGGATGGTGCGCCGTGACGCTCGAGCAGGATTCCATCGACACGAATCCGCCGGGTGGGTCACCCATGAAACCCGTGATGATGACGTCACGCAGGGAACTTCTCGAACTGTTCGACAATAATGTGGCGGCGGGACGCGAGGCTCTTTCAAAAGTGAGCGATGAAGCATTGATGAAACCGTGGGCGTTGCTCTCCGGCGGAAAGAAAATGATGGAAATGCCCCGCATCGCGGTGCTCCGCGGCTTCATACTCAGCCACAACGTCCACCACCGGGCTCAACTCGGCGTTTACCTGCGGCTGAACGATGTTCCGGTCCCGGCTATGTACGGGCCGTCCGCCGACGAAAATCCGTTCGCGGCGGCAGCCTCGTCGTCGTAATACAGGTAAGCGATGGCGGGAGGCTTGCGCCTCTCGCTATCCGCCTCGTGGCGCCGGCCCAATTTGCCCCCCACTCGCCATCGGTTGGCTACGCAATTTTGCCGTGAGGCGGTTGAACGGCAAGGTCCCCGTGTGCTAGCATCCCACTTTTCCGCAGGGTTCATCGCGCGTAAACCGCCAGGGAGGCGGGTTTCGTGATGCTGATCCCACAGCAGACTACGAATTCGTCGTCCGCAACAATTCCTAGCGAAATGCCTATCTGTAGATCTCTTTTGGCGGAATTCCGTTTGTACCAGCGCAGAAATTCTTCGGGCCGCGATACATCTTCGCGGCGCTCTGAACGAGGTGATACATGAAATCCTACAACACCGAATGGATACGAAATGTCGGCATTGTCGGCCACGGCGACACGGGGAAGACCCAGCTTGTGTCGTCGTTATTGTTCGCGGCGGGGATGACGCCGAGGCTGGGAAAGGTGACCGAAGGGTCGACCATCACCGATTGGGACGAAGAAGAAATCGCGCGGAAGATATCGATCAACACAGGACTCGCATATGCGGAGTGGCAGGCGCCGGGCCAGCCGGAAAAAGCGAAGGTCAATTTTCTCGATACTCCGGGCTACTCGACGTTCATCAATGAAACGAAATCGTCTCTGATCGGCGCCGACGCAACGCTGATTGTTGTCGACGCGGCGGCAGGCGCCCAAGTAGTCACCGAAAGGGTTTGGGATTACGCGACGGAATACGACCAGCCGCGCGCATTCGTTCTGAATTGGATGGACCGCGATCTCGCGAGTTTTGAGCGCGCGCTCGAATCGCTTCAGCGCGTGTTTGGGCGCGGCGTTGTGCCGCTCCAATTGCCCATTGGCCGGGAAAAAGGGTTTCGCGGCGTTGTGGATTTAGTTGCAATGAAAGCGCTGCTCTACGCGCCGGATGGCGACGGCAAAGGAAAAGTCGAGGAAATTCCCGCGGCCCTCGCTGATGAAGCGAAAACCGCTCATGAGGCGCTGGTCGAATTCGTGGCTGAAGGCGACGTCGCCCTGATGCAGGAATTCTTCGAGCAGGGCACGCTGCCGGTCGAAGATTTGAAGAAGGGTCTCCGGGAAGCCGTTCACGCCAAGCGCATGTTGCCGGTGCTGCTGAGTTCCGCGCTCCACAACGTCGGGAGCGACGCGATTCTGAACTTTATCGTCGAAATCTTTCCGTCCCCCGCGTTTCGCGGAAAGGCGGCGGGGTACAAAACGCCCGATCACAAAGGTGATTCGGTCGAACGAAAGATCGCCGATTCCGAACCCGTTTCCATATTTACGTTTAAGACGGTTGCCGATCCCTTCGCGGGACGGATTACGTACTTCAAAGTGATGTCGGGCGTCCTGAAAAACGACGCCACGCTAACGAATTTCAATCGCGGCTCGCAAGAACGCTTGCAGCACGTACAAGTGATGCAGGGAAAGACAGCTGCAGCCGTGAATGAACTCCACGCGGGGGATATCGGCGCTGTCGCCAAACTGAAGGAAACGACTACGGGTGAAACACTCGGAGACAAGAACGCTCCCATATTCTATATGCCCGCGCGCATTCCCGAGCCGTCGATTACGTTCGCGATCGAGCCGAAAACACGCGCGGACGAAGACCGCATCGGTCAGGCCATCCACAAAATTCTGGAAGAGGATCTGGCGCTCCGATTCTCTCGCGATCCTCAAACCAAGGAATTCCTGTTGAGCGGGGCGGGTCAGCAGCACATTGAAGTAGTGGTCGCAAAGTTAAGGAAGCGATACCACGTCGAGTTGACGCTCCACCCGCCGAAAGTGCCTTACCGCGAAACGATTCGCGGCAAAGCCGACGCGGAAGGGAAGCACAAAAAGCAAACAGGCGGACACGGGCAGTTCGGCGTCTGCCGGATCAAGATGGAGCCGCTGCCGCGAGGGTCGGGGATCGATTTTGTCGACGATGTTTTCGGCGGCGCGATTCCGAAGAACTGGATTCCATCCGTCGAAAAGGGCATTCGCGATTCGGCCGAACGCGGGTTTCTGGCTGGTTTTCCGGTGGTTGATTTCCGGGTGAGTCTCTACGACGGGAAATACCACGACGTCGATTCGAGCGACATGGCCTTCAAAATTGCGGGCTCGCTTGCCTTCAAGGAGGCGATGAAGCAAGCGCGCCCGGCTCTGCTCGAGCCGATCATGCACGTCGAGATATATGCCCCTGACCAGTATTCGGGCGATCTGATGGGCCATTTAAGCTCGCGTCGCGGCCGCATCAGTGGCAGTGAGTCGCGTTCGGGAAGCGTGGTGATCAAAGCCCAAGTGCCGTTCGCGGAAATGCTGAGTTACGCCAACGAATTAATTTCGATGACGCAGGGCCGCGGGAGCTATTCGATGGAATTCTCGCACTACGATTTCGTGCCTTCCGAGCTCGCCGAGAAGGTGATTGCCGCGCACAAGCCGCATCACGCCGGTGAAGAAGAGGGAGAAGCTGCTTCGGCGTGAAGGAAGGCCGCTGAAAACTACTTTGGAATAAAAAATTGGCTCAGCGTAGCGTTCTTTCTCATGAAAACTTCGGCAGAAAGAAACCGGTGCGCCTCCGGTGTTCGTCAAACGCAGGACCAAACTCACCGGACAGCAACGCTTCCTCCTTACGGGCCTTCACCGTGAGTCCCGCCAGGACAACTGCTAAAAGCGTGATTGCGCGATAGCTTCCCGTCGCCAGACACGTGCCTGCCAGCGCCAGAAGAACCCCGGAATAAATCGGATGCCGGATGTGCGCGTAGGGGCCAGTGCGTATAAGTCGGTGCCCTTCGCGAAGCGCGACGGAAGCGCTCCAATACTGCCCAATGTGAGCGCGTGCCCAAATCGCAAACGCGACTCCTGCAACCGTCAGACTGGCTCCCAAAATACCGAGCCGGCGCATCCTTGGAAGAAACCGTCCGTGAAGAAATGCGTGAGGGGCCAGAGCATACAAAAGGGCGGCGGCGAGCGCGATCCCCAGCAGGCATGCCAGCCTTTGAACGGCCGGCTCCCTGGTTTTCATTTTTTTGACGCGTAGCGCTGAGAAAAACCAGTAAAGAACGAACGCCAGCCACGTGAGCTCGATCACGTCTAGGGCAGTGAGCCGCATGCCGGCGATGCCAGCGAACACTTGCAGGATTACCTCCTCGATTGTGGGCAATCATAAATTTTACGCTCGCGCTTGAATGAGGGTCAATTTGTGCACTTGCGTGGAAGAGTCTGCCCAAACCGCATTTTCGATGCAAATTTGGAGTGCGCGCGGTAAAGAGAAGCGATTCAAACGATTCGCTGGATACTGTCGCCGTCGTATTCGGCCGGAAAAATCGTCCGTAGCACTTCCGATTTTCCTCCCCGAATGAACCGCAGGTTATATCATTTCTCCGTCTAAAATGCTGTCCGGAGAGCGCTCTGTTCATGCTCAAGATTTTATTCTCGCGCTACATTGCCGAAGAAGCCCGCCCCATGCTGGCGCTTGCTACTCCCATTGTTCTGGCGGAACTCGGCTGGATGACAATGGGAATCGTGGACACGATGATGGTAGGGAGGCAGTCGGATAGCGCGGTTGCGATCGGGGCCGTCAGCCTGGGGAGCATTCTTTATTACGCAGTGGCCATCTTCGGGACTGGCTTGATGCTGGGACTCGACACGCTGGTGTCCCATTCGTATGGTGCGGGAAATTTCGAAGACGCCCACCGTTCGCTGGTTAACGGCATCTATCTGAGTCTGGTGTTAGCGCCCGTATTGATGGGTGTGGTTTGGTTGTGGGAGCCGATGTTGCGGTCCTTGGACATCCAGCAATCCATCCTGCGGCAGACGACCCCTTATCTTCGGGCGCTCAATTGGAGCACGCTCCCACTGCTGCTTTACTTCGTGTTCCGGCGCTACCTGCAAGGGATTGATCTGGCAAAACCCGTGATGTTCTCGCTCATATCCGCAAACCTCCTGAATGTGGCAGGCAACTGGGCATTTATCTACGGTCACTTGGGAATTCGCGCGATGGGGACGGTTGGTTCGGGTTGGGCAACATGCATTGGGCGTATCTACATGGCTGCTGTGCTTATGGTGTATTGCGTCTATTACGATCTTCGAAACAAGACCGGATTGCGGGAAGCTTCTCGACTGCCCCATTTCCCCCGTGTCTGGCAACTGGTAAGCCTCGGATTTCCCGCGGCGATGCAGCTGGCTTTGGAAGTCGGAGTCTTCGCCGTGGTTACCGCGTTGATTGGGAGGCTCGGAGCAGTTGCACTGGCGAGCCACCAAATTGCCTTAAACACGGCCAGTTTCACGTATATGGTGCCGCTCGGGATCGGCTCGGCAGCTGCCGTGCGTGTGGGACAGGGACTCGGACGGCGCGATCCTGACGCGGCTATTCGCGCGGGATGGACGGCTTTGATGCTCGGAGCGGCCTTCATGACCTGCACCGCGGTCGCTTTTTGGACCGTACCGAAATACATTGTCCGCATCTACACGCCCGACCCGATGGTCATGCGCGCTGCCACCGGGTTGTTGTTCGTCGCCGCTTTCTTTCAGTTGTTCGATGGTTTGCAGGCGGTTGCCACGGGCGCTCTGCGGGGAGCGGGAGACACGCGCACACCCATGATTTGCTCCGTGGGCTTCTACTGGCTGATCGGTCTTCCTACGGGATACTTTCTTTGTTTCCACTTGGGCTGGGGCGCGGAGGGGCTCTGGAGCGGTTTGTGCGTCGCATTGATATTGATCGGCAGCACGCTTCTCTATTTGTGGCGGCGCAAGGAGCAGTCGTTCCCGCGGATAAGAAGCCCGTTCGGGTCGCTACCTGACGGTGTCGCGCGATACGAAAAATAATCGGTCTCGGCATTTGAGTTTGTCGATCCTTGCTCGTTGGTGCCTCAAACTCCAAAGATAGATAGTGCTCCCCCGAACCATCCCTTGTAAAATTCCGCCCTAATTCATGCAAACTACCGACCGGGTCCCGACTTTTCCCTCCGTGAATCCGTGGCTCATCGCAGGAACCGTGATGCTGGCTACGTTTATGGAGATTCTAGATACAAGCGTGGCCAATGTTTCTTTGCCGCACATCGCAAAAAGCTTATCGGTCGGGGTGGACCAAAGCACCTGGGTGCTTACTTCCTACCTCCTCTCAAACGCAATCGTTTTACCTTTGACCGGATGGTTTTCCACTCTCTTCGGCCGCAAGCGCTTCTACATGGCGTGTGTCGTCATCTTCACCGTGAGTTCACTTTTGTGCGGGATGGCTCCGTCACTTCCGTTGCTGGTGTTCTTTCGCATCATTCAAGGAGCCGGCGGCGGGGGCTTGCAGCCAATTTCGCAGGCCATCCTTGTGGATAGTTTCCCGCGCGAAAGACGGGGCATGGCGATGGCGGTGTACGGCATGGGGGCTGTTGTCGCGCCGACGATTGGCCCGACCTTGGGCGGATGGGTTACGGACACGTTTTCCTGGCGCTGGATCTTCCTTCTGAACGTCCCCGTGGGAATTCTTTCGCTGGTGATGACTTCGTTTCTGATCGTCGATCCTCTTCACATTATCCGCAGGACTTTTAAGCAAGGCCTGAAAATTGACTATATCGGATTGGCTCTTTTGAGCGTAGGGCTCGGATTTCTGCAGATCGTTCTCGACAAAGGACAGCGAGATAACTGGTTTGCGTCGCGATTTATTGTGTGGTCCACCGTCGTAGCGATTGCGTGCCTGCTCGGAGTGCTGTTTTGGGAATTCATTGTTGAGGATCCGGTTCTTGATTTGAGGCTGCTGAAAGACCGCAATTTCGCGATTTCGACGGTAGCGATGTACGGATTGGGAGCCGTTATCTATAGCAGCACGGTTTTGTTCCCGCTTCTGCTGCAGCTGCTCATGGGTTATTCGGCGGAACGAAGCGGATTGATCCTCCTTCCGGGCGGGCTCACGATAATCCTGCTCCTTCCTCTGGTCGGCAGACTGACCGGCCTGGTAGAGCCGCGGTGGCTTGTAGCCGGAGGTTTTTCCGTCCTCGCTGTGGGGCTGATCCAGTTGGGACGCTATTCGGTCGGCACAAGCCATTTAGGTCCGGTTGCCGATTGGATGTTATCTCGCGCGGGGGTGGCGTTCCTGTTCGTGCCGATTAATGTGATGGCCTTTCATTTCCTGCCGAAGGAGAAGATCGGCCATGCTACCGGTTTGATCAACCTGGCGCGCAACGTCGGCGGCAGCACTGCCATTTCGCTCGTAACCACGATGCTCGAACGAAGGTCCCAGTTTCATCAAAAACAGATCCTTGCGCGATCGCTTGCGCCCGTTCAAACAAATGGGTTCATCACTCAGGGGTTGGGCGCGGCTCCAGCGATGACGCCGAGCCAGACTACTTTTTTCGCTCACTTACAACACCAGGCCATGGCATTTTCCTTTAACGATAATTTCTGGCTCCTCGCCTTCTTGTGTGTCTGCGTAATCCCGCTGATGTTCGCGATGAAGAACACAGGGCGTGCAAAGAAGCCGGATCTCGCCGTCCGTCAAAAGGCATCAGGGATTCGCCCTCCTGCCTTCGAGGATCTTGGCGAATGAACCGGTTCTCATCTCCGCGAGCGACAAATTTGTGAGCGGCTGGATTTCGTCCGCCGTGATCGCCCCGCAATTGATAGCGCGCAAAAAATAGTTCAGGAGGCCCTGAGCCATCGCGGCATCATCGAACACTTGACCGACGCGCGTAGCCTGTGCGGCCTTGTCGATAAAGTTGCGCATTCGCAGTGACGCTGCGTCCAGATTTTCGAGAAAAAATGAGTAGATTGCCGCGTAGCGCGCGGGAAGCTGCGCGGGGTGAAGGTCCCAGCCTTGATAAAAGCCGTTCCCAAGAGACCGGCGAACGTTGTCGAAATGGAGTTTCCAGGCGTGATGGACAACCTCGCGATTTTCCTCGATCTGACGCGCATCGAGTCCTGCGCCGTCCTTGGCCGCGCGGTGGGGCGGGATGGGCATAATATTCGTGGGCCCGTCGGCAAACGCGACACCGGTTCCGGCAAGCGTTACTTGCATCATCTCGCGCGCGAAATCAGAAGCGAAATGAGCAAGCGCGCGATTTGTTTCCACGATGTTCCGCGAAGCCGTGTAATCGAACGGGCCGAAATGCACGCTGAGACAGCGCCCACCCGCTGCATTTACAAGAGCATGCGGGGCCGCCACGCCGTTCGCGTCAAAAATCGCGTGCGGCGTCTCGATCATGAGTTCCATTCGCAAAGCGCCGGCCTCGCTGCCGAGCATGGGTTCCAGCTTCGAGCAGAGATCAGCGAGCGCCGAGACTTCCTCTGGAATCGTTACTTTCGGCAGCGTCACTCGGAAGGCCCGCGGCAGCCGCCCATTCGTTCTTGCGATCAGCGCCGTCAGAAAAATATCCAGTGTTCGGATGCTGCGCGCACGAAGCTCCTCCGTCAACGGCTTGACGCGGATACCGATAAAAGGAGGCAATCCATCGGCAGCCATTGCTTGAGCAACCTCATTTGCGGCTGCCTCCGCATGCAGGTCCTCTTCATCGTCGGGACGATTGCCATAACCGTCTTCAAAGTCGATTCGAAAATCTTCGATGGGTTCCCGCTGCAATTTCTCCCGAACCCGCCGGTAAACCGTATGGGCGAACCACGCAGAGGGATCATTGCGGCGCAAGGCTTCCAAATCATTTCCGATCGATTGTGCGATCGAATCCGCCGCGCCGGGCGATGCGGAGAAACGGTCTGATTTCGGCAAACGGACGGCTTTTGCAAATGTTACGAAGTCAGGCGCAAACTCGTCGAGAGAGCGAAGCGCAAGTTCCCCGAACCGCTTTGTCGTGTTTGCCCGAAACAGATGCGCGCCGCCATAAACGACGTGCACTGGCTGGCGCCCATCCGGATCGCCGGGATAATGCCGTTGAAATGCGGCATGCGCCTGTTCCAGACGCGTTTCAATTCCGCGAAGCGAGTCGGCGGAAAAGCTTCTCATCATTGGCGAATCCTCACGTTCTCTTTACGAGCTGAGAATAAACGGTCCTGTGTGCGTAACATCCTTCGATTCCGGCGTTGTTCGCAAGCACGGGACAGGATACATTTGTTTGCTCGATGAACGAAAGATCGCAAACAACCGTTGCGCGAAAATCTTAATCGTATAGCTTCGGCTCTGATGCATTGTGGCTGAAACCGAAAGGGGTCATGTCGGAAAAGATCCTGATTGTCGACGATGAATCCGCGGCGCGCGCCGCGCTCGAGACCTTGCTCCGCCGCGAAGGATTCGAAGTGAGCGACGCGGACAGTGGACCGTCCGCCCTTGCGAAGTGCACGTCTTTTCGTCCCGATCTGATTCTCCTCGATATCGTGATGCCCGGCATGGACGGCTTCGAAGTTTGCCGGCATATCAAGGCGACCCCCG
>Ga0182024_10004400_pt1 | contig 32466 bp, 29 predicted proteins | sample P32metaG_FD_120480 | JGI IMG/M metagenome (GOLD analysis project Ga0182024, IMG submission 120480) | Permafrost microbial communities from Stordalen Mire, Sweden - P3-2 metaG (Illumina Assembly) | ecosystem: Environmental > Terrestrial > Soil > Wetlands > Permafrost | place: Sweden: Stordalen...
AGCGTCTTGAGGACCTGCTCGATCTTGTCCTTGAGCATTTCCTGCGTGGCCGATTCCACGGGATTGTCGGCCTTCTCATCCTCGATGAAATCGCCGAAATAACTGTCCTCGGATTCCCCCACCGGACGGTCAAGGCTGATCGGATGGCGGCTGATCTTCAGAACGCGGCGGGCCTCGACGACGGTCATCTTGGCGCGCTTGGCGATCTCCTCTATGGTCGGCTCGCGCCCCAGCTCCTGCATCAGCGCCTTGCTGATGTTGCGCAGCTTGCTCATTGTCTCGATCATGTGCACCGGAATGCGGATGGTGCGGGCGTGATCGGCGATGGCGCGGGTGATCGCCTGGCGAATCCACCAGGTCGCATAGGTGCTGAACTTGAAGCCGCGGCGGTATTCGTACTTGTCCACCGCGCGCATCAGTCCCGTGTTCCCTTCCTGGATGATGTCCAGGAACGAGAGGCCGCGATTGCGATATTTCTTGGCGATCGACACCACCAGGCGCAGGTTGCCTCCGGAAAGCTTGCGCTTGGCGTCCTCGTACTTGTTGTAGATTTTACGGACGGCGACGACGCGGCGGTGCAGGTTCTGGGCATCTTCCAGAACCAGGTCCTCCAGGCCGCTGAGCTCTTCCTGGCAGACTTCCAGGTCTTCGCCCGGCTCCTTGATCTTCTTGAGCTCTTCGATGCGCTGTTCCAGCTCCACCATCTTGGTGCTGATGGAGGAGAGTTTTTTCATCAGGGGCGTGACTTTGCTGGTGCGCAGGGCCAGCTCTTCGAGCAGCTTGACGCTGCGGCGGCGGCGGCGGCGAACCGCCAGGCGAACCGCATCCTGCTCCTTATGCGTTTTGGCCTGGCGCAGGCGGTCCCAGTTGTCGCGGTTGCGCGCCAGCATCTGGCGCACCGATGAGAGGTTCATGGGAATGCGCTGGCCGATGGTCCCCTTGTCCGCCATTCCCTCGTCGGTGCTGATCTTCATCGTGCGGTCGAAGGGAAGATCGCCATCGTCCACCTGCTGCAGGATTTCGACGGCCGACTGCAGGCAGTAATCGCTTTCCAGCACCTTGGAACGGAAGATTTTGCGGGTGATTTCGATTTTCTTGGCCAGGGCGATTTCCTGCTCGCGCGTCAGCAGGGGAATTTCACCCATCTGCGTGAGATACATGCGCACCGGATCGTCGATGCGTTTGGTGGAAGCCTCGGCCAGCTCCGCCTCCAGGTTCAGATCGACGGCCTCGTCGTCATCATCTTCTTCGGTTTCATCTTGGGCGGCCTTTGACTTGGCGCCCTTTTCGGGCTTGGCGGATTTCTCGGGGCGCTGGTCTTTGCCAACGGCGGATTTCTCGCTGCGCGCGGCGCGCACGCGGGGGGCGGGCTTCTGGTATTCGCCCACGTCGTGCTCGTCGATGAGCTTGATGCCCATCTCGTCGATCATCATCAGCAGGGAATCGAGCTTGTCCGGCGAGACGACTTCATCGGGAAGCCGTTCGTTCAGCTCTTCGTAAGTCAGATAGCCGCGGGAGGTGCCCAGGTCCAGAAGGGCCTGAACGCGGAGATCAACTTCTTCCTGAGAACCAGAACCGATAAGAGGCGATTCGATCGTTGCCATGTCCGAAATACCACTTTCCAAGGCAATCGCCGGTGGGAGCGCCACCGACGCGACGATGAAAGCCCGCCGGGCCAGGGAATTCAGGGATGTTCCTGATCCTTGCAACGCGGCCGCAGCCGTCACCGGATATTCAATTGTCAAAGCCCGGCACGAATTCGTGCCATTTGCCCACCACCCCTACCAATAAAAGCCGCCAAGCTCTACTGAGCAATGCGACTGATGTCGAGCTGGCGTGCTTTTTCCTGTAATTGCCGAATTTCGTCAACATCCGCCGACAAATCTTGGGGCAACTGGTTGCTTGTACGTTGCATACTCGCGATAAGTTTTCTCTCGTCGGTCCGTCGACGCTCGTCAAACAAGTGCCCCAGGCTGCCGGCCAGCACCGCATCCGGTTCAGCCGCGGCCGAGGCCTCCTCCACCCATCGCATCGCTACACTTTTGAGATCCGACTCTTCCAGCAGCCCCAGGAACTCATTTAATATCGGCTCTCCCTCGTTTCGTTGATGGCTCCAGAAAAGGTTGACGATCTGCCGCAATTGTGGATCCGTAAAATCCGCCGGTACAATCTGTTGCTGAACGGCCTGCCATCGGCCCGGTTCCAGGAGCAACAGTCCTAAAATATATCCCTCGGCGCGCTGGCGGGCCAGCGGAGGAGAACCGTAGAGACCCATCTTCGGCTCTTGAGTCTGCTGAGCATGAGCCGCCTCCGCAACCGGTCGGCGCTGTGGTCCGCCGCCCAGACGAAAGCGCCGATTTAATTCCGGCACTGCAATTTCCGTCAAGCGGCTCACGCGCGTCAGCGCTGCGCCCCAACGCAACGGATCGACCGGTCCCGATCCCCTGGCCGATGCCAGCGTCTGCAAATATTGCTCCACCGCCTGATGCTGGGACGTCACCGCATCGCTTGCGTTCATCCGCCGCACCAGCTGCTTCCATTTGTATGTCAGCGCATCGGTCGCCGAGGACAAAAGCTTCTGAAACGCCTCGGCGCCATGCTGGAGCAGATATTCATCCGGGTCCAGCCCCTGCGGAAGCGATGCAATCGCGATCTCGATCGGATGGGTGAGGAATAACTCCACCGCCCGATTCACCGCGTTATCTCCGGCGCGGTCGGCGTCGAACAGAAGCACGATCTTATCCGCGAATCGCCGCAGGATCGTCACGTGATGCCCGCTGAGCGCCGTCCCCAGCGCCGACACCACGTTGCTGACCCCGAACTGGTGGGCCATCACCACGTCGGTGTAGCCCTCGACGACGGCCACGTTGCGTGTCTCCACGATCCGTTGCCGCGCCAGGTCCAGGCCGAACAGGCAGCGGCTCTTGGAAAACAGCGGTGTTTCCGGGCTGTTCAGATACTTGGCCGGATCCGCAGAACCAGGCATCGCGCGCCCGCCGAAAGCGATCACACGTCCGTTCTCATCGCGGATCGGGAACATCAGCCGATTGCGGAAGGTGTCGTAATACCCATCGTTCCGCTCCCGCGGCTTGACCAGGCCGGCCAGGGCGACCTGCTGCGGCGTGAATTTCTTCATCACCGCGGATTTGCCCAGACTGTCCCAGCTATCTACCGCCAATCCAATGCGAAACCGTTGCACAGACTCTGCCGTGAATCCGCGCTGCGCCAGATAATCACGAGCAGCGCGGCCCTGCTGTGGGTGTGAAAGGAGGTTTTCAAAGAACAGGCAGGCGGCCGACAGGGCGCCCAGCAGCGCCGCGCGTTCACCGGCATTTTCGCGGGCTTCCCCGCCCGAAGGCATCTCGATCCCCACCGATTCGGCCAGCAATCGCAGCGCCTCCTTAAACTCCAGGCGGTCGCGCTGCATGACGAAATCGATCGCGTTGCCGCTTTTCTCACACCCGTGACAGAAGAAGACCTGCTTGACGGGGTTGACGTGAAATGACGGCGTTTTCTCCTGATGAAATGGGCAGAGGCCGACAAATTCCCGGCCGCCTTTTTTCAGAGCGACGGTGCGGCCGATCAACTCAACAATGTTGACGGCTTCAAGTACGCGGCCCTTGATGTCGCTGCCGGAACTAGACCCAGTTGCGCGCATTAATTGGTCACCGCACCGGGTGTTCCCCTGAAAACCCTTCGCGCATTAGGCACAAGAGACGCCGGTCGACAGGCGCCTTCTCGAAATATAGCACCGGCAGAGGGGGTCGTCAAATCGGGCTCGCCCGTACGACATAAAAGTCCTGTAATCATCATTGTTTATGAAAATCGCGTTTCCTCAAAGGGTCGTTCGCTTTTTATCGGTTGCCCCCTTGATATGATAACGGATGAGTCGTTCGTTTTTCGGCTCGGATTACAACCAACCATGCGCTTCAATCTGGAGATCCCAACCGACGGCAGCAACGACATTGTCAATGTCAGCGCAGCACTTAAATCCCACCTCCGAGAGCTGCGCGGGGAGGGGTTGCTCCACCTGTTCCTCGTCGGCAGCACGGCCGCGCTGAGCACCATGGAATATGAATCCGGCCTGGTCAAACACGACATGGCCGAGGTGCTGCAACGGATGATTCCCGATGATGCCCACTATGCCCACGAGGCCACTTGGAACGACGACAACGGCCATAGCCATATTCGCGCCTCGCTGATCGGGCCGAGTCTGACGATTCCCTTCGCCGATGGGCGGCTGCTGACCGGCGAATATCAGCAGATTGTCCTGCTGGAATTTGACACGCGCCCGCGCCGCCGCACGATCATCTGCACCATCCTCTCGTAACCTCGCCTCATTCTCGTATCATTCAGGCTAATTATGGCGGCGATCAAACTTCCTGACGGCAGCGTCAAGCAAATCCCCGACGGCAGCAGTGTGATGCAGCTGGCCGAATCCATCGGCAAGGGCTTGGCGCGGGCGGCGATCGCCGCCACGGTCGATGGGAAACTGGTCGATCTGTCTTTCAAGCTTACGGGCGAGCTAGTCGTGTCAATCATCACTGATCGCGATCCGCAAGGGCTCTATGTCATGCGCCACAGCACGGCCCATGTGCTGGCGCAGGCGCTGCGACATCTGTATGGCAAGGACGTCCAATACACCATCGGCCCGGTGATCGAGAATGGATTCTTCTACGATTTCGATTTGCCCGCAGGGTTCTCCGCGGAGGAATTGCCAAAAGTCGAACAGGAGATGCAGAAGTTGATCGACGCAAACCTTCCCTTTACGCGCGACGATGTACCACCGCCGCAGGCGAAGCAGATCCTGCATTCGCAGAATCAGCGGTTCAAGGATGAGATCATCGACGAACTGGTCGGCGCGGGGGAAAAGTCTGTTTCGATTTATCAGCAGGGCGATTTCATCGATCTGTGTCGCGGGCCGCATGTGCCAGCGACGGGGAAGATCAAGGCGTTCAAGCTGATGAGCGTCGCCGGCGCGTATTGGCGCGGCGACAGCAACCGCGAGCGCCTCACGCGCATTTACGGCACCGCCTTCTTCGACAAAAAACAATTGGATGAGCATCTCGCCCTGCTGGAAGAGGCCAAGAAGCGCGACCACCGTGTCCTGGGTAAGCAGTTAAGCTTGTTTACCATCAGCCCGCTGGTGGGCAGCGGGCTGGTGCTTTGGATGCCTAAGGGCGCCGTGCTGCGATATCAATTGGAAAGTTTCCTTCGCGAAGAGCTGACTCGCCGCGGATATCAGGAGGTGTATACCCCGCACGTTGGCAACATCGAGATGTACAAGCGCAGCGGACATTATCCCTATTACAAGGAAAGCCAGTTCCCGCCCATCCACATGGCTGAGCGCACAGCCGGGTCGGCGGGACCGGCGGTGGATACCGAGGAATTTCTGCTGCGGCCGATGAACTGCCCGCACCACATCCAGATTTTTGCCGCCGAGCCAAAAAGTTATCGCGATCTTCCGGTGCGTCTGGCGGAATTCGGCACCGTATACCGCTACGAGGAAAGTGGTGAGCTGAACGGGATGACCCGCGTGCGCGGCTTCACGCAGGACGATGCCCATCTGTTCTGCACGCCGGAACAGGTGGAGGCGGAATTCCGCGACACCATCGATCTGGTCCTGTTTGTCTTCAAATCGCTCAGCCTCAACGACGTCGAGGTCCGTCTGAGCCTGCGTGATCCGGCCAGCGCCAAATTTGCCGGTGATCCCAAGCTGTGGGACATGGCCGAATCGCAACTGGCGCGCGTGCTGGATGAGATGAAGCTGACCTACGTTGCCGCCAAAGGCGAAGCGGCGTTTTACGGGCCCAAGGTCGATTTCATTGTCCGAGACGTGCTGGGCCGAAAATGGCAATTGGGCACTGTTCAGCTCGATTACGTCCTGCCCGAGCGGTTTGGCCTGGAATATGTCGGCCCGGATGGGCAAAAGCACCGCCCGGTGATGATCCACCGCGCTCCCTTCGGCTCCCTGGAGCGGTTCGTGGGTATTTTGATCGAGCACTTCGGCGGGGCGTTTCCGCTATGGTTATCGCCGGTGCAGGCGACGGTATTGTCGATCAGCGAGAAGTTCAACGATTACGCCACCGACGTACTAGCGGCTTTAAAAGGGGCCGATTTCCGGGCAGAGGCGGATCTCAGCGCCGAAAAAATCGGCGCCAAAATTCGCGATGCCGCCATGCAGAAAATCCCTTACATGCTGATCGTCGGCGAGAAGGAAGCGGCGGGGCAACTGGTATCGGTGCGGACGCGCGGTGGGGGTGACCAGGGAAAGATGTCGCTGGGTGAGTTTATCGAGCGCTGCCAGCAGGAGATCGCCACCCGCGGCAGTGCGCCCGCCACGGGGTCATCCTGACGATCCCGCAACCGCCCGGGTCAAAAATTCGCGGTTTTTACCTTGAAAAAACGCGGGCAGGGACCGATGATTATTGGTCGATAGCCAATATCGCCCGGCCAAGCGGTTGTGGTGAGTTTAACGGACAGATGCCACAGATGAGCACCAAGTGAAAGACGGACCGGACCTGCGCCCGATTGCGAGCGGCCGCCGTCTTTGGGTGAGTCTGTGGCCCGTTTGTTGTTTGGCTTGAATGTGCCGCGAATCGGGGCGTGCGCCTTGGCGGCAAAATGGTCTTTTTGAGGTATCGTTATTCCTACAAATTTTCGCCACAACGAGCAGATTCGTATCTCGCCGATCTTTCTGATCAACGACAAGGATGAAAAGGTCGGCAGTATATCCACGTCCGAAGCGCTGCGCCTGGCCCGTGAAGTCGGACTGGACCTGGTCGAAGTCGCCCCCACCGCCCGTCCGCCGGTCTGCAAGATCATGGACTACGGCAAGTGGCGCTATCAGCAGCAGAAAAAAGAGGACAAATCGCGCGCCAGCGCCCGCGGGGGACAGCTCAAGGAGCTGAAGCTCAAGACGGTCAAAATCGGCGAGCACGATCTGATGATCAAGATCAACCACGCCCGCCAGTTCCTCAAGGAAGGCAACAAGGTGCAGTTCACCCTCCAGTTCAAGGGGCGCGAGATGGCGCACCTGGACCTGGGCCGCGACCTGTTTACCAAGATCAAAAGCGAGCTTTGGCCCTGCAGCAAGATCGAGCGCGACAGCAAGATGGAAGGCCGCCGCATGACGCTGGTGCTGCAGCCCGATCACAAGCAGCCCGGCGCCAAGCCGCCGACCGGCCCCGCTGGGACGGCGCCCAAGGCGCCGGGCGCGTTCTCCGCGGGGAGCGGGTTAAACCTCCCTTCGCGCGCACCCGCCGCAGCGCAGCCGGCGGCGCCGACCCCAGCTCCAGCCGCCCCAGTGCCGCAGACCGCGGCGCGCTGAAGGTGAATTTCGGTATGCTTTCCGTATGACCTCTGACCATTTCGACCGCACTTTGCGGGCCTTCCAGCAACGCGGGCCATTTCGCGCATTTACGGTCGAGCTGGTGAGCGGAGATCGCTTTCAATTCGACCACTCCGTGGCGCTGGTTGTGCGCGGCGGCGTCGCGGTTTTTGTGGCGCGAAATGGTACGCCAACACTCTTTGATCATGAGGGCGTCAGCCATTTTATTGGTGAATCACGCCGCAAATCGGCATTGGCGCACGGCCGCTCATGAGCGTATCTGGGTGGTTTTTTCGGCGAGGATATAACTTCGCCGGCTCTGGTGTTCGACGTCCGGATACGGATCGCGCTGCAAACTCTGTTCGATCTGGAACCCCGCGGCTACTAAATCCGTTGCGACCGCCTCGACATCAAAAAAATAGAAATCGATGTTCACCGGCAGGTCCCACCATTGATCGAAATGCTTCATCTCGTTGCCGATGTGAAACGCCAGCAGCAGCGTGCCGCCGGGCCGGAGGATGCGATACATTTCGGCGAAGACTTTTGGCAGATCAGCGTGGGGAAAATTAACGATCGCGTAGAACGCCACGATGCCTGCGGCGCTGCCGTCGGGGATATCCATCGCCAGCATGTTGCCTTCGGCAAACTCCATGCCTGGGTTTAATTCGCCGGCGCGCTTGATCATTTCGCTGGAAATGTCCACCCCGCGGATACCGATGCCCCGCTCATGCAGGTATCGTCCGACGTGTCCCGGGCCGCAGCCAAGGTCATACACCAGTCCACGATCGCGCATCAGGGTTGCAAACTCGTCGAGCAGCTGCCGATCAAACGGCTTGTCCGCCAGCTCGTTATAGATTCGACGTACATACTCGTCGGCCGTGCGGTCATAGCTCGCGCGCACATCGTCGGTTTTTTGCGCAGGCTTGTGCGGCATGATGCGGCCATGCTATCCGAAAAGCGGCCGCAGACATTTGGTTGACGTTAAGACGGCCGTTTGGCGTTCGAATTACCCCGCCCGGGCCGAGATTTTGCGTTGCGGCGCGACGGAGCGTTTTGCTATTGTTTGCTTCGGCAGCCGGAAAATCCCGCGGGGTCTTTCCAAGCGTTGCAAACGGGGCTGCCATGGAAGTGCCCCCGCCGACTGGGATGCGGCCCTCGGCCGCTTTTGGAGCCTAAGGCTCCCCTTGGAGGAAACTATGTCTGTCTCGAAAAAATCGGCGCTGGCTCTGGCGCTGATGACTGGATTGGCCGCGGGCACGGTGGTGGGCATCGTGCGCTCCGCGGGCGCGAATTCGTCGGTCACCACCGTCCGGAACCTGGACGAGAATTATCCGAACATGCGCCATGCCCTGCATGATCTGCGCCAGGCCCGCGATTCGCTTTCCGCCGCCGAGGACATCTTCAAAGGCCGCCGCGAGGAAGCCATCAAGCGCACCGACGAGGCCATCCACGAAGTCGAAGAGGCGCTGAAGGAACATTGACCGGGCAGATCGCCCGCGCGAATTGTCCGCCGCGTGCTATGTGCCTCTGGCCCATAGCACGCGGCTGGCTGGCTGGAATTCGTGTCCTGGCTGCCGAGGCCTGGTCATGCCGCAGGAAAGGTCCGATCACCATTTTGATCGGTTCGCCCAGAATTACGATCAAAACCTGCAGCGCGGCCTGCAGATTACCGGTGAATCCAAGCAGTTCTACGCCGCTGGTCGCGTGCGTTGGGTTCAGCGGCAACTGCATCTCCTGGGGGTACACCCCCAGCGTATTCTGGATTACGGCTGCGGAACCGGAAGTTCGATCCGTCTCCTGCTGGCACTGGACGGCACGTCGCGCGTCACCGGCGTAGACGTTTCGGTGTCGTCGTTGGCAACGGCCGTACGCGATCACTCTGATCTCCAACAGGTCGACTTCTCCACGCCCGAGCGTTTGCCGCCACTGGGACAATTCGATCTGGTCTTTTGCAATGGCGTCTTCCATCACATCGCGCCGCCGCAGCGCGCCGCGGCAATGGATTACATCGCCGGCTCGCTCAAATCCGGGGGCTTCGCCGCCTTGTGGGAAAACAATCCTTGGAATCCCGGCACGCGCTGGGTAATGCGGCGAATTCCCTTCGACCGCGACGCCCAGATGCTGTTCCCAAGCGCACTACGCCGATTGGCCAGCGCCGCCGGCTTGAAGGTGCTGCGCACGCGCTTCGCCTTCATTTGCCCCAGAACGTTGCGATTTCTTCGCCCCTCGGAGCGATTGCTGTCCTCGCTGCCGTTGGGCGGGCAGTATGTCGCTTTATGCTGCAAGCCGCCGTGAACCGATGCGTCAGGAGTCCCACATGTACATGCCGGGGTTCGTCGCGGTATCCGCAACCGACGACCGTTTCACGCCGCCTGCGCCCGGGTCCGCGCGGCCCGCTTGTCGCGGGCGGGCCGTGATTTTACATCGCCGCCGGCGGATAATAAATCGCATGGTCGCCCGGTCCGGGATCATGTGTTACGGACTTCTCCTGAGTAACGCGCGTTGATGTCTCAAATCGATCTCGATCAGCTCCTGCAGACGGCCATGGCGCGGCATAAATCCGGCGCTCTTGACCAGGCGCGGGATCTATACCGGCAGATTCTAGTCCAACAACCCACGCACGTGGGCGCCTTGCATTATCTGGGTGTGGTCGAGCATCAAATGGGCCGCAACGACGCCGCGGTCGAATTGATTCGCCAGGCGATTGCGCTCAAGCCGGATTACCCGCAGGCGCATAACAATCTGGCGACGATCCTGCGCGAGATTGGGCAGTTGGAGGATGCGTCCGCCGCGTGCCGCGAGGCGATCGCGCTGAAGCCTGATTATCCCGAGGCGTATAACACCCTGGGCAACGTATTGCGCGATATGGGGCAATTGTCGCAAGCCGCGGCGGAGTATCGCCAGGCCATCGCGCTGGCGCCCAATTATCCGGAGTTCCACAACAATCTCGGGAACGCGCTGCGGGAAACGGGCGACCTGGAGAACGCCATTGCCGCCTGCCGTCGGGCCATCGCGCTTCGCGGCGATTATGCGCAGGCGTATTGCAACCTGGGAAATGCGCTGCGGGATTTGAGGCAATTGGACGACGCGGTGGCGGCATATGAACGGGCGATCGAGTTGAGCCCGCAGTTGCCCGAGGCCTTCAATAACCTTGGCAATGCGCGCCGCGACCAGGGCCGACTGGACGAAGCGATCGCCCATTATCAAAAAGCCATCCAGCTGCGGGGCGCTTACGCCGAAGCGCATAGTAATCTTGGCAATGCCCTGAAGGATACAGGCCGGTTGGACGAGGCGATGGCCGCGTATCGGCAGGCGATGGCGCTCAAGCCCAACGAACCCTCAGCCCACAGCAATCTGATCTACACCATGCATTTTCATCGTGGCTCAACCGGCGCGATGATCCGCCAGGAATGCCGCGCCTGGGATCGCCAGCACGCTCGTCCGCTGCGCGATTTGGTCCACGAACACGACAACGACCGTTCGCCCGATCGGCCGCTGCGGGTCGGGTACATATCGCCGGATTTTCGCGATCACGTGGTGGGAAGGAATATGCTGCCGCTGCTGGCGGCGCACGATCGGCGGCAATTCCAGATCGCCTGCTACGGCCTCTTGCGACGCCACGATGCGATGACGACGCAGTTCCAGGCGCTGGCGGATATCTGGCGCGACGTGGCGGCCGACAGCGATGAGCGGATCGCGCAGATCATCCGCGATGACAAGATCGACATCCTGGTCGACCTGACCCTGCACATGGAGGGCAACCGGCTATTGGTGCTGGCGCGCAAGTCGGCGCCGGTGCTAGTGACATTTGGCGGATATCCCGGCACGACGGGACTGGAGACGATCGATTACCGCCTGACCGATCCGCATCTGGATCCGCCGGGGATGAACGATGAGTTTTATAGTGAGCGATCCATCCGCCTGCCCGATTGCTTCTGGTGTTACGATCCCAAGCAGAGCGACGTGGCGGTCAACGAGCTGCCGGCGCTGGGCGGCGGCGGGATCACCTTCGGATGTCTGAACAACTTCTGCAAGGTGAACGAATCGGTGCTGGCGGCGTGGTCGGCGATCCTGAGAGATCGCCCGGATTCGCGGATGATCATCCTGGCCGGTGCGGGCAAGCATCGAGAGCGCACGGTGGCGGCCCTGGGCGTCGAGCCGGATAGCGTGGAATTCGTCGAGCATTGTCCGCGCGAGCAATATCTGAAACTGCACCACCGGATCGACATTGTTCTGGACACGTTTCCCTACAACGGCCACACGACCAGTTGTGACGCGTTGTGGATGGGCGTGCCGGTGGTGAGCCTGATCGGCCAGACGGCGGTGGGGCGGGGCGGCTTGAGCATCCTGTCGAACATTAATCTGGCTGGCCTGGCGGCGACGACGCCGCAGCATTACATCCGCATCGCCACGGAACTGGCCACCGATCTGTCGCGCCTGTCGGCGCTGCGAGCGGGCCTGCGCGGCGGGATGCTCGCCTCGCCGCTGACGGATGCGAAGCGCTTCGCGGCCAACATCGAATCGGCGTATCGGCAGATGTGGCGGCGGTGGTGCGAAAACTAAGGTCTTTCAGTGCGTGAACCCCGCGCGGATGTACGCATTGACCGCCGACGCAGTCAGGGCCGGGTTGTAAATTCCGCGGCGATTTTCGGCCGCTGCGGCCAGGAACGAATCGGCGTCCGTGACGCCGGTGATTCCCAGGCTTTTGGCATAACTCGCGACTGTGCGCATGGGATCGGAATACTTCGGTGTGGGAATGATCCCGGCGGCGGGGGGCTGGCCGGGGAGATCGCAGTTGTCGTAGGTGATGCTGCCCGGCGTGCCGACGATGCTGAGGGCCGAGCCGGTCCACGTCGCGCTGACGATCAGATTTCGCAGCGTGGCGTCAGTGGGCACGTTCTGTTTGGTGTGGGGGTTGATGCATTGCACCTGGAACGCCCAGCCGGTGTTGAGCGCGTCTTGCTTGTCGGTGCAGATGATATTTTCCAGCATTGCTTGCGGGCACAGGTTCAGTTGCGCCCCCCATCCGCGCGGGTTGAGCTTGCCGATGGAAAGATCGAATCCGGCGCCGCAGATGACGGCGTTGCGGATAACCGAGCCGGGTTTGGCGCCGACGAAGCCGGCGATGGGGTTGCCGATAAAGCAGCATCCATCGTTAATGCCGCCGGAGCGCTGCTGGCAGCCGGAGCTGGCGGCGCGGGCGATGATGGCGTCGCGCACGCGCGTCTGCGGATCGGTGTCGTCGTCGCCGGCGGGCCATTCCTGAAGGTACATATCGTGCGAGAAAATGTCCTTGAGGCGGAGATTTTCCATCCACCCGTTGTGGTCATAGACGCCCTGGTCGATGAGCAGGTCGGCGATGCGGAAGGTGTAGACACCGCAGCGGCTGCCGTAACAGTGATCGACGACGCAGCGGCGCAGGATGCACGTGGCAAAGGGAGCGCCGGCGGCGTCCTCCTGGAATTCGAAGCCGCAGAGCAGGAACCGCGCGCGGCAATCTTCGATCCACACATGAGTGCCGCCGGTGACCGAATCGACCATGCGAATGGCATCGGCCCATTTGCTGTTATGCTGCGAAGCATCGAAGGCGGAGTTGGCGGGGTCGGCGGTGGGATCGTAGAAATCCAGGCCGAAAATCACCACGTTTTGCGTCGGCTGGTGCGGATTGCCCAGGGCCAGAATCTTCTGCAGAATGGGACGGGGGTTCTGCACGTCCGGCGTGGCGCCGACGACGAACGGCTGGGCGGCGGATATCCCGTTGGTCTGGATGTTATCGTTGATCTGCGCAGCCGAATAAACCTGCCCGCGACGGAAAAGGATGCAGCGGGTGTGCTTCGCGCGGCACTTCTGCTGGGCAGTCTTCAGATCAGGGGCGTCGCCGGGCTGGTTGCCGACATAGACGGGATCGGCGGTGGGGAAGATCGTGTAGCCGTCCGCGTCGCGGGGGAATTGGGCGAGCCAGGCGTCGGAGGCGTAGGAAGCGAGCGCGACGTGGGCGCAGAAGCAGATTAATAATGACGAAATTCGAATGACGAATGACGAAACAATGGGCAAATGATCCAATGACCGAATATAGGTTCGAGATGTCATTCGAATATTTAGGTCACTGTGCTTTAGCGCTCATTTCAAACTGAGCGTAACATATAAGCTGACGCCTTTGCGGTTGATCAGGAGCAATACATTGTCCTTGTTGCTGGCCATCGCATGCTGCAATTGTTCGACCGTGGTGATCGGCTCATGGTTGGCCTGCACGATCAGATCACCCGCCTGCAGATCGGCCAGCGATGCGGGGCCGCCCTGCTGGACATCGGTGATTACGACGCCCTGCTCGCCGGCGATTCCCAATTGATTGGCGACGTCGGGTGTCAGGTTTTGCACGGAGAGGCCCAACTTGGCCAACTGATCGGCGCCTTCACCGTTTTGGGCGGCGGGGGTGGCGGCGGCTTCGCTGGTCAATGTTCCGAGCTTTACATCCACCGATTGCGGTTTGCCATCCCGGACGATGTCCAGTTTCACTTGCGTTCCCGGCATCGTGGCGGCCACGAGATTGCGAAGCTGGACGGTATCGTTGACCTGATTTCCCTGGAATTGGACGATGACATCGCCCGGCTTGATCCCGGCCCGATCCGCCGGTGAATCCTTGTTGACCTGTGACACCAAAGCACCGTTGGTGCTGGAAAGCCCGAAGGAATCGGCCAGGGGCTTGGTCAGGTCCTGGATTTCGACGCCGATCATCCCGCGTACGATTTTGCCGCCCTTGATGAGGGTGGGCATCATCGTCTTGATCATGTTGATGGGGATGGCAAAGCCGACGCCGCTGAACTGCCCGACGCTGGTGGCGATGGCGCTGTTCATGCCGATCACTTCACCGCGCATGTTCACCAGCGGCCCGCCGGAATTGCCGGGATCAATGGGGGCATCGGTCTGCAGGAAATCCTCGAAATCGGCGATGCCGACATTGGATCGGCCGGTGGCGCTGATGATTCCGTGTGTGACGGTCTGTTGAAATCCGAACGGCGCGCCGACGGCCATGACCATGTCCCCCGGCCGCAGGGCATCGGAATCGCCCAGTTGGACGGTGGGCAGATCCTTGGGAACGTCGCCCTTGAGCTTGATGATGGCGACATCGGTCTTGGGATCGGTGGCAACAACTTCCGCCTCAAACTGGCGTTTGTCGCCCAACTGCACCTGAAGCTTGTCCTCATTCTCCACCACATGGTTGTTGGTGAGGATGTGGCCATCGGCGTCGAGGATCATCCCCGATCCCATCCCGCGCTGCAGGCCTTTGAACTGCTTGGGGTTGTTGGGCATGTTCGGCATCTGGGGCATGTTGGGCATCTGATCGCCGAAAAACTTGCGGAAAAACTCATCACCGAAGGGGTTCTGGCCTTCCTCGTTCTGGATGGTAATGGATTTTTCGGAGAAGACGCTGACGACCGCGGGCCGCACATGCGCGGCGACCATCGCGAAGGCATCGCTGAGCTGTTGCGCGGGGGCGATGACGGCATTGTTGATCGGTCCGGCCGTCAAACCCGCGCCCGAATTTCCGCTGTTGGCGCCGAGCAACACTCTCAGTCCACCGACGACAAACAACGCGATGCCCGCCGCCACGCCAAGCGCGATAACACGGTTGGAAATTTTCATGGAGTGCCTCCTGTTTCCGCGTTCGTGTTTCCATAACTATTTCAAATGGCAAAATTTCACAAGGGGGAATCCGAGATCGTCCCCGCCTGCGGTGGCAATGGGCGCGGCGACGGAACATCACAATGAACAGACCGCAGGGCTACGCGATGGGCTTGCCGCCGGTGATGCCATAGATCTCGCCGCTGACGTAGCTTGATTGTTGCGAGGCCAGCAGGACATAGGTAGCGGCCAGTTCCGCGGGTTGGCCGGGCCGACCCATGGGAACGTCGGCGCCGAACTTCACCAGTTTGTCCTCCGATTGCCCGCCGCTGGGTTGCAGCGGTGTCCAGATCGGCCCTGGCGCAACGCCGTTCACGCGAATTCCCTGGGGAAGCAATTGCTTGGACAATCCCTTGATGAAGATGGCGGTCGCGCCCTTGGTCATCGCGTAGTCGAGGATACCGGGCGAGGGATCGTAGGCGTTGATCGACGTCGTGCAAATGATCGATGCGCCCGGCTTGAGATGCGGCAGGGCGGCCTTGGTGATCCAGAACATCGCGTAAACGTTCGTCCGAAACGTGGCGTCTAATTGGTCGGTCGTGATGTCCAGTAGAGATTCCTGGTAAACCTGCTTGGCGGCATTGCTGACCAGAATGTCCAGGCCCCCGAGCTGATCGACGGCGTCTGCGACCAGCTTCTGACAAAAGGCTTCATCGCGGATATCCCCGGGCAGCGGCACGGCTTTGCGGCCGGCGTCGCGGATCAGTTGAACAACCGCCGTGGCGTCCTGCTCTTCCACGGGCAGATATCCGAACGCCACATCCGCGCCTTCCCGCGCAAAGGCGATCGCTGCCGCGCGGCCAATGCCAGAATCACCCCCGGTAATCAGCGCCTTGCGGCCGGCCAGCTTGCCCGACCCCTTATAGCTTGTTTCGCCATGATCGGGGGGCGGGATCATTTTGCACGCCAGGCCGGGTGGGTCCTGATGCTGCTTCTGGAACGGAGGCTTGGGATATTCCGTCAGCGGGTTCTGCATGGAAGATTCCGCGCTGGCAGCCGCAGCGCCCGATGACATGTTTTCCTGGGCTTGCACAGTTGTGCGCGATCCAATAGCCAAAAGGGCGGAACTGGCCAGCAGGCCCGTGGTTACTCTGACCATTTCGCGGCGCGAAAGTATTGATTGCTCGTGGTTCACTTTTGGTCTCCGGAGTATGAGGGGATGTGTTCTGGCGCATGCGACGCGAAAATTCGCGGAGGCGAATGCGTGCCGGAATTCTCCTTGACGTAAGCTCTGCGCTGCAGGAGATGCCGCTGCACGCGCCAAGCGCAGCATACATCCAAAGCAGTAACACCCAATACCAGCAATGTGTTGGCCCCGAGGCTCAATCGTCTTCGGCTGCGTGGTGCGGCGGTGGCGAGCAGCGCCAGATCCATCGCATCGCCGCCGACACGCGACCAGAGTCCCGCCGCCAGCGTCGCCGTGACTTTGCGTTGCGACAGGATCGTCGCGCCCGCGGTGGCTTCGCGGATTCCCAATCCCAGCATGAGCTGGCGATGCTCATGTACGCCCAGCAGTTTTCGCTCCACCCATCCGCGCCCCAGGATTTCCGCCGCGGCGATGCCCATGCTCATCCAACCCAGTGTGCGGGCCGTTTTAAGATCGTTCATCGTGTTATCTCCAGGTTCGGGCCGACGTTCCCCGTCGGGGGCCGATGATTGAGAAATTAGCCGAATTGCCAAACGCCAGCCGCGCCGATTTTTTCACATTTTCCAAATCCAGCATTGGGATGGACCAGTACGGATCAGGTCGGCGTTGAAGGCGGCCAAATGGCGGAAAGCCAAAATCGAATCTTCGTCGGAGCTTATGATAAGATTTTCCTGAAATCCGAACTCATTTGAGGGAAGCGCACATGTCGAATCTCGATGATCTGGCAGCGAGGGAGCGCGCGAGCGGCGCCCCGGCTTCGGCAAGCCGTTCGGGTATCGACGGTGTTTCGAACACTGCCTGGATGATTTTAAGAAACGACACACAGCTTGGTCCGTACACTCTCGATGATCTTCGGCGGTTCGTCGCTCTGGGCGAAGTCGATTCAGAAACCAAAGCATGGAGATAGGGAATGGCCGAATGGGTGCCGCTCGGCAAAGTTCTTGCAATCTCCGCGACAAAATCGTCAACGAGCCACGTTGCCAATCACGACGCGCTTTCCTACCGGTCGTCAAATGCCATCGAAGTGCCAAAGCGGGTGGCGGGCGTCATCACTCGTTATCGTCGTCGTGTCGGACATCGCAGCTTCATTTTTCAACTGTGGTTGTTCGCATGGACGATCTTTTACATCATTTGGGTTGTTTCACTTTTGGCGTCCCTGAGTTCGCATGCGCCTGCGCCGCCGCCGGGCACAATTGGATTCAACCCTCCGCCATCGCGGTTCTCTGTCGAAGATTTAATGGCAGGTACAACTTCCAGTATGTTGGGTGTTTGTGCCGGCTGGGCCGTCGTTGGATTACCAGTGGGTATCGCGGCTGTCGCCACGATGGAAAACAATCGTCAATAGGGGAGTTCAAAATCAGAACTTCAATAGAACAACGGAGAGGAGGGGACACGGTTAGAACTCTTCCTCTCTGGAGTCGCTGAAAACGCCGAAACGCTTGTCCTGGTGACCGGATATAATCCGCGACGGTGAGTCACGAGCGAGTCCAGGTCGCCGCCGAAAACAATGCACGCTGGTGCGATGCGGTTTGCCGTTCACATGGGCTTTCGTGCGAGTTCACGGCAGGCGCATGGGTCACCCGAGGTACACCGCCGCGGTATTATCCCAACTTGGTGAAAATCCGGGGCAGCGAAGCCGCGTCCCAGCAGCAGAAGCTCATCCGCGAGATCTTGAAGTCCGATCCGGGGCGCTCGTTCAGCGTGAAGGACAGTTTTTGCTGTATCGACCCGGTCGAGTCGGCCGGCGGTCGTCCATTCGATGTGCTTTTCGAGGCGACATGGATTTGGAGCGAAGCAACAAGCGGCGGCCTACGAAAGACCGCGATGCGTTGGGGCAACGTCGAAAGTGAAACTGAACTCCTGAAGTGGGAACGCGCGTGGCGCGGCGATGCCGCTAATCAGTCGGCGTCGGCTCTTGCCCGCCAATTCCCAGCCTCATTGCTGGCTAACCGGGACATTGCATTTCTCGCGGGCACGAGCACCGATGATGAGATCGTCGCTGTTGCCGTGGCGAATCGGACCGGCGACGCGATTGGCTTGTCCAACGTCTTTGGACGCGCAGGCACGGCGGAACTTTGGCCGGGCGCTGCGTCTGCCGCAAGAGAGACCTTTCTGCCCGGACTACCGCTTGTCAGCTATCAGTGCGGTGACGATTTGAAGCACGCGATTTCTTCTGGCTTCCGTCCTATCGGCCCGTTGCGCGTGTACGTGATAAACCCAGCAAATGCATAGAACAAAAAACAGGACAGCTCCGACTATTGGATATCGCGGGACCGGGTCAATGCCACCCGCAATTCAATCCTGTCTCGGGAAACGGAGAGGCCGGGATTCGAACCCGGGATACGAGTTTGACCCCGTATAACGGTTTAGCAAACCGTCGCCTTCAGCCACTCGGCCACCTCTCCAGCGAGGCCCAAACGTAAACGAAATAAGCTAAAACGCAAGATCGGCGCGGAAAGGCGAATGCAGTCCCGCATGTACATGCGGCGCCTCGTTGCAACGCCCCAGCGCTTGTACAGCGCGCGTCGCAACTCTCCAACGATCATTCGATCGGGCACGGCAGCGCAACGTTCAGGTTTTGGCGAGCGGTTGGCCGATGCGCCATAGAACCCCACTTGGATCAAAAAGCGGGAAATCCCGCATGCCCCAGGGGCGGTCTTCGGGCTGCTCAACCGAAATGCCGAACTGGGCGGCGACGGCCGAGACGTGCTTCCACCATTCATCCACATTCTCCACCCATAGATGCATCTTGAAATTGTCCGTATGCTCTTTCACATAAAAATTCTGGAGCAAAAAGCACGATCGGTCGTGACGCAAATACGCCAGTGTTGGAGTTGACCAAACGACGGCGAATCCGATGCTCTGATAGAACCGTTTGGACAGCTCGAAATCGCGAGCCGGTACAAACGCTTTCGCTTCGATCGAACGCAATTGTGGTGTATCCATAAAGTGTAATCCTGACAGCCGCACCAACGCTTACATAGGTACACAGACAAACAAAAAGCCGCGAACAACGCTCGCGGCTTTTTTGGACGAATGATGTCAGGCCTCTATTTCATGTCGCGTCGGAGGAGGCCTGGGCCAACTGGTTCTGCGGCTTCTCCTCGATCGTGGTCAGGGCCTCGAAGTACAGGTGCTTCTCGCCGCTTTCTTCGGTCTTGACGGTGATCTTCACCAAGTCCTTGCCCTTGAAGTTGCCGCGGAGGATTTCCTCGCTGAGCGGGTCCTCCACGTGCTGCTCGATGGCGCGGCGGAGCGGGCGGGCGCCGAAATCGTTGTTCGTGCCCTTGTCGATCAGGAAATCGCGTGCTTCCTGGCCCAGCTCGATGCGCAGGCCGTGATCGGTCAGCCGCTTGGTCACCTTGCGCAGCTCCAGCTCGACGATGTGTTCAAGATCGCCGCGGCCCAGCGGACGGAAGACGATCATATCGTCCAACCGGCCGATGAATTCGGGACGGAAATACCGTTCGATCTCCTTCATCAGGGTCGTCTTGATCGCCTGATACGTCCGCTCTTCCTTCTCACCCTTTCGGGTGGGCTGCAGGCCGAACTGCGGGCCGCCGTCCTTGATCAGCTCAGCCCCGATGTTGCTGGTCATGATCATGACGACGTTGCGGAAATCGACGTGCCGGCCGAAACTGTCGGTCAGGCGGCCTTCCTCCATGATCTGCAAGAGCATGTTGAACACGTCGGGGTGCGCCTTCTCGACTTCGTCCAACAGCACAACGCTGTAGGGCCGTCGGCGGATACGCTCGGTGATCTGCCCGCCTTCCTCGTAGCCGACGTAGCCCGGCGGGGCGCCGATCAATCGGCTCACGTTGTGCTTCTCCATGTACTCGCTCATGTCGATCTGCACGAGCGCATCGGCATCGCCGAACATGAACTCCGCCAGCGCCTTGGACAGCAGCGTCTTGCCCACGCCCGAGGGGCCCAGGAACAGGAACGATCCCATCGGCCGATGCGGATCCTTCAAGCCCGAACGCGCTCGGCGAATCGTCTTGCTGATCGCCTTGATCGCCTCGTCCTGCGACACAACGCGCTTGTGAAGCTCGTTCTCCAGTTCCAGCAGGCGCTGGGCCTCTTCCTTCTCCAGGCGCGTCAGCGGGACGCCGGTCATCTTACTGACAACCTCGGCGATCACTTCCTCGTCGACGACGCCATCCACTTCCTTGGCCCGCTCGCGCCATTGGCGCTGCATCTCTTCCTTCTTGGCGCGCAGGCCCTCGGCCTGGTCGCGCAGCTTGGCGGCTTCCTCGTACTCGGCATTTCGCACCGCCTCGTCCTTCTGGATGCTGAGCCGCTCGATCTGCTCCTCGATCTCCGCGAGATTCGGCGGCTTGGTCATGCTGCGCAGACGGATGCGCGCTCCCGCTTCGTCCAGCACGTCGATCGCCTTGTCGGGCAGGCAGCGGCCGGTGATGTAACGGTCGGACAGCTCGACGGCGGCTTCCAGCGCGGCGTCGAGAATCTGCACGCGGTGGTGCGCTTCGTAACGGTCGCGCAAGCCCTTGAGGATCTCGATGGTGTCGGCGCTGCTGGGCGGATCGATGGTGATCGGCTGGAATCGCCGCGCCAGGGCGGCGTCTTTCTCGATGTACTTGCGATATTCGTCGAACGTCGTGGCGCCGATGCACTGGATTTCGCCACGCGACAGGGCGGGCTTGAGGACGTTGCTGGCGTCGATGGCGCCTTCGGCGCCGCCCGCGCCCACCAGGGTGTGCAACTCGTCGATGAACAGGATGACGTTCTTGGCCCGCCGCACCTCGTTCATGACGGCCTTGATGCGCTCCTCGAACTGCCCGCGATACTTGGTGCCGGCGACCATCATCGCCAGGTCGAGCACGACGATGCGGCGGTCATGCAGGATTTCCGGGACGGTGCTGGAAACCACCATCTGCGCCAAGCCCTCGACGATTGCCGTCTTGCCCACGCCCGCTTCGCCCAGGAGCACCGGGTTGTTCTTCTGGCGTCGGCAGAGGATCTGGATGACGCGCTCGATTTCGTTCTTGCGGCCGATGACCGGGTCCAACTGGCCTTCGCGGGCCAGCTCGGTGAGGTCGCGACCGAAGCTGTCCAGGGCGGGGGTCTTGCTCTTGCGGTTCTGGCCTTGTTTTTCCTGTGTTTGGGGTTCTTCGCTTTCCACACCAGCTCCCAAAAGGTTTAAGACCTCCTCCCTGACTTCTTCGAGCTTCAAGCCCAGGTTCATCAGGACCTGAGCCGCCACGCCGTCGTGCTCACGCAACAGGCCGAGCAAAAGATGTTCCGTGCCGACGTAATTGTGATTGAGATTGCGCGCCTCCTCGATGGCGTACTCAATTACCTTCTTGGCCCGGGGCGTCTGGGGCAGCTTGCCCATGGTGACCATGTCGGGCCCGCTCTTGACCAGCTTTTCGACTTCCAGGCGGACCTTGCGAAGATCGACGTCGAGATTCTTCAGCACGTTGGCGCCGACCCCGCTGCCTTCCTTGACCAGGCCCAGCAGGATGTGTTCGGTGCCGATGTATTCGTGGTTGAATCTTTGGGCCTCCTGGTTGGCCAGTGCCATGACCTTGCGGGCCCGGTCCGTGAATCGTTCAAACATATCCATCTCCTGTTGGCCGGCATGGTTTGGGTGCCGACCCCTCACGGTAAAACCGGCGGAAACCCCGCCGCCCGCGGAATCCGTTCACCAGCACGACGACACCCGATTTTAGGTCGGCCTCATTCATAATCAAGGCGGCCAGGCCCAGCACGGCAAGGTGCATGGGTGCGCGCAGCGGCCTGTCATAGGTTTATCGGCTAGATTCGCGTCGATGCGTTGGGGCGGCCAGGCAGAATTATAGTGCGCTGCCGTTCTGGGTCGAGGATCATGGGGTCCGGAAACAAAAAAAGCCGGCAGATCACGCCGGCTTGGGGTTCACATCAGTCTCTATCCGTGCCTCAGCGGCGCCGGCGGCGTCCCATCAATGGCGCGGCGGCGATGCCCAGAATTGCCAGAGAAGCGGGCTCCGGCACATTTGTCGTGACCTCAACCTGACTGATGTCCATCTCGGACGATAGACTATCAGATTGACGGTAACCGATGGCGAATGCGTCAAACCCAGCACCGCCGGCAAGAGTTGTACTAATAGTTTCCGTGGTGACCTCGGTTCCAACCAGAGTAGTGTCCGTTGTGCCGGAATAGAGTCCCTCAACAAGCGTGTAGACGCCAGCAGATGACAGCGTGATCTCCATCTCATCGGTATAGGTGTTGCCTACCGTCAGTGCCGTGTCGGCGTTTTGGCTGACGGGAGTCGCCAATGTGCTGCTCGCTTCACCTCCCGTTTGGGTGGCGCCCACTAACGCCTGATCGATGTTGTTGGCGCTCGTAGCCTCGGCGGGCCTCAAATACATTTTGGTGGACGCGCCGCCAAAATAATCCGCCTCATACCCAACCCAATTCTGCGTGCCCGCCGAGTTGTCATTGATCTCTGTATTGGCCAACCCGGTAATGGTAGGGGTGCTGCTGCTGCCATTGCCGAGATTGTTGTAGGGCGCGCTGCCGCCTGAACTATACAAACCAACATAAATCGCCGAACTGCCATTCTGGTTCAAGCCGGCGGTATCTTTGAAAGTCACCGTGATCTCAACGGATTGACCAATGGTCGTCAACTGAATGGGCGTGGTGGTGAACAGGCCCTGCACCTCTGCGATGCCGCTGCTGCTGCTCGCCATATCCAGCTCGAGCGGGTTGCCGGAGGTGAGGTTGGAATTGGGTGTACCGACGGCCTCCTTGTTTGAGGCGACGTCGTAGTTTGTCGAAGTTGCTGTTGGGGTTGCGGTGTTCGGTTGAGACTGGCTCGCGGAGTCCAGTGTGCTGCCGTTGCTGGCCAGCGTGTCGTTGAATGCGACGTTGGAGAGCAATGCCGCCCCGGAGGTCGCCGGAAATGCCAGAGCATATCCACCAGCTATAAACGCCCCCGTCACAGCGACTGGGCCAATTCGCTTCGATTTCTGCTTCGTTTGCATTACCCTCTCCTTTTGTGTGGGCTTCCGCGGACTTCGTGCACAAAAATATATGTCGCTGCATCCGCTCCACCAAGGATTTAGCTTTGTACTTTGCGCCACAATGTTTACGAAAATGCGCGACCGCTTTTCGGACCGGGCTCGCCTCCCCCAAAGACATCCCCGCGAATGACTTGCATACCCCGTGGAATTGCCGATAAATGCCTACGGGCAATCCCCATGATTCACCAAGCCATCGACGTGATTCTGCATCTCGACCAGCACCTCAACAACTTCGCATGGGCGCACAGGATCGGGGTTTACGGGCTGCTCTGCGGTGTGATTTTCTGTGAAACTGGGCTGGTGGTAACGCCGCTTTTGCCTGGGGATTCGCTGCTTTTTGCCGTGGGAGCGGTCGCCGCCATGGCGGGATCGCCCATCTATCTGCCCCAGGCCATCCTCCTGCTTTGTCTGGCCGCCAACTGCGGCGACCTGGTGAATTACACCATCGGCCGCCGTGTCGGGCCCACGATATTCACCAGCAGAAACTCCTGGCTCCTGAACCAGAAACACCTGGCCGACGCGCACCGCTTTTACGAGCGGCACGGACGCAAGACGATCATCCTGGCGCGCTTCGTGCCGATCATCCGCACCTTCGCCCCGTTCGTCGCGGGCATCGGCCAGATGCCCTTCACCCGATTCATCGGCTTCAGTATCAGCGGGGGGGCCCTGTGGGTGATCTCGATGACCCTGGCTGGCTACTACTTCGGCGGCATTCCCTGGGTCCAGCGGCATTTCCAAGTGGTGGTGCTGGCGGTCGTGGCGATTTCGCTGATCCCGATAGGCCTGCACCGCATTCGCACCTCGCTACGCCCCCGGATACCGGCCGCTCAGCCTGCGAACGGATAATTCACTTGCCCGTTTGTAATTGAGCCGCCGACAGCCCGACGTCGGAAGCACCGCGCCAGCGCTTAAGAGCCATTGCATCTCCGTCGATATTTCCATTAATTCCACGAACGACTCGTTCGGAGAGAAAATCTGATGGAAACGTCCCAATCGGTTTCTCCCATCTCCCGGGAGGATTTGTCTCTGCTGGCCGTGCAGATGTATCACGACGGCGTTCAGGGCACGATTGTGCGCGCCAATGAGTTGTTGATCCAGTCCAAGCGGGTCTCGCGATGGCTTGGGACTGTTGCCTTCGCACAGACGGCGCTGGCGTTGGGCCTGGGGTTGGCATTATCGGTCGCTCAGCGTCCCGTGCTTCTGCCGGTTTTGAAAATCGGCGCGATGACCGCTTGTCTCCAGGCCGTGCTTTTTTGGCTGCTATATGGCTGGTCGCAATCGGCGCCGCTGGCGCCGGCAATCGGAGGACTGATCGTCTACGTGACGACATGGGCGGCATCCTTCACCTTCACATTCGCATACCTGGAACGCAAAGTGGGTGAACAGGGCGCTTATGCCGCTATGCCATTAACCCCCGCGACATTGATCCGGTGGGGAATCACCATCGGGTTGGTCCGTGCCGTCATTGCCGGGGTGAGACACCGGAAGCTTACTGCGCGGCTGGAGCAACCTCGGTCAGTGACGGATCAAGCGTTGCCATCACTCGAGCAGCCGCGACGGCGACGCCTTGCGGGGGTGGCAACGAGCATCCTTCTTTATTCGCTGCTGTTGATGATGTCTCTCAATATGATCGTCACGTGGGGCGATGGGAGCCTTACTCCCTCGCTATTCAAAGGCTTTGTCTGGGCCGACGCGATTATTGTGCTGGCATGGAGCATCGCCTCGTGGCGCGATGTTTACCGCTTGCTTCTGCGGGACATCAATCCGCTGTGGTATCTGGGGGCGATCGGATTGGGATGCGTAACCTTCACCATTGTCACTGCGTGGTCGAGCGTTGTCAGAAGCTGGATCGGCTTGCAGCAGGGTGATTTGCCGTCTCCTCCGCTGCTGGATCACTGGTACATGCCGTTGCTGCTGATAGCCGTCCTGCCGGCAATCATTGAGGAAATTGCGTTTCGTGGAATTATCTTTGGCGGATTGTCGCGCGCGCTCAAGGATCATGAAGTGATCGTCGTCAGCGCGCTCATGTTCATGGCCCTGCATCTGAATCCGCTTCGAATGCCCGACCTCTTGCTCAGCGGTCTGATGCTGGGCTACATGCGCTACAAGAGCGGATCGTGGGTGCCGGGGATCTTCATGCACTTCACGCACAATTTTCTCGTGCTGCTCCAGTCCGGTGGGATGTAAAGGCGAAGGCGCAATCACCATTTACGGCCAGACCGGCGCGCCTTCCAATCCCGCCGTTTCGCTCAATCCGCACATCAAGTTCGCGTTCTGCACTGCCTGGCCGGCGGCGCCTTTTCCAAGATTGTCGATCGCCCCCAGCGCGATGATCGGCCCGTCGGCGACGGCGTAGTGGATGAAGACCAGGTTCGATCCGGTGGCCCATTTGGTGTGCGGCGGCGACTGTGTGACACGCACGAACGGCCGCCCCGCATAAAACCGCTCCGCCGCCTCGAAACATTGTTGAGAGGTGGCTTTGCCGGACAGATAGCAGGTCGCCAGGATTCCGCGCGTCATCGGGATCAGGTGTGGTGTGAAGCTGATTCTGACCGATCCACCACCCGCCAGTGCATTGAGCGTCGCGACCATCTCCGGCACGTGTGGGTGCCTAAGCAGGCCATACGCCGCTGCGTCTTCATTGAGCTCGGCAAACCCGAATTTCTCCTGTCCCCCGCCCCGCCCCGCGCCGCTGACGCCGCTCTTGGCGTCGATGATGATTGGGGCGCTCGCGTCGATCAGTTTGGCGGCCACCAGCGGCGCGATCGCCGTCAGCGCGGCGGAGGGATAACATCCGGGGTTGGCCACCCGATTGGCCGAGCGAATCTTTTCCGGCCACACATCCGCCAAACCGTAGGTCCATCCCTCCGCATTGCGATGATCGCCCCCGATATCGACGATCTTGATGGCGGAGGCAACCTTCGCCAGCGCCGTGCGCGATTCCCCCGTCGGCAGCGACGCGAAAAGCAGATCGAGCCGGGGAAGCGCCGATGGGTTCCATCGCTCGATGTTCAGGTTGGCCAGTTTCGGCCCGATGCCGGGGAATCGATCAACCAGCTTCTGCCCCGCCGACGATTCGCCCGCGACATAGGCGACCTGAAAGTCCGGATGCCCCGCGCAAAGCCGCAGCAGTTCCCCGCCGCCGTATCCGCTCACACCGACAATGCCGACCGAGATGGACATATCACCAGAGGATACGCCAATCCGCCCCTGAATTCACTTGCAACTCGGTTCGACAGTGCTCACGACTCGACTGAGCCCACCGAAGTCCGCAGGTGCAATTCGCAACTATTTCCCAATCTGCTGATTCGCCTCCAGCAACTTCGCTTTCTCTTCCTCGAGCATCTTCTTAAAGTTGGCACTGCTGTCACCGGAGTTGAATCGCTGCAGCAGGTCGATTTTGGCGGCCGAAACGGCGGCCTGGATCTTCAATTGCTCTCGCGCAGCCAAATCGGCGGCGGCGGTGGGGTGCTGTACGCCCCAGTAAATTCCCGCCCCGATCCCCAACGCGAACACCACCAGGTGTGTCACCAGTTTCATATATCGCCTTGCCCGGCCAAACGCCGATTAATTTCCGATGGACGTCCCCAGTCGCGCCTGCAGATCCTTGTAGCGCTGTTCCTGCTCCTGCTGCTGCTTCGTGTAATCGGATTCCTTGTCATAACTGAAGCCATCGTAAGCGCCCTCGAGCTTCGTGGGCGCGCTGTGGTTCCTGCACGCGTCCACCCACATGTTGAGCACATCGAGCCGTGCCTTGACCAGCTTCATTTCACCAAACGCGGCATCGCGCCTGGCCTGCTCCTCGATTTTCTGCGCTTCCTTTTGATGAGCGAAGTGAAACCAAACCCCCACCCCCACCGCCATCACGACCAGCAGGACCACCCATTTCATATCCGCCTCGATGAAGGAGCAATATCCATTATATCGACCCAATGGACTTGCGGATATCATCGAGCAACTGCCGCGTGCCATGAACGTCGCACCAGTGGTGGATGTAATTCCAGTCCAGATTGGCGCCGCTGACAGCCAGAACATTTTGCACGTCATCTCGGTCCTTGCCACGCCGGCTGCGGCTGGCCCATCGCAGCTTGGTGACGATGACATCCTCCGGTGTCGGCGCCCACGTCGATACCGTCGAGACCTGCACGCGCACGCGTCGGCGAAACCGTTCCTGATCATGTGCATCAGCGCTCAACTCAAAAAGCTCAATCTTAAATGCGCTGCCTTTAACCATGATGCGATGACAAACCGTGGCCGTTACCGATTCAAATCTCGACTGCGCGTCAAGCATGAAGGGGCTTCCTAATTCTGAGGCGATTTGCCCGGGCGTAACCGATTCAAATTGAACTACGAAATCGGCATCCTTGGTGGATCTTGGAATTCCATATAGATTCGTCGAAAGCGATCCCACAACCATGTATGAGATATTCAAGGCTTCCAACGCGGCGATGACACGGAGTGTCGCTTGTTCGCTTCCAAGTGAATCATTCACCCTGGCCGCTCCCCGTTATTCCCCGAGCTGGATTCGATCTTCTAGAAGCTGCAGCAACTGAGGTTCCCCGGCCTCCGGATGTTGTTGCCGGATGCCGGCCCGCGCCCATTCGCAGGCCAGGTCGAACAATTCCGGTCCGGCGAGAATTTTCTCGCCAGGTGACATGTTGCGCGCGCGGATCACCTTCTCCCGGTAAATCTCATCAATCAATTGCTCGCTCGGCTCCATCATTTCACCACCGGCAGTTGCCGGCGGTCCTTTTCGATCTTCTCCCAGCCGCTGCCCACCGTTCCGATCGGATCGGGAGGAAGGATATCGACCTTTTTCTCACCCAGCTTCGCCTGGCCGCTCTTCACCTTCTGCTCGAACTGGCGACACTCGATCAGCAATCGCGAAAGGATCTCGTCCTCCGGCACGTTGGCGACGCGCTCGCCCTGGACATAGATGATTCCCTTGCGGTCACCGGCGAAAATCGCGATGTCGGCGCCCTCGCACTCGCCCGGGCCGTTCACCACGCATCCCATCACCGCCACCTTCATCGGCACGCTGATCTCTTTGGCCAGCGCCTTGCGGACATCCTGCACCAGCTTGAACAGGTCCACCTGGATTCGTCCGCAGGTGGGGCAGGCGATCAACTCCGCCCCGATCCGCTGCCGCAGGCCCAGCACGTAGAGCAGCTCCAGGCCATCCTCCACCTCATACACCGGATCGTTGGCATAGCTGAGGCGGATCGTGTCGCCGATACCGCTGCAAAGCAGGTGGCCCAGCGGCACCACCGAGCGGATCGTGCCGGTCTCCTTGGGCCCCGCGTGTGTGACGCCCAGGTGCAGCGGATAATCGAAACGCGCACTGATCTCCCGATACGCCGCCACCACCAGCTCAGGATCGATGCTCTTGGCGCTGATCACGATGTCGTGGAAATCCTCCGCCTGGAAGATTTCCAGATATTCCTCCAGCTTGGCGATCATGATGGCCAGCAGATGCCCGTGCTTGGCGTCGGAAAAAACGCCACCCAGCTCCTTCATGCGTCTCTGTTTATCCTTGCGCTCGATAATGGAGCCTTCGTTGACGCCGACGCGGATGGGGATTTTTCGCGCCTTGCACGCCTGAATGACATCCCGCACCTGGGCGTGGTCGCTGATGTTGCCGGGGTTGAGACGGATTTTGTGAATGCCCGCTTCAATCGCCTCCAGCGCCCGCTGAAAATGGAAATGGACATCCGCGACGATCGGAACGCTGACGCGTGGCAGGATTTCCTTCAGCGCCTCGGTATCCTTCCGCTCCGGGACCGCGACGCGGACAATATCCGCCCCCGCCGCCGCCAGTTTGTGGATCTCCGCCACGCACTTGTCGATGTCCCAGGTATATCCCGAAGTCATGCTCTGCACACTGACGGGCGCATCGCCGCCGATGCCGACAAACCCGTGGGCCTGGTCGCCGACCATCACTTTGCGCGTTTTTCGTCGAGCTATCATTAGGAGCAGATGCTAAAGCTGTGCCGGAACGAAATCAAACCACACCCCGGCTGTTGCGCCGACATCGCAGCCGGGTAATCAGCGCAAAATATTATAGCTTGACAACGCGCGGGTCCCCGCATCAGTATTACAGGACGGTCCGCCTGCGGCGGGGGATTACCAGCTGGCCTAATTGCCGGCAAACCGTGGGCCTAACTACCAGAGGAATCATATGTTAAGAAAATTGCAGTGGCTTTCTGCGTCGGCTGCGATGGTGATGTTCGCATTACTGTACACGCCTCCGCTCCACGCCGATGATGCCGCCACAACCCAGCCCAGCGCGGCGGCAAACGGCAGTATTACCGTGAATGTGCTGGATTCATCCGGCAAGCCGGCGTCCGGCATCAGGGTTCGCCTCACCGCCGGCCGCGCCAAAGGGGCGTCCCCCAGCACAACCCGCCCGGCGGCTTTGACCGGCACCACCGATGACAACGGCGCGTACACCTTCAGCGGCGTGGCGCCCGGCGATTATTCGGTCTCCGCCCGCGTCAAGGGCGGCGCCCGCGGCACCGCAAAAGTCACCCTGTCCGAAGGTGAAAACGGCGCCGCACCCACAGCCACCGTCACCGTCAATCTCCCCGCCCCACAGGGCGGCTGAGCCAATTGAAAACTTGATTATCGCGGCATGCCGACTTCCGTCGGCATGCTTTTATTTTTTCCCCATCGCCTCGATCACATACGGATTCCCCCTCGCTTCATCCGCCAGTGTGCTCGGCTCCCCATGACCACCCAACAGCTGCGTCTGCGGCGGCAGCGCCATTACTTTGCGGATCGAGTCGAACAGATCATCCTCGTTCGAATCCGGCAAATCGGTCCGACCCACCGCGCCCATGATGATCAGGTCTCCCCCGATCAGCACGCGTTGTTCCGGAAAATGGTAAACCACGTGCCCCGGTGAATGGCCCGGTGTGTGGATCACGTGCACCGGGATCGAGCCGATGCGCAGCGTCTGCCCATCCTCCACGTATCCATCCGCCCGCCGCGCGGGGATCACGAACGGCAATTGAAACACCCGGCTGGACGGATTAATCAGTTTCTCTTCATCGAGGCGATGAATCAGCACCTTGGCGTCAGGGAATCGCGCCGTTACCACCGCGTGATCGGCCACGTGATCAAAATGGCCATGCGTGAGCCACAGCCCCTGAAGTTTCCACCCGCGACGCTGCACCTCGTCCAGCAGGGGGGCCACCGTGTCGTTGGGCGCATCGAATAGCACCGCCGCACCGGATGTCTCATCGGCGACCAGATAACAATTGGTGGCGGCGATCCCGCCAGCGTTGGCCAGGATTTCCATATTTTATGACGAAAATTTCAAACCAATCTGGCGGCGCATCTCCTCCAGGACCGCCATGTTCCCCAGCGATTCCTCGCGCCCGATGCGCGGCGGCCGGCCCTCCAGGATGGTGGCGGCAAAATCATCGGCCTCGGTTCCGTACAAATCCCCACCGCCGTCCACGCGGCGAACATCGCGCGGCGGTGGGGCGGGGATCGCCTTGGGATCATCCATCCGCGGTGGAATCCCGCGCGTGATGATGAACTGCGCCCCCTGCGCCGACGGCTTCCACGGAACGGGGATTTCGATATATCCATCGCTGCCGCAGATATATGCGGTGTTGTCAGCATGCAGGGACATCCCGCAGGTGAAGCTGGCGACGATGCCGCCGGCGAAGCTCATCGCCCCGGCGGCCAGGTCGTCCACGCCGCTTGCGTGCATTCGACCAACGACGTTGATTGACAGCGGCTCAGTGCCGGCCAGCAACCGGCTGAAGCTGGTGCAATAGCAGCCGATATCCATGAGCGACCCACCGCCCAGGCGGCGGTTGAAACGCACGTTCCCCTCGATCTTGCGCGCTTTGTAGCAGAAACTCGTGCGGATCATCTGCAGTTCACCAATGGCGCCGCCGCGCACCGCTTCCAGCACCGCCGTGGTCTGCGGCTGGCAGCGATACATGAACGCTTCCATCAGCACTTTTCCGCAGGATTGCGCGGCATCGAACATCCGTCGCGCCTCTGCGACATCCAGCGCGAGCGGCTTCTCGCACAACACGTGCTTGCCCTGTTCCAGTGCCGATAACGTCCATTGGCAATGCATCGAGTTGGGCAGGGAGATGTAAACCACATCCACCTGCGGATCGCGGATCAACTCTTCGTAACTGCCATGAGCGGTGGGTATCCCAAACGCCTGGGCGAATTCCTGCGCCGCCTGGGCCGTGCGCGATCCCACCGCCACCGATTTCCCGCGCCGGCAGGCGTTCAGTCCGGTCGCGAATTGCTTGGCGATATTCCCGGTTCCCAAAATTCCCCAGCGCAGTTGGCTCGGCATAATTCCAGAATACGGCGAAGCGGTAAAATCACAAAACCGGCAATTCGGTTGATCCTTTTGTTCCTCCGGCGCATCATGGGGGTGAGGCCTCTGGAGTTGTGCATGGGATTATTGCTGACCCACCTGAAAAAAACTTATACCGGTCCCGACGGCAGCACCGTGCCGGTGATCGACATTGCGGAATTGTATTTGCCCGACGGCGAGCAGGCGGCGCTGATCGGCACCAGCGGGTCCGGCAAAACCACGCTGCTGCACATCATCGCCGGCATCCTCGCGCCCGACAGCGGCGGGGTGGTCTTCGGATATGACCCGCAAAAGCGAAACACGGACGCCGCGGTTGATCTGACGCGCTTAACCGAGGCCCAGCGCGATGTCTTTCGCGGACGATACATCGGCTACATCTTCCAGACGCATCACCTTCTGCCTGGCTTTACCGCGCTGGAAAACGTGCTGCTGGGAATGAGCTTCACCGGCCGGGCGCACGATCGCGGCTGGGCGCAGCACCTGCTGGAGGAGGTGGGCCTGGCCGAGCGATTGCATTACAGGCCGCAAAAATTGTCCGTCGGACAGCAGCAGCGCGTCGCGGTGGCGCGGGCGCTGGCGAATCGCCCGCGGCTGGTCTTGGCGGATGAGCCCACCGGCGCTCTCGATTCCGCCAACGCGCAGCAGGTGCTGGCACTCATCCGCAGCCTGTGTACCGAGGTTGGCGCTTCCCTGCTGCTGGTCAGCCACGATCTGGACATCGCCCGCCAATTGCCGCGCGTCCTGTCGTTGTCGGAGATCAACCGCGCCTCAACCGTCACCGGAAAATCGGCGCCCGAATTGGCGACGCAACACAATTGAAACCGCCATGAATTATTTCCAACTCGTCCTCAAGCAGATGCGCCAGCGCGCTTTGTCCACCTGGCTTACGACCCTGTCGGTCATGCTCGGCGTTGCCTTGGCGATCGC
>Ga0182024_10004401_pt1 | contig 32462 bp, 43 predicted proteins | sample P32metaG_FD_120480 | JGI IMG/M metagenome (GOLD analysis project Ga0182024, IMG submission 120480) | Permafrost microbial communities from Stordalen Mire, Sweden - P3-2 metaG (Illumina Assembly) | ecosystem: Environmental > Terrestrial > Soil > Wetlands > Permafrost | place: Sweden: Stordalen...
CACCTGGTAATCGCCGGTCGTGTCGCCGCCGTCGTAACCGGTGCCGTCATTGCCGGTGTCTTGCCCATCGTTGCTGGTAGGGGCCTGGGGGTTGACGGTCTCGATCGTGCCCGAGTTGTCGCCGCCGTCGTAGCCGGTGCCGTCCGAACCGTCGTCTGAACCGTCATTGCCAGTGTCCGGCGGCGTGTTGTCGCCGCCGTCGTCATCGTCGGCAGTGTTCGACTGGGCTGGGTCGAACACGAACTGGATGATGTTGAATCGCTGGTCGGGCATAGGCTTCTCACGTCTTCACGTTTCAGAGTTTCACGTTTCAGTCCTGGGTGTTCTGGAACGTCGGTTGCGTCGGCCTGGCCAACTTCGTGAGCGTCAACTGCGTGGAGTCATCGACCCACATGACGTAGCTCCACGTCGTCTGCTTCTCCACGCTGTTGATGTCCTGGAAGTTTATGTCCGGCTCTTCGGCGAGCTGGCTTGGGTATAGCGGCGGCGGCGGCATGAACCATTTGCCGGCGCCGGTGGCACTGCCCGTCTGGTAGAGCTTGCGGAAGACGGCCGGAACCTTCACCAGGACCGGCGTGATGCCGGGATAGCTGTGTTGCTCCCAAACGTCCTGGTCGTCGGTCCGGCGGAAGGTGGCTGACCAATTCAATAACGGGTTGCCGTTGCCGCCCTCCAATGATTCAAACGTCGCTTTCACCCGCACGTGCCGGTTGAGGCTCACCGACGTTTGCTCTCGCAGGATCGTCCCGGTGTTCGTCGCGACGCTGCCGTTGGCGGCGGCGGCGTTGATCTGCTGCTGCACCAACTGGCGGAGCTGCGTGATCACCTGCTGGGGATCGCCGACGACGACCAGGTCGAAGGTGAAGATGCGCGTCAATCGCATTTGCTCATCCCGGTTGACCGTGTCCTCTTCACCCTCGCCATCGACGACCGTCGCGCCTCCGCCAGCTCCCGGCAGCGGCGCGGCGAGCTGCGTGGCCACCAGGTTAAAGTTGGCCTGGTCCTGCGTCGCGGCCATCTCGAAGCGCTGGGTGACGATCCAGTTGGGGTAGGCGTACTGGCCGGTGAAGATGCCCAGCAACTGCTGGTACTGTTCGCCAACCGGTCCCTCTCCCGCCGAGCCGCCGAACAACTCGCCCGACCAGGTCACAACCTTCAGGTTGTCCGGGCCCGTGTCGGTGGCCAGACGCGGGATGCCGTCGGCGCTGGCCGTGTCGGCGGAGACCGTGAACCTGAACCGCCGAACAAGAGTCGCCTCGTCTTTGCCGCCCAGCAGCTCGAACGAAATGTGCGGGCCGCCCAGGATGCACTCGGCGGCCGGTATGGTGAGCAGCTCCTGGCCGCCCAGGCCCCACACCGAAAAGTCGATGCCGGCCTGGGTGAATGAGCCGGCGGCGATCGACAACGCGGCCGCCAGGCTGCCTGGGTCGTCCGCCTCCACCCACCCCTCGCCCTGGCCGGTGATCTTGGCCCCGATCGTCGCGCCAAAACGGATGATCGGCTCTTGACGGTAGCTGAAGTCGTCGAGCTGGAAGGCTTCGCCCCCGACGCTGCACGCATTCAATCCACTGAACGCGGCGGCGGGAACGCCCTCGGCGGCCGGGGAAAGCAGGGCGGGCACGCCAGGCGTCGCCTGGCCGGGCTGCGTGACGCGGGAGGGCTGGGTGATGGAAGTGGCTTGGACGCTCACAGTGCACCCCCTACTGCCCCGGCATCAGCCGCCCGGTTGAGTTGCTCTTTCTGCCGCCTCGCCGCTTCCTGGATGGCCGGGCGCAGCTTGTCAGCGATCTGGCTGCTGGCCTTGTGCACGTCGATCGAATCAACCTTGGCGTTGACGGTCACATTGCTTTGAACTGGCTGCTGCCTGGGGTGGCTGGCCGCGATCTGGTTGGCGACGTGGCTCATGTCGGCCAGCACGCCGGTGTTGGCCAGCGACACGCCGCCGCTGGCCTGCAACCCCACCGCAACGCCGGACGGCGCCGGCGGGGGCGTCGCGGCCCTGACGGCCGTCGCCGCCGAGGGGCCGGGATAGACCGCATTGAAGGCGTGAGCAGCCTGGTTCATCAGGTGAAGCACGCTGGTGACCTTGTCGAAGATCCAGCCCAGCACCTGGGCGAGGAATTTCAACTCGGCAATCCATTCGGCGATGACCGGCTTGGCGAGCTTGCCGAATGTTTGGAGCGCCGGCGTGATGTAGTGGCCGATCAGGACATAGCCTTCCTTGAGGTAGTCAAGGAACTCGCTCAGTAACGGCCCCAGGCTCTTTACCGCCGGCTGCACAGCGACGAACGCCTGCTTCAGCGCATCGCCGATGGCGGGCACGGCTTCTGTGAGAACCCAGTGACTGACCTGCTGGCCGATGCCGAGCAGCTCCACAAAGATGTCCCGCGCCTGGAGGGCATAGGGCTTGATCCGAGCGAAGGCGGCGGGGAGCTGCTTGCCGACTGCGTCGCTGGCCGCCCCTTTCACCCAGGCGATCAGCGGCTGCCAGTCGGCCCATACGGAGCGGGCATAGCCGGCCCACGCGGTCAGCACGGGCTGCAAGAACGCCACGGCCCTGGCGAAGCCGCCCTGGATGGCGGGGATGGCCGTGGAGCGGATGTACTCGATGCCCACCTGGATGGCCTCCCACGCGACGTGCAAGCCGCGGGAGGCGTAGCCGGCGGCCGACGACACCGCGGCGGCCACGCCGCCGCTGTGGCTCTGGATCCAGTCGAAGGCATAGCCGATCCCCGTTCGAACGCCCTTCGACACCCTGTCCATGATCGATTCAAAATCCTGAGCATGGGCGGCGGCGAAGCGGAGGAAGGGCGTGGCCACCGCCCGCTTGATGCCGGTCCACGAAGCGTCCCAGACGTGCTCCATCTGGACGACCTTGTCGGAGATCCCGATCAGGTCCGACGCCATGCCGCCGCTGGCGGCACGGATGCGAGCCGACGCCTCATCCACGCCGGCGGAGCCGTGCTTCAGGATGGGGAGCATCTCCAGGCCGCCGCGGGAGAGCAGGTCCATGGCAGCCTGGGCCTGCTTGGCGGGGCTGTCGAGTCCTGAAATCGCGTCGGCCACTTCCCTGAACAGGCCCTCGGTATCCTTCACGTGGCCGGTGGCGTCATAGACGCTGATGCCCAGCTTGCCGAAAGACATCGCCGTCGCTTCGTTGCCCTCGGCGGCGTCGGCGGCGTTGCGGGAGAGGAAGGCCATGGAATGGGCGACCTCCTCCATGGGCAGATTGACCTCTTTGGCGGCGGCCCCAACCTTGCCCAGGAAGCTGGCGGAGACGCCGGCCTTGTCGGCTTCGACGCCCAGGCTGTGTGCCGATTCGGCCACTTCGAAGAACGCGTTCTTGACGTAGCTGAAACCGGTCTCGATAGCGTTGCCGACGCCGGCGGCGGCCGTCTTTGCCAGGCTCACCCAGCCGAGCAAGGGATTGGCCAGGAAGTTCGTCACTACGCTGGGGAAGACGTTGGCGATGGCCCCAGCCTGGACCATGCCCCTGGTGAACGGGTCGATGTTCAACCCGAGGTCCCCGATCAATGATCCGGCGGTGAAGCTCATTGCAGTTCCTTCAGGGACGCCCGGTCCTCAATGCTTGTCGGAGGCTGTCCATGCCCGCCGCGCCTTTGCCAAACTTCCAACGCTTGGTGCCGCCGGGGCCGTCCACTACGCTCGATCCTTCGTCGCCCGATCCGGTTGCTCGCATGGCGTCCTCTATCTGTGCGGCTCTCAGGTTGATGATCCCAATCGTCACGTCGATAGGTAGGAGCCACGCCTCCGCCAGCGTCATCGACGGCACCACCTGAAGGAGGGCGATCACCAGCGTCTCTACGCCTACCGCCCCTGTCCCTGCATCGCCGTCTCGACTCGGTCGCGAACGTCGGCCAACTTTTTTTTGACGATCGACTCGCCGTAGTAGTGGATGACTGCGGTGACCACCAGGGCAATCTTTTCAGAGTCCCAGTCGGCCACGTCGATGGGGGCCTCAAACAGACCGCCGATCACCGCGCGGGCCTCGTCATCGCTCATGGACGTGGCGCGTTGCAGCTTGGCGATGTCGATGGCGTTCAGCCGCCGGACTGCCAGGGTGTGGCCGTCCAGGGCGAGGGTCAGGTCCCAGGGTTTCACCTGGGCATAGATCTCGGAAAGGTCGATGGTCATATTCAAGTACTCCGCATGTGACAAATGACAAGTGACAACGCTAGTAAGGCGACCCGGACGGCGCCGGCCCGACGTAGCCGTAGCACAGCAGCGGGCTGCCTGGCGTGGTGAGCTGGGTGCGCAGCGGCCAGTAGAGCCAGTCGATCTCCAGGTCCGTCTTCTCATCCTCTCCATTCCGCTTGGGGAATTTGATCATCGGGAACGCCATCAGCAGCGTGATGTCTTCGGCCGTCCCGCTCACGTCGATGGGATGCACGGTCAACTGCTGGGCATAGCTGTACAGGTCCTTGTGCCAGGTGGCCGGGGTCAGCGAGATGGACCCAGTGCTGTACCAGGGCATCAGCCCCTGGTACTGCGTGATGTCGATCTCCCGGGCCACTGACTTCAGGGGGCCTTTCAGGGCGATGACCCACTGGCCAAGCTCCACGTCGCCGATGGAGCCGACCTTGATCGGCTTGGTGACCATCTCCATGGCGCTGGGGTCCACTTCGTCCATGGAGCCGAGAAAGAGCGATCCCCAGGTGATGTCGTAAGTGCCGGGGCTGCGGACGCGAGCGATGTTGTAGGCGGTCATTGAGGTCTATCCTTAATGCGGGTTAAGCAAAGAACCCATTGTTCATGAACTGTGCGTCGAAATTGATGCGGACCTCCGGGCGGCCCTTCTCATCCCGGCTGACTATCCCGGGCGGCCGGATGTTGAGGAAGCCCAGCACGCGCCACTGCGGAGCGGTCCCGAACAGGACGTTGCGGGCCGGGCGGCCGTTGCCGTCCAGCAGCACCTGGTACAGCGACTGCGCCAGGTTGAGGGTGGCGTTGTCTCCGTAGCCGACGCACTTGATCTGGATCGACGTGGTCTCCAGCCCGATCTGCTGGACCGACCCGCCGTACGCCTGAATGACGGCATAGGGCTGGGGGCGGTTGCTGGAGTCCTTGGGCACATACGTCTCGTCGGCCATGCCGATCCACAGCGTCCGAGGCGTGGCGGCATAGACCAGCGGCGGCGACGCCTCGGCGGCCATCCAGGTCGCCACAGCATTCAAGAAGGCGAAGATGGGGTCGGGCTGTGCCATAGTCGATCGAGCGCGTCGCTACGCGACGGCGGTTAAACGGAGCGGCCCTTAAGGGGCCAGTTGTTTTATCCGTTGTTCGATGTACGGGACCATCTTGGGCTGGTTGGCCCGGATGGCGTTCTCGAGAAACTTGGCTTCGCCCTGGTCGTGATGGAAGTCAATCCGCTCGTGCTGGACCTCGGCGTACACCGTGTTGAAGCCTAGCTCCTTCTTGATCTTCCCGTTCGACACTTCAGCCGGCCGGGTGAAGGCCGACGCCTTCAGCGTGCCCGGCGCCGGGTCGTTGGGGCTATACAAGCCGCCGCCCACCGGGGCGAGCTGCTGGGCGTCGCCCAGGACGTGCTCGCCGAATTCATCTAACGCCTGGCGGGCGGCGGCGATCTGGCGATCGCCGGCGATCGACAGGGACTGCATGAATTTCTTGAGATCTGCCGGCATCCTTCTCCTAAGCGCGTCGCTGCGCGACTGCGGTTAAACGCCTCGGGTCTTTAGGGCCCTGCGCCGCGGGCGAGGCGGCGCAGGCTCGGGTGGACCGTACCGATCGCTCCTGTCTGCGTAGCCTCCCGCCTCGCCGCGCCTGATCGGCACTGTCGCGGGCGGGAATTCCGTCATCGTCAAAGCTTCAAGAACACTTCCCAGTGGGCGATGCCGCCCTGGCGGTCGATCACGTATTCGATCCGGTACGTCTGCATCTGCCCCCCATCGGTCGCACAGACGGCCTGGCCGCCTTGCTGGGGCACGTTCCCGCCCAGCGAGGCCTTCGGGACATAGCAGACGCCCTTCGCGTCCTGGATGGCTTCTCCGACCGCGTAGCGTTGCGTGCCAGTGACATTGCTGAGCTGGCACCGGGCGTTCACCGTCACCGGCGTGCCGAACGACGTGGCGCCGTCAGGGCCTGGCGGGGCCGGCGGTGCGAGCGTCGATAATTGGCCGTTGGTGATCATTGCTGTCGGTCACTGGTCATTTGTCACTGGTCATTTGCGTTGCCGCTCAGGATCAGCAGCGCGGATATTGCCGCCGCCGTCGCCACCATGGCGAGGAAGGTCATAGGATGCGGCCGCCTTTCAACCGGTACATGCGGATCATCTGGAATCCCAAACGACACAGCACTTGCGGTCCTCTCTCGACAAGCTGGCGGTACGCCTCGGCGGCCGCTCCGGTGCTCTGGCTGGCCAACCCGTCATAGATGGCGTCGATGCGGTCCTTGCGGACGCCGGACAGGATCGAATCGGCCTGGTACATGACGGCATGCTTCACGCGCCAGGGGATCAGCGGGACCAGGTTGGTTGCGTCCCAATCCCACACCACGTCGGTCCCATAGGGTGCGACATTGAGCGACAGGTTCTCATTGAGCACGGCATCGCCCCGGCCTCTCGGGCGGGACTCGTAGGCGACGCGGGGGAACTCCAGGAGCTGGGGGGCCATGCCCTGGTAGACCGTGTTGTTGGGGTTGTTGGGGTTGAAGCGGCGACCCTGGTACGGCCCGGCGGAATCGACGTCCAGGGAGGCGACCGCCAGGGCGGCCGACTGCTGGCCGCCGTTGGCGGCCAGGAAGGCCGGGATGAGGTTGGCCGGGACGTTGGCCACGATCGCCACCGCGCTGCCCAGGTCCAGGTAGGTGGGGATGCCGTCGATGGTGAGGGCCTGCACGCTCATGGTGTCACCGTCGCAGTCGATGTGAGGTAGGCGCCGGGCTTGCTGAAGGTCAGGGTGTAGGCCAGGCCATGGGTGAGGTACATGGGGGCCAGCCAGCGGCCGTCGTCGCCGGTAATGGCCCGGCCCCGCTCCACGTAGGCGCCGGCGGTGTAGTCGGTGGCCAGGTAGGCGCGGATGACGCCGCCGGAGACGCCGGTCGATCCCAAAACATAGCGGAGGTTGTCGGTCCCTCCCGTGTTGTGGTTCACAGGCACGGTGCCGTCGCCATCGGCGGCGTTGTCGCCGGATTCGCCAGCGCCGATCGGCACATCGTTCGGGGCGGTGCCATCGACGTGACGGCGGAAGATCGCATCGTAGGCGCCGGCGGCCGACACCCCGGCAGGGGTCGTCGCCGAGTAGCGGCTGGAATTGTTGCCGACGGTGTAGGAGCCGCTGGCCGCGCTGCTGGTCGCCGAGGCGCTCAGGACAAAGCCTGTGCCGCTGGTGATGCTGGCCACGGTCGCACCGGCCGGGATGCCGCTGCCAGACATCGTCTGGCCCACCGAAAGGCTGGCGGTGCTCGCGCAGGTCACATTGACGGTAGAGTTGAGGACGACGCCGGCGAGGGTGACGACGCCGCCGCCATCCTGGGGGGCGGAGACGGAGTAATAGCCAAGTTTGTAGTTGGCATCAGACCAGGTCTCGTACGCGGACGTGTTGGTGTTCCACACCAGGTTGCCCTGGTGGTAGTCGGCGACGACCGCGAGGCCGGAGATTGGATAGTCGAGAGAGTCCATTTAGTCAGTCGAAAACGAGATCCCGTCGAGCCAATACGTTCCAACAGTCCCATTGTACGGACCCACGAGGCCGTTGCTGAAGACGTTCACGCCATTAAACACCTGGGCCGGACTGCCCCCATAGATTGCGCCTGGCACTGTTATGCTTGGACTGGCAGGGCGATATCCAACGGGAAGCGCGAAGATGGCCGCTCCGCTGCTGCCCGTCACAAGCCCGGCAAGGTGGACCATTCCGTCGGCGTCTTTCCAGAACCTCGCTCCGCTGTAGCCGCTGCCATAGTTGGCCCAACCGCCCTGGAATGCAGGTGCTCCGGACGCGCCAACATAGACGACGGGTCGCTGTGGCACGCCAGCGGCGCTCACCGCCGTCAACGCGGTGCCGGTCTGGGCGAGATTCTGCCAGAGGATGCCAGTCGCCAGCGAGCCGCCGTTTACCGACACGTTGGTCAGCCCGCTCGCCGCGTTGAACTCCATGCCGTATTGAATGCCGGCTTCAGAGTCAACGTTGGAAAGCTGGATGTTCGAAATCGCTGCGTCGAAGGCGTCAACCGCGACGCCCCAAGCGGTCGCTCCGCTGCTGCCGATAGCCCGCGCGATCAGATTGGTTCCATTGCAATCGTGGCACAAGGCGTAAAAGTCGCTCTTGAAATAGATTCCTACCACGCCGGCCCCGCTGGCGATGACATTGTCAACATTCGAGTCAATCGCCTTGCAGGCCAGGCCGTAGCTGCCGAAGAAGGTTTCAACGTTGTTGACCTTCCCGCGGACCACATTTTCAAAACGGAAGGCGTGCGTGCCCGATGTAGGACTTTGGGCGAGGCATACGACCTCGTTAACCGCCGGCGCGTTGAGCAGGGCCGTGCCGGTGGGATGACCAATAGTGTTCGTCAGTGTGCCGCCGGTCAAACTGCCAGTCCCTACTGCGCTGATGCCCCACAGGACCGGGAGTGCTGGCGTGACGACCCAGTTGCCCGCCGTGCCGGTCACGGTCACCCCGCTCAGGCCAAGCGTTGCCAGGGCCGTCATCAATGCAGACGCTACCGTCGATGCGGCGGCGCCGTAGGCGATTGCCGTCGTCGTCGCCGTGGTGCCGCCCAGATTCGCCACGGTGAGCGTGAACGTGCCGCCGGTGGGGCCGCCCGCGATCGTGAAACTGTCGGGGACGTTGCTGATGGCCAGGCCATCGACGGCATTGCCGCCATAGAGAGCGGTGCAGACCGCAGAGCCGCCGTCGATGCCGACTTTTTCCAGCGAGATGTTGTCGTTGAAGATGCTCAGCGGGGCCGGAATCACGGCGCCGTTTTGGAGCCTGGTCGGCGCAGTGAGGCTGTCCACCGATGGAGCCTTCGCTCCGCGAATCCTGCAGCCGGCGGGGATCGGGACCGTTACAGGAGCGGCATACACGCAGTCGCCAACGTCGAGCACGCCACCAGGCGAGAGAGCGGACACGCCGGCATTCAGGGTCGCATATGGGAGATCGAACGATCCGCGCCCGGGCGTCGGCGCGTCGCTGCCGTTCACGGAGGATACATAGACCGTGGCGGCGGGGGCGGCGATGATTGGGAACGCGGTTGCGACCATCAGTTTGCCACCACAATCGCCTGCACGGCCGCATGGATCTGCGCCACGCCAGCGGCCTGGCTCAACTGCCCGGAGATCACCGCGTTGACCACCGGCGCCGGGTCGTAACTGATCGCCTGGACTTGGCGGAATCCGGCCGGGAGCTGACCCGGCGGCGCGGCCGGCGAAGCTCCGCTGAAGGCCGTGCCGGGCCACGTCCCCGCGATCGTGCAATTGGTCGCCGTCAGCAACGGAGTTCCCGCCGGAGGCGCGGTCCAGGGTGGGGTGCCCCCGTTGTTCCAGGCGCCGCCGCTGGCGATCATCCCACTGGGATAGGTCTCGGCGCCGGCGATCGTCGTCGGCGGCGTCCCCTGGCCCGGCATCGCGACGAACGTGCAATTGACCAATTTGACGGGCCAATAGGTTTGGATGGCCGTGCAGCCGACCCAGGCAGTGCCTGACCAGTAGTAGTGGCCGCCGATGAAAGTGCAGTTGCTGATCGTGCACCCCCCCTGGCTCATCACGTTCAGCACGCCGATGCCGGAGTCGACGAAGACGCAACTGTCTATGTTGCCGCCCGCGCGGGTCTGGATCTGGCACGCCGAGTTGCTGGCAAACAGGCACTGCGAAATCGAGGGGAGCGAGTTAGGGGCGTTGATGTACAGGCCGTGGTAATACTGCAACCGGGCGGCCGGGGGCTGCCCGGTCTGCCAGCCGTTCCAGGCGAAGCAGCTCGCCGAGATCGAGATCGGGCCATCGACCCCTTCGATGTACCACCCCTGGCCGTCGAACAGGTTGGCGGGATCGTGCAGGGCGTTAATTGAGATCGCCCCGGCGATGGTCAAACCCCCGGCGTAGGTCTCACTGCATCCGTTCTGATCGAACCCCGTTATATAGATGTTTGAAAACGCCTGGGCGGCGGTGTGATTGACGGAGTAAATCCCATAACCCTTGGGGACCGCGCCAGCGACGTGGACCGCATAGCCGCTGGGGAAGGTGGTCGGAAGCGGGGGAGTGACCGGCGACCAGACGTAGGCCGATGGCTGGGAAGTTGGCTGGGAAGTGGGCAATGTCGCAGGCGGTGAAGTCGGAGCGGTTGAAGGCTGGGATGCGGGCGAGGCGCCCAGGGCGGCGGAGACGGCCGTCACTACCGGGACGTTGGCCGTCAGGTCGTGCTGCTGCCCGTCGCAGGTAGTGACAATCACTGACCGGATGCATGGCGGTACTTGGGCTGGAAGCAGGGCGATCGCGGTCAGCAGCACGGCCGAGGCGACCAGCAATCGAAATGCGAATCTCACGTCTTCACGTTTCACGTCTTCACTCCTCATCCGGGTATTGCAAAGTCGATCCTCACGATGGTTCCCGTCAGGTTCGCGGGCGATCCCGTGCCGGTGATAGTCAGCAGCAGCCCATCTCCCGCCGCCGTGTCCAGATTGGCCGGCGTGCCGTTCAGAGACAGCGACCGCATCACGTTGGCGGTCAGTCCAGAGCCTCCGGTCAACTGCGTGGTGTTGCCGGCGCCGAGCAGGTTGGTCGATCCCGTCCCGGCCGCACCGGTATCGACCAGGCCGAAGCTCCAGTAGTTCGTGTTGGACGTGGCGACGGTGGTCGTGTTGCCGATGGCCACGCCGCTCACCACGGCGGCGGCCGGCAAAGCCGAGATCAGTTGGCTTACGTTGCCAGTGACATTGCCCAGGACGATCTCGACCGACCTGGTCAAGGCGGCCGCCGAGGGCGGGGCATAGAGCAGCACCTTGGCGACGGCGGAGCTGGTGATGGCGGACGCCCCGGTCACCACCGTGTAGAGCGGGACGTGGCCGGCGGTGAATCCGACCGTGTTGCTGACCACTTCGCCCGCGCCGCTGAGGGCCAGGGGATCGACCTCCACGTAGTTGGTGGTCGATGCCGCCATGGCGGTCGTGCTGGCGGCGAGGGACAGGACCGTCTGGCCGTACTGGATGCGGCCGGCATAGAGACCCAGCGTGAGACCGACCGTCGTGCTGCCGTTGATGCTGAATGCCCCACCGCCCAGGCAGATGGAGTCGATGTCCCAAGCGTAGCTGTTGATTCCGGTGGGACCGGCGTCGACGTCATTTTCCAGGTCGTTAATCAACTGCGCGAGGCCGCCGGTGAACTGCTGGCCGAACTGCCGGCAGTCGCGGTTGATCGCGTCGGCCTGAACTTGGGTGAGGAAGTCGGTCATGGGGGCAGTTGCAAGTTGCTGGTTGCTAGTTGCTAGGGAAAGACGGGATCAGTCTCGTGCCCGCTCTTGTCTGCTGCTAGCAACTAGCAGCTAGCAACTTCTTACTTGGCCGTGTCGGTAACCGTGCAGCCGAACTCCAAACACGCGTGGGCGAAGATCGGATCGTCGCTGGTCGCCACGCCATTCACGAATGTCAGCCTGGGGACGCCGACGACCTGGTAGGGCGTGGCGTGGGCGATCTGGAATCGCGGCCCCGCTGGAGCCGGCGGAGCTGGCGGGGCCGGCTCGGCAACCTTGGTGGGAGTCAGGGGCTGCGCCGGGGCCGGGGCGGCGATCGGGGCGGCGGCGGGAACCGGCGGGGCCGGCTGCGGGATCGGAACGTGTGTCGGGGTTTCCATAGTCTTCCTATTCAGCATTCATCATTCAGACTTCAGCATTTCCGCTAGTACGCTCCGCCGCTCTGCGGAGCGAGCGGGTTCACCATGTCCTTGCCAGGCTCGCCGCCGACGTCCAGCCAGCTCTTGCCGGAGATGCTGGGCAGGTAGCCGGCGATGGTCACCGAGCGGCGGACATATTGCGTGCCGGCGGGGATGCTTATTGACGCGTAGTTGATGCCCATGGCGGCGATCGCCGTCGCCGTGCCGGCGTTGGTCCAGGTGGAATTGTCGGGGCTCGTCTGGGCGGTGTGGGTGTACACGTTGTTGAAAACGTAATTCCCGGCCGACGTGCTGGTCGTCGCCGCCGCTGACAGGACGAAGACCGTCGAGCTGGAGACGCTCGCAATAGTCGCACCTGCCGGGATGCCCGTGCCGGTGACGCTCATGCCCGCTGCCAGGCCAGCCGTGCTGGTGACGGTGACTGACGTGCTGGTGTTGGTGAGGGTCACGTTGGCGCTGGCGATCGTTACCGTGCCCAGGTTGAGCGACTCGATCAGCGCCCCGACGTAGCCGGAGACCGCCAGGCTGGCGGCGGCGAAGGATGCGCCCAGGTCCAGCGAGTCGCTCTGGTAGGTGGCGAGCTGGGGCTGCACGGTGTCGCCTTCGAACATCGAGGCGTGGCCGCGGCGGAAGTGGAATGGCTTCACAGGTTGCTCCTTACGACCCGAGACAGGTTGCTTACGACCCGAGGCGTCCGACCTCGGCGCTTCCGTCAAGGGCGTTCGATATCTTGCCGGTGTCCCGGTCGGTGACTTCGTAGCCGATGCGGATGGCGTCTTTGGCGCACTGCTCGCTGTCGGTTTCGGACCGCCCTTCGATGAACTTGCAGCCGCAACGCTCGCCGCTGAATGTCGGGTGCTTCACGCGGATCTGAAAGCGTTTCTCGCCGGGCCGGCGGGGGATGGGGCCGGCGATGATCTCCGGCCCCCCTTGCCCCCCGTCCTGCGCGTCTTCTGTCTTTCGCTTTGCCACTTTGGGTCTCCTTCAATGCAAATAGCCTCGCTGGAAAACTTATCCGAGGCGGACGTTGGGATTGAGGTACGCCTCGAAGGTGATGCTGGGCGCGGTGCCCGCTACGACGAGCTGCAGCCGCACGTAGCGGCCCTGGATCTGGGCGCGCAAAACGACGGTGCCGGTGGCGGTCACCGCCAGCGTCCCCTGGGTCGTCCAGGTGGCGTCGTCGGGGCTGTCCTGGAGGTCGAAGGTGTACGTCTCGTTGCTGCTGCCGAGGTTGAGGGCGGTCGTGCGGATGACGGCCCCCATCGGCATGCCCAGCTCGCCGGGAGCCCGGCCAGAGCCGAGATCCAGGACGGGATAGGTGGTGTTGGCGGTGGAAGTGACCGTCGAAGTGGACGGCGCCGGCTGGGGCGGAGTGGTCGTGGGCGGCGCCTGGTGCAACGCGAGCTGCACGTCCTGTACGCCGGCCGGTAGTGAGGGGTCCATAGGGTGCTCCGGTTCAGAGTTATTCGAGGCTCGGATTGTTCAGAGTTATTCGAGGCTCGGATTGTTGGGGATGATCCCGGCGACGCGGCAGGCAGCGCGGGGGTGGAAGATGGCGATGCCGACGTTGGCTTCGATCAGGTCCACGTAGTAGGTGCCCAGCAGCCCGACCTGGACGTGTTCGATCAATTGGCTGCCCATCAGGCCCTGGACGTATTCGCCGTCCGTGTCGTCGCCCAGCTTGATGACGTACAGGCTGGTCGTCGCCGAGCTGCTGCCCATCACTTCGGTTTCGGTGAGGATCGGCTGGTCGTCGCCGTCTTCGTCAAGGATCGCGAAGGGGACGCCGTCATAGCTGGCGGCCTGTCCCTGGATCTCGGCGATGCGCGTGCCGCTGGCGGTGGCGCGCAGCAGGTCGGTTATGGTGCGCCGGCACGCCTTGTTGCAGACGATCACCTTGCCTTCGTTGTTGCCGCCGATCACGCGATCGAGGGCGGCATCCAAAATGTCCAGGGTGAGGGCGCCGCCGTTGGCGCCGCAGGTGATGTACTGCCGGCCGGTCAACCGGGCGTTCAATCCATAGAACTGGCGGGGATCGTTGGCGGGGTCGCCCTGGATGCAGTATTTGTCGAAGAACAGCGACGACCGTTTGACCTTGCCGGCGATCGAGTTGGCCCGGGCGATGTCGCCCTGCTTGTTGACGATCTGCCGGTCGGTCTGGACCTTGCCGCCGAAGATGGCGAGTTGTTCGACCAGGGGGTTGATCACCCCGGCGTCCGGGGCATAGTCTTCGTTGAGCCCGCGGAAGGCGATGCCGCCGGTGGTCTGCTGGCGGTTGTAGGTGTAGGAGAAGCCGTCCACCATGATCCATTTGAGCCGGGGCATCAACTGGGACTTGTTGGTGATGATCTGGACCAGCCCGGCGCGCTTCTGGTCGGTGGTCTGGGAGATGAAATCTACTAGCGAGATAGCCATGGTCTTCCTTTACCTTGCTAAGGCCAGCACGCCGCCGGACGTGCCGCCCTTATTGTGAGCCTCCTACACGGCCGCGATGGTCCCTTGCGCCGTCTGAGCCGTGGGGCCTACGGTCGTCTTGTCGGCCGCCAAACCGGCGGCGATCTTTTGAACGGGGGAACGCTTGTCGTCGGGCCGGGCCACCTGCGCCGACGGCGCCACCGCACCGGCGGCGGCGGACGCTCCGCCAGCCACTTTCGGCGCCTTCACGCCCAGCTTGTCGAGCAAACCTTTGTAGCGGCCGCGGATGGCGTGCTCTTGCTCGGCGAATTTCGCCGGGTCGGTGCCCAGGGCGCCCTGGTACTCTTCAGGCAGATCAGCCAGCTTGCTGGCGATGTAGCTCTGCCGGGCCTGCTGGATCTGCGCCTGCTGGGTGAAGCCCTGGAGCTTCTCGCCTACCAGCTTGTCGACGTCGGCCAGGGTGAGGGGTTTGGCTTCGCCCGGGGCGGCGGCCGCCGTAGCCGGAGCCGGCGTCTGAAGCTTGCCGATCTGTTCGGCCAGCGGAGTGAGCGCCTGAGTGAACGCGGGGGCGATAGACTTGGCGATCGCTGCGCCAAGCTTGTCATAGTCGATCGCCGGGGCTTGGTCGGTCATCTGACTGTCCTTTCCGGCGTCATTCGATCGCCGTTTGAATGGGTTCCAAAGAGTCATCAAAACACTGTCCCCGGCGGATCCGCCGGCTTGGGTGCCATCGTCGCTCTGCCGCCCAGGGCGGCGGCCGTGCCGTGGAGCTGCACGGCTCCGGGTTGGCCAAGGCCGGGCGAGCCGGCATCCGGCTCGGCGGCGAAGATCTGGTTGAACTCATCCTCCAGCAGCTTGTCCGGCGGCGAGAGGGACCAGGTGAAATCGTCGGCGAGGGTGGCCACCATCGCGACGCCGTGCCAATCGAACTGGATCGTTCCGACCATTACGCCACCTCTCCGTGCAGGATGCCCACGATCAGCTTCAGATACTCCGGGTCCTTGGCGAACCGCATGGGGTTCTGGTACAGCGTCTCGATGCCGACACTGAGCACTTCGGTGTACATCAGGCCGGCGGCATCTGAGCTGTATTTCTTGCCGATGTAGTGAGCCAGGGGATAGCCGACCGTCTTGGCGAACTCGTCTTCCCGCCCCATCTCGCTCGGGTCGAAGTTGCACTGCGGATACTTGGCCTTCAGGCTCACAAACGCCTCTTTGCCGACGCGTTCCTCCAGGAACAAGTTGACCGCCTTGCGGGCGCCGGGGAGCGTATCTTCCAGCTCGTGCCCCAGCTCGTGTGCGAGCGTGTGCTCAGGCGTGTACTCGGTGGCGAACACGCTGCCGTGGCTGGCACCGGGGCGGCCGATGCCCGCGTTCGTGTTCCAGTGAGCACGGCCGCTGGTGGCCACTTCGAAGGTGACCTTCCTGGCGGGAACCCCGGAAACGGCAGCAGTCCGCTCGCTGACCCATTTGACGGCGGTGTCGATCTTCCCCTGGGCGACGGACAGCTTGGCGTCTACCTTGCCCTGGGGAATAGTGTTCGTCGGCCCCTGGACCTTCAGGGCTTCATGGGCCTCGGCGATGCGGGCGGCGTGGCGGCCTTCGATGGCAACCCTCTCTGTGCTGAGCGCGAAGCTCTCCTTCACCAGGGTGTGACGCTTTTTGATGTCTGATTCATTGGCGTACTCCGTCCTGATGGCTTCGATGCGCTTTTGGATCTGCCCGTAGCGAGCGTTGTCGGGCTCGGCAGACTTGGCGACCTGCGCGATGCGATCGGCAATGCCGGCCGCCTTCGTGTCGGTGCGCGCGAAGAACGTCTTCAGGTCGGCGGCCGTCTTGACCGCTGTCGGCCCGGTGGCGACGACCGGGGCCGGTGCGACCGGGGCTGGGGCGGGCACGGGCTTTGGCGCAGGGAGGGCCTGGCCATACATGGCCGCCGCGGTGTCCTTGTACCGCTTGGCGGCGTCGGACCCCATGCCCACGCTCTTGAACAGAGCTTGAGCCTGCGTGGCCGTCTTGCCCGCCAGCGCCAGCGTGTCCGGCGTCGGCGCCGCATCCTTCAACTGCGTCGGCGTAGCCAGGGCCGCGACGAAGGGCCGCGTGCTCTTTGAGCAGTTGGGATGGAACGGCGGGACGGGATAGCCCGCATTACCTGGGAGCGACGACAGCGGCGGGTAGTGCGGGTCCTTGCCGGAGAGGCTGAACACTTGCCCGAGAAACGCGGTGCAGAAGGTGTTTGAGACCCGGCCGACGATGCTGACCAGGTCGATGCCCACCTGCTGCAGCCGCTCGTGACGGGCATAGGTCGTCGCCTCGCGCGTCTTCGTGCGGACGACCAGGCGGGCATACTTGCCCACGTCGAACTCCATCGGGCCGCCCCGCGTCTGTAGGACGATCTTGTCCCCGTGCACGGCTCGCAGGGCTTCGCGCAGCTCCCGGATGACCGCCGTGGGCTGCCCCTCGATCAGTCCGCCGGCCAGGATCTTGTTGATGTCCTGTTCGCTCAGCTTGAGCTGCGCGGTCTTGCGGAGGAGCGTCTTGGCACCGTTGCCCATCGCGGTCTCAGCCTTGCCCAGATCCGCGGCGGCGTCGCGGGCGAAGACGGCGACGGCGCCGCGATCGACCAGGGCGAAAGATCCGTGGAGGGGATTGTCAGCAGGGGCTGATGCTGGCGGCCGAACCCCGGCGGCAACGGCCTGCGAGTCGGCCCTTGCGATTCCGTCCTCGACGGCCTTGGCGAACGTGGTCGGCGAGCCGAGCCAGTTGACGGTTTGCTTCTTGAGCGTGCGCAGCTCGTCGTCCACCTGGCTAATCAACTGCGCCGCCCGGGCCATCCGCCACGCCTGGCTCTGGGTGGCGCCAGCCGGCTTGAGAATGAACCGTGCCAGCTTGCGTTGGGCGGCCAGGTAGTAATCCGCGAGGATGTCCACCGTGCCCTGAGGGATGCCGCTGGTTGAGAGGTTCGGGGTCATGCCGCCCTCCCTGCCGCCGATGCAGCCGAGCCGGCGGCGACGCCGCTATTCGTGTAGCTATTGGAGGCGCCGGCGACGCTGTCGGGGTTAGCCAGCTCCGCCGCCCGCTGGTCAGCGCCCGGAAGGTCCGCGTCTTCCACGCCCCCACCCGCCACGCTCCCTTCCCCACTCTCCGCCGTCCCGCCGCCATCGCCCATGAACACGGTCGGCTGCTGCTGGGCGCGCTCGGCTTCGATGCGGGCGAGTTCCTTCGCCACCGTCGCGGGATCGCCGTACAGCTTTTCCAGACCGCCTTCGACCGACATGAGCTGGCAGGACCGGAGCGTGGAGAGCGTTTGGGCCTGGTCGAGTTCATCGACCGGGATGCCGTCGCGCGGCTCGACGCCCAGGGGATTATCGCTCACGTCATAGCGCGTGCCGGGCAGCGTCTGTTCAAGGGCCTGGGCAACGCCGATCATCCGGCGGATGCCTTGCTTCCAGTAGGCGGCCTTGCGGCGTGCCTTGGTCAAACTGTTGGTGGCGCGCAGGCGGAGGGTGGCGTAGCTGACCGGGGCCGCCCCTTCGTCCATCCCCAGCAGGACGCCGCTGGTCTCCGCCCTGACCAGCAGTTGCGCCAGGGCGAATTTGCGGTCCTCGATCGCGGAGGCAAGCTGCGCCTCCCAGGTGATGTATTTGGGGATTTTCTCCGGGTCGGAGAAGGGGAATGCCTCGAAGTCGCTTCGGATGTTCCCGTTCTCATCGAACGCCTCTTCGGGGAAGACCATCTTGGGGTCGGAGTGCTTCAGCAGCACGCGGGCAATCTGCGTGTTCTTGGCGTTGACCATGTCCTGCAAGTCGATCAACCCGTCATAGTCCGAAACGGGGCGGCCGCGCACCAGCAGGTTGGGGACCCAGATAATCGTGTTCTGGTCGATGCCGGTTTGGGTGATAGGCTCAAGAGGTCCGCCGGGCGTCCCGTCTGGCTGGGGAGCCACGGGCCACTGGTCGATGGCGAGCTCGGTGAGGGTCTTGTTGTCATCGTTGAGCTGGTAGCAATGCCGCTCGATCTGCCCGGCCGTGTAAATCTCTTTGAGGATCAGCCAGATCGGCTTGTCGGCCGGCTGCATCGAGCCCCCCTGGCCGCCGACGTTGGTGACCGAGTAGCGATCGTAGCGGCGGTATTGCAGGTCGGGTCCGAGGTCGCCCGCTGGAAAAACTTCGTCGGTGGGGATTTGGCGGAGGTAGACCTCGCCGTCCATGACGACCGCTTCAACGCACGCCTCGGCTTCGTAGCTGGCATCGACGGCGCAGTTGTAGAGCAGGGTGTACAGGCTACACCGCTCGCTCAGATCGTTCAGGGCGGCTTGCTGTTCGGGAACGTCGCTGCGCAGGATCGGCTCATCGCCGAAGAGCAAGTCGGCAGACTTCAGACTGATCAGCCCCAGCACGTTGTAGGCCAGGTACATCTTGGTCGTCTGGGTATTGACGCGGACCTCGGGGAACTGGAACTGGGTTCGGCCCTCATCGACGTAATACTCCCGGTGCTTCCCGTCGAAGAGCATGCGGGCCATGCGGATCCGCTCCAGGCGGGATTGCTGGGCGGGAGTGAGCCATGCGCCATAGTCCGACCCGGGCGCGTTCCAGGCGCTGCCGGTCGAGTAGACCCAGATGGCGGGGATGGCTTTTGCTGAATCCATTCTTCGCTCAAACTCCGAACACAGCCTTGCGGACATCCGCAATGGTCTGATCGTCGATCGCCTGTCCTTTACCCTTCAGCGACCGCATCTCCCGCTCCAGCTTCGCCGCCAGCAATTTCACCAAACCCTCTTTGCTTCTGACCAGGTTGCGGAGAGCCATGGTCATTTTCAGCACGTCGCCGGTGTCGATGTCGCCGTCTTCCTGGAGCTGCGCCGATTGCTCGAAAACGACCTGCGTCAGCTGCATCGCGGCGGCGTCGGCTACGTCTTCCAACTGGCCGCCCTGGATCGCCGTCTTGATCACCTGGGCCAGCTCGCCGCTCCGGGAAAACCGCTCCTGCATCAGCAGCGACTTGAACTTGCGATACCAGTTCCCGCTGGCGGTGCGACCCACGTTGAAGCCCCGCGACAAGAGCCAGTCGTGGATCTCGTCATAGCTGCGCCCCGGCTCGCGGGCGAACGTCTCCAGCTCGTCAAGCTCGGCCCGGTTGAGCAGCTCGAGAACTTTGAATTGGCTGGGCATCGCAGTTACTAGCTACTAGCCGCTAGTCGCTAGTAGCTGCCTCTTCAAAGTTCCTCGTTGCTCACCCGCGGGTCCCACACGTCCGGGTCGGGATCGGCCTGCCCGCGATAGAGCAGGCATCCCTTGTCCTCGATCCGCACGAACACGTTGTCCGGCCTCACGCTCTCGCCGTGCATCCGCCGCAGGCGAGTGACTGTCACCATGGACTTCCGCTCCAGGTCGGCCAGCAAATCCATCGCGTGCTGGTCGTTCTCGATGCGCTGGTCCAACACGACCGACTGGTTGACCTGGCGGACGATCTTCGTGCCCGACAGGCCCTGCATGGGGGCGGCGCCGCGAGAGAGGTACAGGGCCTCCAGGATCGACCAGCGGAGCATGCGGTCGGTTTCATTGCGCGCCTTGCTGAAGTCGATGGGCATGGGTCAAGGTCCTCGCTTGTTGCTGAGCGCGTCTTCGACTCTCTGGGCGAGCTGGGCGTGCTTGATGTCCTGCTGTCCCAGGTGCGCCTGGATCTGCTGCACTTTGGACTCCATGGCGCCCTGATGTTCCTTCAGGTCCTGCTTGCTGGCCGCCTTCTCGGCGATCACCTGCTTGATCTCCGCCAGGCCCTTCACGATCGAGCGTTCCAGATCGCGGCCGTAGTCGTCCATCTTGCCGAACTTGCTGGAGCCGTCGTCCAGCCGCCGCTGCACGTCCAGCAGCTTCTCCGTCACCAGCTTGGTGGCGAGTTCTTTAGTGGCCTCGGTGGACTCCTCCAGTTTTCGTTCCAGGCTGTCGATCTTCCTGGCCCGATCGGCTTCTTTGGCGTCCTGGTCGTGATGGCGGTCCCTGGCCTGGCGATCCCGCTCTTTGCCCTTGCTGTGGATGATCGCGACGCCGATCGCCACGCAGGCACTGATGCCTACGTTGATCCAACCGAGGTTCGATTCAGCCAGCAGGTGCATTCTTCTACGCAGGCAGCCCCGCGGGCGAACCCGCGGGGCTTCGAGGCATGCCGCCATCCACGCGGCGTTTATTCCGGGTCACGTCTTCGGCGCCGCCGGGGCCGCCGGGGCTGCGGGCGCGGGAGGCGTCGCTCCGCCCGACACGACCGGCACGACCTGGTTCACGCCGCCGATCAGCGCGGTGGCCACGGGCTGGAGATTGGCCGGCAACGCCGACACCGGCACGCTGTCGGCCACGGCCTGGACGGCGGCGATGATCTGCGCGGTGTGGTTGTTCGACGCCGTCTGCGCGGTCGTATTGGTGGATGACACAGAGGCGTGGCCGAAGTAGGCGACAATGCCGACGCCCGCCAAGCCGATCAGCGAGCTGATAATCGGACCCCAGGGGGACGGGGCGGCGGCGGCCAGGGTCTGGCCGATCTGCACACCGCTCTGCACTTCCTGGATCTTCACCGCCGCAACGTCGCTTTGTTCCTTGGCCTCATCGGCGGCGAGCTGCTGCAAGCTCGTGACCTGGGGCTGGAGGCTGGGCTGGGTGGCCGCCTGCGTGGTCGCTGCGGACAACGCCTTCTGATCGGCAGTAACCGCCGCGGTATCCGCCTGCACGGTCGGGTTGGCGGCGGTGCAGGCATACAGGCAAAACGCGGTGATGGAGATAATGGCCAGGACGAAACAGGCGAGTAGCCGGGACGTGCGCATGGGGGCTCCGGTAAGGGGGTCTGAATGAACGCTGAATGGAAGACTTGCACAGGCCTTCTCGGCTCCGTGCAAGCCGGCGGAGGAGGGCGGGGGCGCGGCTCCGCGCTGGCGATCTCCCGCAACGGAGAGTGGTAAATGAGTCTTAAGGTGAACGCGGCCCCCCGGCAGGGGGGAAGGATTCCCAGCCGTCACAATCGAGCCGCGTGAGCCGCGTGAGTGCATGACCGCAGGGTTGCGGTCCGATGAAAAAAAAGTATCAAGGGTATGCGGTCGCACCGAGCTGACACGAGTGTCAGCCCGGTGCGCCGAGGCCTCGCCGGTAGTCGGGGTATGAGCCCCTATCGCCGAGGCAAGACGCCCGAAGTAGCGAGCGAAGCTATGCCGGCGCGGCTTACCGATGTGGAACTGAGTTCCACCTTGGCGAGCCACGCTGGCCTTGCAACAATGAAAAAAGAGTTCGGGGAGTGACGCTTCCATTCCTCAGCCAACAAAAAAGCCCATCGGTCTTGGAACGCTCCGCTTCGTGCGGCGCGCCCACATCCGTTGGGCTTTAGTCCCTCATTGGCTGACGTTGGAGAGAATCTAGGCAGAGGCCAGTCAAATGTCAAATCAATTCTGACTGGCGATCTGACACCCGCATCTGGCGCAGTAGGTGCGGTGGCCCCGGCTCATGACCCAGTAGATGAATCCGGGGAAGAGGCAGAGGAGGCTCAGGAGGATCGTGAAGAGGAGCGAACCGCGGCTCTCGATGCGTGGCGAGCCGACGTAGCCGCAGTTGGGGTTGGGGCAGACCACGTCCCCACGGCGCGGCTGCGGCCGGAACACGGGGGCGGCGACCGGACCCGGGTTCATGATGATCGGCGGGCGCGGCGGCTGGGCGGACGCCGGGACGGGCGGCGGCCCGTTCGCCCTCGAAAGCTTGGTATGGCAGGGCTTGCAGACGGCCTTGTCTTCCCAAACGAATGGCGTCTCCAGGTTGCCAATCCCACGCCCGCAATTCTCGCACGTTTCCATACCTGTCCCTTTTTTCCCGACCCGGAAATATTTCCGGGGCGAGCCCGGTGATTCATGGGATCTCTCGCGTCGCGAACACGACGCGGCCGATTCGCTCTACGTCTGAGCGACTGACAAACGAGCGGTCGAACGCCGGGTTCTGGGGTATGAGTTCCAACTCCTCTCCCCGCTCGATTACTCGGCGCAGCGTACCGGGCGATCCGCGCAGCTTCAGCCAATGCACTCGCCCTGACTCGACCTGGCCGCCGGCCCGAAAGGCCACAAGGTCTCCCGGCTCGAACCGAGGCGACATCGAGGCATCGCCCACAGTGGCGCCGAGATGCTCATGCCCAGCGTCTGCGGAGCGCGGCAGGACCAGCAGGGCATCGGTGTCGTCGGCCATTCTGCATCTCTCTCCGCCCACCACGTCCACGGCGTAGTTCGTGCCTCCCTCCTCCTCGATCTTGCCCTCATAGGCGTCCTTGACCCGCTCGGGCGACCTCCCGAGCCCCCTGGCTAGCATCGCAAGCGTCCCTTGATTGCGGCGTCGGCCGCTCGCGGCGTCCTCGATCTCCTGAATCGTCGATGTGGACAGGCCGCTCCGGCGAGCCAACTCTTCCTGGCTAATGCGCAGGACGCTTTCCCTCACAAACCTGACCCATCTCGCAAAATCTCCGGCGGAATCCGTCATTTCCCGGCGACTTTAGCGGATTATCCTAGATGATACCCGAAAATTCTTCGATGTCCCTTGACATCCCATATTTCCCATGTAATATCGCGTGAATCCGGGTCAAGTTTCCCGGTGATCCTATGGGAAATCGGTTGGACGATGGCTGAAACGGCAGATCGAGGGCCGGCTACAGACGCAGTCTCAGTTCGCAGCGCAGGCCGGAATCCCGCTTCCGACCATCAAGGGGTGGATTGGCCGGCGACGTCCATCGCTCTACGGCCTGTCGGTTGCCAGGCTGGCGAAAGCGCTTGGGACTCCTCGCGGGGCGATCGACCGGCGGGTGACGAAACGCGAAAGGCGAGGTGGATTTCGAGGACTTTCCGTTTCACCCGGCCACGCGGCCGCATGCGGTATCTCGCCTGCAAGGCAGCCGGCGTGTCGCCCCATTATGCGGAGACTTGGGTGGCGGGCGACGGTTCCGTGGTGGCCGCGCTCAACCAGGTCAGGCGCGAACTGACGAAAAGTCAGAGAGCGGCGGTGGCCATGATGATCAAGGAGGGGGTTGACCTATGAAGAGACTGTTGCCCCACCCGTTGTCCGAGCTGCTGCCGCCGCTTGGTCCCGAACAGTTCGCAGCACTAAAGGATGCGATCGCCCACAACAAGGGCCTGCTGAAGCCGGTTGTCTTGTTTGATGGGAAGATCCTGGACGGGCGCCACCGCGCCATCGCCTGCTACGAGCTCGGACTTCCGGTGAGAACGATTGAGTTCGATCCGGCGTGGGGATCTCCGGCGTTTTTCGTATACCAAAACTCGTTGAACCGTGAGATGACGGTTTCACAGAAAGCGGCGGCGGCCGTTGAAGTGGCGGACGCACTGGCCGCTGAGGCAGAATCCCGCTCCCGGTCCAACCTGAAAAAAGGGTCCCGACCCGGCAATATTTCCGTGCCGCAGGGCGAGTCCCGTGATCTGGCCGGCTCACTCTGGCGCGTCTCAGGGAGGTACGTTTCAGAGGCTAAGGCAATCCGGGAACACGATGCAAAGCTTTACTCGGCCGTCCGACTTGGCGCTGTGACGATTGCGCAAGCAAAGAGAGAGATTCACCGCAACAAGAAGCGCAAGGCCTTGGCCAAGCCGGCGGCGGCCCCATCGGCGCAGGCCTGGGAGACCTGGGACATCATCGCCGGCGACTGCCTGAAGGTGATGCCCACGATGCCCCGCCGCCACGCCCGTTTGATCTTCGCCGACCCTCCCTACAACCAGTCGATCGACTATGGAGACGGCGAGAAGGCCGACGCTCGCTCTGAGTCGGAGTATCTGGACGAATGCGCCCAATGGATGGCGGAATGTTTCGAGCTGCTCGCCCCGGATGGCACGATGTGCGTGCTGATCTCTGATGAGTATGCGGCGCACTACGCGATCATGCTCGGCGAGATCGGTTTTCACCGGCGTTCCTGGATCAAGTGGTACGAGAGCTTCGGCGTCAACTGCAACAACAACTTCAATCGTTGCAGCCGGCACGTTTTCTACTGCGTGAAGGACGAACAGAACTTCGTCTTCAACCCCGACGCCTTCAACCGCCAATCGGACCGGCAAGTCAAATACGGCGATAAGCGCGCCAACCCCAAGGGAAAGATCTGGGACAACGTCTGGGGCATCAACCCGCCCATTCCGAGGCTGGTCGATAACGCTCCCGAGCGCATGCCCGATTTTCGCACGCAGCTCCCCCTGGCCCTGTTGAAGCCAATTGTCGAGGGGTTCAGCGATCCGGGCGACGTGGTCCTTGACCCCTTTTCCGGGAGCGGCACGACGGTGGCCGCCGCGAAGCTGCTGGGCCGCAAAGGCATCGGCATTGAGAAGAACGCGGCTCGGGCGGAGCAATCGAGGCAGAGGCTCGCCAGTGTTTAGTCCCAGCAGCTCAGCGATTCGAGCGGACTATGCCCGATCGAACGAAGCCAATTACGTCCTACAAGACCGAGAAGCAGCGGGACTGGCACATGCTCCGAGCGCTGACTGAAGACATGATCGCCGCCGCCGTGGCCAACGGGACGCACAGCGACGGGCCGGCAGACACGGTGTGCCAGGGTTGCCGGCGATGGGTGAAGAGCATCACGCACGTGACGCTGGACCACAAGAGGCTATGCAAGGACTGCGATCCGACGAAAGAGAGGCGCGCATGAGCCGCTACCGATGGATTCGCCTGGCGCCGGGAAGCTTCTGGGAGATCGCCTTCGTGTTCGATGGCCTGGTGATGTTCCACGGCATGCACACCCGTTACTCGATCGAGTCGCTCGCCGGGAAATACCCGCAATTGGAATGGGGGCCAGTCATTCAGGAAGTGGAGTGATCTATGCCTATCACCGACTCGGACACCGTCGCCGACACAGCCTATGACATCCTCACCCAGGCCTACCGGGCCTGGAGCGTGGATCGCTTCCTGTGCCACCCCACCGAGGCGATCCGGCTGTGCAAGTCGGTGCGGGCGATCTTGCACCGCCCGAAGCTGTCGGATGAGGACATTCTGTGGACCCTGGTCAACGCCAGGAAAAGGGGACGGGTGAAGGGCGCGGGCGTCAACATCAAACATCGCGCCATCCGCTAAGGACAAAACTTTTCACGGAGGATTTTACCAAATGGGAATGCTCAGCATCGGACGCAGGCCATTCACGGCCACACAGAAGGGCAATTGGATCCGGCTGATACTGCCGGACGGGCGAGAAGCCTATGTGGGGCTGGAGACCGAGACGCGCGGCGGCGAGCAGTGCTGCCGCGCCCTGGTCGTCGCACCGCTGGACGTGCGGATCGAACGGACCGAACGGATCGAACGACGGGAGGGGGACACATGCCAGGTGTAACCGCAACCGCGCATCTCTGCGCAACCGAGGATCGCGCCATGACAACGCTCTACGATCAGATCAGCGAGGCGAAATTGACGGGGATCAAACCGGGGCAGATCGCCGCCGCCATCATCCACTACCCCGAAGAGTACCGCTGCCCGGCTTGTGACAGCCTCATCCCGCCCACCATGATGAAGCGGGAAGACGAGACGCACGTGCAGACCTTGCAGCTTGTCCGCAAAGTGCAGATCTACTGCGGGCACTGCAATGCGGCCTTCGCCGCGCGGTTCGCCCTGCGCAGCGGGCTGCTGGCCCAACTCGACTCGGTCACCCGGGTGAACCTGGACGGACTGAAACAGCTCAAGGCGGAACTGGGCGTGGTCAATGGCGACCGGCAGTACGTCTACGACCCGCAATCCGCCGACGCGGTCCGGCTCGAGACCGCCGAGGAACGGCGGGAGCGGATGCGCCTGGACCGCGAAGAGTTGTATGACCGGATCACGGCCACCGAGTTGCAGCTTGTGAGCCTGAAGGCGGCGTTCCGGCAGATGATGGGTGAGCATCGCGACCAATGCCAGAGGAACGCGCTGGCCGCCAGCCTGCCCGGCTGGGAGCCGAGCGGCTCGCTGGATCAGGAGAGCTGCGGTTGGTCGGTGGAAGCACAGGCGCGTCGAATCGCCGCCGCGGGACCCAGGGTCGCCGCCGAACGAGAGATGGCCAGAAGGCAAGACGAGGCCGCCGAGTTTGCCCGCCGCTCGTTCGATACATCCACGTCGCAACTGGTGGGATAGGACCATGGACTCGCCCCTCTACAACATGACGCTGACCGAGCTGCGCATGTACAAGGCGATCGGCGGGATTTTACCCACGGTCCTTGAGCGGCGGCTGCAGCGCGGCGAGCCAGACCGGGTGGCCTGGTACCAGCCGGCCCGGCTGGCTTTGCCGCCGCTGGTGACCCGGCCCTTGGAAGACGTGCGGGCGGAGCTGGCCGGCCTGGAGCGGCACGCCATGGCCGCCAAGCTGGGGCAGGCGGCCGTGGAGCGGCCTGTCCCCCAGATTCTGCGCCCCATCGAGTCGATCGACCCCTGGGGCCTGCGCTACGCCACGCTTCTAACTGGGGCACGCCGCCTCCGCGTGGACGTTGAGGAATTGCTGGAGGCGTGCCGCGACGGATCGACCCGTTGCTACGGACGGCGCTGGAGGTTTTTACGGAGCGCCGCATGACCACCCCTGCCCTACTCCCCACAACCCCACTCGCCACCCTGCCGGCCCCTGCCAACGGTTGGATCGACCTGCCGACAGCCGCCAAGCGGTCTGGCAAATCAATAGGCCACCTGCGCCGCTGGTGTGGCTCGGCAACCTATGCACCCGGGGGAGTCACCCTCCAGAGCAAAGGGCTGGCCAAACTTGTAACGGTGCCTGGCGCAAAGCCGGAATGGATATTGAAGGAGGAGGCCGATCCATCCTTCGCCGCCGTTAAATTCGCCGATCAGCTTGGGACCAACCTGCGCGGGCTAACCGACCGCCAGCGGCAGACAGCCCAATTGCGCCGGCTGATCCTGGACAAGTGGAGCGAGGCAGTCAAAGCGGGGTTCACCCTGGGCTTCGACAAAGACAAGGTCACCGGGCGCTTCGTGGAACAGCTCTTCCTGGGACAGATCGCCGGCATCCCGAAGAGCATCGAGGTGTGCCGCCGGACGCTGTATCGGTGGGAGGGGCTGTGGGACAGCGGCGGCCTGGCGGCGCTGGCGGACGGACGGGGCGGCGGCAAGGTAGAGAAAGGGGCAGACCCATTCATTGAGGCGGTCAAGCACTATTACCTGTCCAAGCGGCAACTGCCGTTGACTACCTGCCACAAGATGGCCTGCCTGGACGCCGCGGAGAAAGGATGGGAGGTCCCATCGCGGCGGACCTGCCAGCGGGCCATCGACGGCTTGCCCAAAGGGGTCGTCATCAAACAGAGATTCGGAGAGGAGGCGTATACGAACGAAGCACAGTCGTATATCGAGCGGGACTATTCCGGGCTGCGCAGCAACCAGATCTGGGTAGGCGACCATCACCAATTCGACGTGATCTGCCGGCACGGGGATAAGCTGATTCGCCCCTGGCTGACCGCCTGGATGGATATGCGGTCCAGGAAGATCGTGGGGCGGCAGGTGTTCGCTCATGACCCCAACTCGGACACCATCCTGTCGGCCCTGCGCATGGGGTGCCTGGATGCTGGGGTCCCTGAGACGGTGATGATCGACAACGGCAAGGATTACGACTCCTACGCGCTCAACGGGCGAACGAAGAAAGACCGCTGGCTGATCCGCAAGGGCAAGATCCAGCTTGACCCGGTGTACGCCGGGGGCGTCTTCGCCGCCCTGGGCATCGAGGCGAAATTCGTGCTCCCCTACCACGGGCAGAGCAAGCCGATCGAGCGGTTCTTCGGAACGGTCGAACAGCAGACGCCGGTGTGGGCCACCTACTGCGGGCGCAGCACGGCCCACAAGCCGGAAGACCTGGAGTTGCAGCTTGATCGCGGCAACGCTCCGCAGTTGACGGATTTTATCGAGTGGTTTTCGGGGCACGGGGGGTGGATCGAGACGTATCACAACACGGTCCACACGGGCGACGGGATGGACGGCAAGACGCCCAACCAGGTGTTTGCCGAGAATTTGTCCTGCAAGCGGACGACGACGCCAGAGCTACTGGACGTGCTCCTGCTGAAGCCGACGCCGCCGCTGAAGGTGGGACAGAACGGGGTGACCTGGCAGGGCCTGCGCTATGGCCAGCATTGCCCGGAGTTGATTGAGATGCTGGGGCGGGAGGTTTTGCTCCGGGTGGACGATCGGGACCTCAGCAGGGTCCAGGTGTGGACCAAAGAGGGGCGGTTCGTCTGTGTCGCCCCGGCCAATGAGCGAGTGCCGGTCAATGCGACCAGTCAGGAGCTGCGCAAGGCGATCGCGGCGACTAAGTCGGATAGGAAGCTCATGAAGGACTTCGTGGAAGCCGGGCCGCGCATGGCCGACGACCTCCCCGACAAGATTTTGCGCGCGCGGGCCCGCGTGGCGGCCGCCGTCAAGCCTGGGGAGACGCTGGATCTGGATACAGGCGAGGTCTCATTGAAACCGGTTCGATCGCCCCTGGAAGACCAGTTGCCGGCCCTTCAAAAGGCGTTGGAAGCCCGGGGGAGTATGCGTATGGCCGTCGGCGCCGAGAATGTAAGCGAAGACCCCATGGCCGACTTGAAGGCGGCCCTGCAACGCCGCGAAGAGGCAGAGGAGTAGGCCCGTGTCACCAGACGTCACCAATCCGACCGCAATGGACGCCCTGCTGGACGCAGGGAGAATACGTGGAGCATCACGGATGATCGCCGAAGGAACCTCTGCCGAGTCCGTTACCAAGGAAACCGCCCAGAAGGTGATCGACCAGGTCACCAGCTACAAAAAGCAGAGCCGGCTGAGCCTGGGGGAGATCGGCAAGGCCATCGGCTATGGCGGCCCCACCATCAGCCAGGTCCTTTCCTGGAAGTACCCGGGTGACTGGCGGGCGATCGTGCTGGACCTGGACCGCTGGCTGGAAGACCAGGCCAAGCGCGACGCCGCCCCTAAGGACGGCGCCTTCGTCTGGACGGCGGTGGCTCAGGAGATCAAAAGCATCGCCGATGCCGCGATCACCCTGCGCACCATCGGCCTGGTCTACGGGCCGACAACCAGCGGCATCGGCAAGACCATGGCCCTGGAGGCGATCGCGGCGGAGAAGCCGGGATCGATTCTGATCACCGTGGAGCGGGTGGCGGCGACGACCACCGGCGTCTTGAAGAGCATCGCCAATGGGCTGGGGATCGGCTACTCCAACTCGACCGACTACATGTTCGAGCGGATCAAGAAGGAGCTGTACAAGACGCCCCGGCTGCTGCTGGTAGACCAGATTCACACGCTCCGCGGTGCGCGGGGCGACAAGCCGCTCTATGTGCTGACCGAGCTGCACGACGCCACCAAGGCCCCGCAGTTGTGGTGTGGCACGTCCGACATCGTCGCCTACCTGTCCAGGGGCGAGGCCAAGGGCAATGAACCGTTAGCACAGATCCGCCGCCGCATCGGGATAAGCCGGGATCTCATGGAGCGCACGCGCGGCAGGGGCGGGCGGTCGGACGGCGAGCCGCTCTTCACCATCGAAGAGATCCGCCATGTATTTGGCCGCAACAAGATGAGGCTGGCGCCGGATGCCGCGCAGTACCTCTACGGCCTGGCCAACGTGCCCAACCAGGGCGCCCTGGGCACCTGCCGCAACGTCGTGTTGATGGCCATCCTCATTAACGAGAGCCGGGCGGAAGTGCTCACCGCCGCGATGCTGCGGAGCGCCCACCGGACGCTCATCAACGGGCCGGCGTACGCGATGCTGGAAGAACGGATGAAAACACAATCGCCACAGCCAGTGGCAAAGGCAGGATGACCCGCATGTCTACCAAACAAGCATATGCGGTGGAGGGGCAAGCCAGGATCATCCAGGTGAGCCGCGTGGACGGCTATGTCCTGGATGACTGTCCCGCGTTCAAGGCTGAATGGGACGAAGAGTCCCAGTGCTTTGAGGAATGGCTGGCACAAACGGACGGCGGGTGGCGCCGGACCGTAAGCCAGGATGACGTGTATCAGGCGATCGCCTTCGCTCTGGGGCACGGCATCGAGCGGATCGAACTGACGGGGACGTTTCAGATTTGAGGAGACGGCAAAATGCCTTTCAAGACTAAGCCACTGAACACGATTCAACTCGGCGCCCTGCGAGAGGCGATGGATGCCGGAACGGGGCGAATTAATTCAGACCGAAGCACGGGCAAATCACTGGTCTCCCGAGGACTGGCAGTCGAGATAGACAGGGTGGGCCGCGCGGTGTTTCATATGGCGAGAACGGGGGAAATTGTATATGCCGCGGTCCATCACGACAGGGTAGAATTCGACCATCCCGGAGTGACCTACTTCTTCATCACGCCGCTGGGCAGGGAACGTGCCCACTACGCTGCCGACAAGCATACCCCGCGGGACGGGATTTCCGACGACCCGACGCTGATGGAGGATCTATGAGCCCAGACACATCCGGATGGGCGCACGTGGCCCCCGCACAGGCAGCGCACTTTTTCCAGCGAGGCAAGAACCGCTGCCTGTGCAGGCGCTGGTGTTGGGAGGCGGCGTTGTCCTTCGGAAGTCGCTCTCCGGCTCAGATTACGTCAACGTGTCGAGATTGCGAGGCAGCCATACCCGTTCCCTCACGCGGTACTCCGGGTGAGGGTTTAAGGACCAAATGCCCACCCCAGGCCAACTGAAAACCATCCACGCCGGCGCCCGCCGGGTCGGTCTGACCGACGCCGCGTACCGGGTCCTGCTGCGCAACGTCGGGGGCGTGGAGAGCAGCAAGGAGTTAGATAATCCCGGCGTCGAAGACGTCATGGCCGTGTTGGAGGACCTGGGCTACGCGGGCCACCCGGGCGGCGAGCATTACTGGCGGGACAAGGTCCGCCTGAGAGGCAGTGAGTGCGGGGCGCGGATGGCCCGCAAGATCCGTCAGTTGGCGGACGGGTGCCGGTACCCGCTGGAGTCGCTGGTGGAGCGCTTCAGCGACGGCAGGACGGCGGTAGTCGAAAAACTCCACCCGCGCGAGGGGTGGAAGCTGATCGAGGGCTTGAAAGCCATCGGGCAAAGGGAAGAGGCCGGCAAACGGATACCGGCGGCAACGGATGCGCCGGGGCAGGACGCCCCGGAGGCCGCCACGGACGGCGGCTCCCTTTTTTCTCTGGCCGACTCGCACAACTCTACTCGCCGAGACATTGGCGGGGCTGTTGTGGCCAGTTACGGCGAATGGTCCTGGCCGCGGGAGGCTGGACCGGATGACGTCCCCTTCTAAATGGAGCGAGCGATGACGCAGAGGCAATCAACAAAGCCAGCCGTGCCAGGCGAAGAGATCACAGACAAGGTCCTGGTCTGGAGCCTGCGATCGAACCTATGTCCGGCCTGCAAGGGACTCAAGCGCGCTCATAACACGCTCTGCCCGCCTTGCTACCGCTCGCTCCCCTACGGCTTGCGTAATGCCCTCTACGACCGGCTTGGCCAGGGGTATCGCGAGGCCATCCAGGCGGCGCTTGCTCACCTTAAAAAGAGCGTGTTTTACGCCACGGAAGCAAGACCCTAAAGGATCAAAGGCAAGGATGCCGACGATTACCCTCCATCTTGGCCAGGCAGTGCCGTGGCGCGCCGCCCCGGCCGGCATCGCCCAGATCTCCGAGCTGCGCCGCAAGCGCGTGGAGATCTGCTACCTCCAGCTCTGCCGCAAAGGGCCGCGGATCCGGCGCGTCGTGCTCCCCGTCTCGGCGATCGACCGGCTGATCCGCGACTTCCCCCTGCTTTTCCCCAACGACAACCTTTACCGCCGGGGAATCGTTCCCAGGCAAAAGACCTATGTTCTCCCCCCCCCCCCTGTTCAGGGCGGGGGCATGGCAAAAACCCTTTTTATCGAGGAATGACCTATGCGAAATCGTAAGAACCGTTCGTTGTGCGAGGCGTTGGAGTCTCGCACCCTGTACAACGCCACCATCTACCCGACCGACGCGTCGAGCGGGTCTGCCCAGACCCAGCGGTCCGAGATCAAAGAGCTGGTCATCGTGCTGGGCACCGCCGACAGCGGGTTCGACAGCGCCGACATCACCATTGCCGTGGCCAACGGCGACGGGTCCGGCGCTAATGACGGCTCGGCGAACACAGACATCTCCGGCACTGTGCTGGGGACGCCGACCACCAGCGACGATGTCACCTGGCTCGTGCCCATTGTCGCCTCCACCAGCTACACCACGTCGGCCGGCAGCTTGGACAACGGCATCTATGACACGGCCGTTACCAGCAGCG
>Ga0182024_10004402_pt1 | contig 32457 bp, 36 predicted proteins | sample P32metaG_FD_120480 | JGI IMG/M metagenome (GOLD analysis project Ga0182024, IMG submission 120480) | Permafrost microbial communities from Stordalen Mire, Sweden - P3-2 metaG (Illumina Assembly) | ecosystem: Environmental > Terrestrial > Soil > Wetlands > Permafrost | place: Sweden: Stordalen...
ATCGCCGCTGGGTTTGGCGGTGGCGGAGGGGTGGGCTGGGGCGGAGCCGGGGGAGGAGCCACCGGCGGCGGAGTCGCCGGCGCGCCTGGATTGGGCGCCGGCGGCGCCGCGGGACAGATGCCAGCCATCAACGCGCCCGCGATCGCTCCCGCCGCGACGCTGAGCGTTCTCGTGGAGATCCAAGTCCGAAATCGGTGCCGAATCATCAGGTGTGCCTCGTAGCTGTGCCGACGGCGGAGGCCGTGCTGTCTTCCATCGGATCACACCTCCGCCGAGCGTGCAATCCTCCGCTCCAAGCCCCCGTCATCCGTGCCAGCAGCGCATTGTAAGCGATTTCGCACCGAAATCGCTGCTCAAAAATCAGCGATTTCTCAACTTCGATTGCCGCGGCTTGCCCTTCCGCTTCCCGGTGAGGTCGAAGAAGAAAGACAGGATAGATCCGCAGATTGCGCAGATGCTCGCAGATTAAATGCAAAGGACAGAGTCGAACTCCGGTCTTCGAATCTGCGCAATCTGCGCAATCTGCGGATCTATCCTCTTTGTTTCGACTTGGAAGTGCGTGGCTACCGAGGATACGGCGCCACCCGATTCAGCCATCCCCGCCGGCGCTGGCAGCCGCAGCCGCGGCCCCAAAATCGCTGCTCAAAAATTGGGGAGTTCGCAAAGTTGCAAGAGGGGGAGGCTCAAGATTGGCGAACCCGGATGATTCACGCAGAGTCGCGAAGCTCGCAGAGAAGACAAGACGCGGTTTCGTGATCTGTCCTGTTTTGCCCTTGGGGCGAGCGACCTTTCCGCCTCTCCGAGACGAAAGAAAAGACAGGATAGATTCGCAGATTGCGCAGATGCTCGCGGCTTACATGCAAAGGACAGAGTCGAACTCCGGTATTCAAATCTGCGAAAATCTGCGCAATCTGTGGATCTATCCTCTTTGTCTTAATCTGAGAGTGCGTACCTACCGATGATACGGCACCGCCCGATTCAATAATCCCCGCCGGCGCTGGCAGCCGCAGTCGCGGCCGGTGGCGTGGCTGATCTGCTCCACCGCCGCCGCCACCCCGGTCGCGGCGGCAAGGCGCGCCACCGTGTCGCCCAATCCCCGCGCCGGAAACGCAAAGCCTTCCCGCCGCAGAAACGCTTCATGCGCCAGCTCCGGCTCCCCCCGATGCATCAGATTGTGATAAGGCAGCGGCCAATCCGATTTATCCAACCCGTCAATCAAATGCCCGCCCCGGTGCCGCGGCTCGGGCATCTGGGCCGCACAAATCTGGGCGGGATGCACCTTGGCCCGCTGCGTCGCCATCGCCTCGAAACTCCAGGGCGAGGTCGCGCCGTCCATCTCCTCTGCGAGTTGAAGAAACCACGACCGCCGCCAGATCGCGGCTTGGAGGAGGATCGGCGTGCCGCCAAGGGTCACGATCCCGGGGCGGCCCGCGCGGGGCGTGCGGGTGGCCGCGGGATACCAGCAGAGGGGGAACAGGCCGACGGAATGATCTTCCCGCATCATTCGCGCCGCGCGATCGATCACATCGGTTCGCGCCGGATCGCACAGGGCGTAGTCGTCTAGAAGAAGCAGAAACAATTCTTCATTGCGTCCGCGAAGGAATGTGCAAATGGGTCCGAGCCAGGGCGATGCCGACCCCGAAACCGCGGCATCGCGCAGCACGTTCAGCCGCGGATGATCGGGCCAATACCGCTCCAGCAGCGCGAGGCTGATCCGCGCGATCGAAGCTTGGGAATCGCGCGTGGGCATGAGTAAAATCATCGGTGGGACCAGGGAGGATTCGATCTAGCTGCCCCCTCACGCCGCGGGCAGAGCGAAGCGCCGCCCCGGATCTTGCTCCGATGCGGAAGAGATCCGGGACGGCGCTAAAGCTCTGCCCCGGCGTGGGCGCCCGCCCCGACGCTGACGGGTCCGATGCTGCCCGGTCGCAATCGTTGCAGACATCATAAAGACAGAGCGACCCATCGCATTCCCGCAACTTTTTGATTGATGCTTGTTCATCCGCGGGTATATTTGCCCGGAGGGTGGGTCGCGGGGAGGCAGCATCATGTCATGTCGAATTCCGGCCAGTAGTCTGGGCGTCATCGCGGCGCTGGTTTTGTCGGCGGTTGTCGCCCGCGGCGATATCGTGCTGGACCCGGCGGGCGGGGCGTCGGTCGGATACGTGCAAGTGGATAGCGGCAGCGCGTCAATGACGGGCACGCCCTACACGATCACCTCGCCGCTCACGCTCCCGCCGACTCAGAGCGTGACGGATGGGACGGACTTGTCCACCGCCACCTACAGCCTCTCGGGGACCAACTTCAACGTGGGATTCGTCCAGAGCCGCGGCGGCGCCTTGCCGCAGGCGGGGGCGTCTTCCAACGGAACTTTCTTCTTCAAGGCAACCGATCAATACACCGACTTCACCCTCGACGGCAGCTACACCTACACGTCCCCCCGCGCATTCATCTCCGTCGAGCTGTACGACCAGACCTCCGGCGCCGACTATTACGAACTCCAGGACGTGCAAAACAACCTCGGCCTCGGAGCCGGGACATTGATCGTCGGCAGCCAATCGCCCCCCGGCAGCCTGTCCGGCGCCCTCACGCTGGGAGACCACTACGAATTCCTGTGGGAGGCCTTCACCCAGGCCTACCCCAACGCCGACGGCGGCGCCAGCGCCACCGGAAACCTCGGCATCAGCTTCACCGACACCGCCGCGGTCCCGCTGCCGGCAACCGCGTACGCCGGCCTCGGCTTACTCGGCGGGTTGGGATGCTGGATGGTCGCCCGGCGTCGGAAGGTTGCCGCGGAATAATCCCTTCTTTGGTCGATTGACGATTCATCCCTGCCCCAAAGGCCGCTTGGCTCGGGGCGGGGTTGTTTTCAGGGTGAAGGCGTCGTCGCTGGGCGTTGCGTTGAACGAACCGCACTTCCGCAAGAGCGTGGCGTTCCCCTCACGCCGCGGGCAGAGCTTTAGCGCCGCACCGGATCGGGGACATTGCGGATTTCGGATTGCGGATTGCTGATTGGAAAACAGCGCTTCCCGCATTTCAATCAGCAATCCGCAATCATCAATCCGCAATGGCTTGGATCCGGGGCGGCGCTAAAGCTCTGCCCCGGCGTGAGGGGTAAGGGACGCTCTCATCTGCCCCACCCTTCAGCTCACGGTCATCGTCCCCGTCGTATTCCCACAATCCGATGACATAAACAGATACGTCCCCGCCGGCGTATCCCCACCCGATTTGTATCCCGCCCACATGGTTTGCGTCGGATTGATCGCGCTCCCGCAGGCGATGTGGAGCTCCCAGCGGCAGGGGGAACTCGTGCGGAGCAGGACCTGGGTGTAGGTGATGTCGAGCATCACGCCGTTGATGCTCAGGGGATCGAACTCCGCGTCGGCGGCCCACCAGACGCACCCGCCCCCGATGTGATTCAGCGTGCCGTCCCACGGGGGATCGGCCGTGTCGGCATCGCACTCGCTGCAGGCAGACAGTTCACCAAAGCCGCTGACGGTGTACGTCGCCGACAATCCATCGGGCCAGGAGCACTCGCAGGGGGAGCCGCAGTTGGAGAGGTGATAGGGCGATGATGCGGTGCGGACGAGCTGGCCGGCACGTTGATAGAGACTGACGAGGTGGGCCAGAATTCGGCGCCAGTTGATCGACCTCGGACGATATAATGCGATGGAAAGTGCTGACATCGTTTTTTCCCCCTGATTGGACACCGGACGCGTCGCGGTTGCCGCTTGCCCCTTCGCGGAAAGCGCGCGATCCCCCCGCGAAGGGCAAGCGGCACGGCGGCATATCCGCGATAGCGTCGCAGATCACGAGCACGCCGTCGCGACATCGATGGTGAATTGGTTTTCTCCCGACACCGCATACAGCAATCCCCTGGCGTCGAAGGAGAACTTGCGGAGGTATCCGAAGAGAGTGCCGGTGGTGCTGTCCCAGACGGTGCGGGTTTGCACCCAGACGTCCAGTGGGGTCCCATCCGATGGCTTGCTCCAGCTCGTTCCGTCCGCGCCGACGCCGCCTCCGCTGCCATCGCCCAATGCCGCGGGACCGGCGGTCGCGCCCGATCCGCCGCGGATGACGATAACTGGCGTTCCGCCGGCATTCCCGGCGACCCGCCCCACCGCATACGACCCGGCGGCGATGCGATGCCCATTCAGCCCGGTCTCCTCCTCATTCAGGATCAGCGCCGCCGGCCCGGCGGAGGCGCTCATCCCCTCCGGCATCGCCAGGTCCCCCGCCGCGGCCGCGGTGCTGTCGCCGGTGAGGACCTGCCCGGTGTACTTGCCTCCACCGGCGGCCCCGCCGGAAATCAGCACAATCGCCCCATCGGGCGGCGGCTGATTGAAGACGTACAGCTTCTTCCCCGCCCGCGTATAGAGCGCAAAGACCTGCACGACCGCGCCCTTGACAAGCCGGTGCGTGCCGGCGGCCAGCTCGGCCAGGTTCGTCGCCGTCAGGCACTGCGCCACGCCCGGCAGCGTATCGGTCTGCGTCGCCAGCGCCGTCGCCCCGCTGTTGGTCGCGACCGCGCGGTCCAGGTAATACCGGGCATCGGTGTAATCGGAGGTGACGTTGGTCGCGCAGGGCGAGGAGCGCACCGTCGCCGCGAACTGCTCGACGTGCGCCGGCGGCGGCCTCCGCGTCCGCGACGCCGACAACTCCGAGTCATGCACCTGCAGCGATTCAGAATCGCCAAGGCCCCAGTCCGTCACTTTCGGATTGATCAAATCGTTTGACATGGCAGAAAGTGGATTCACCACGGAGGCACTGAGGACATGGAGGCGCGCTCGACGGAGCGCGCGCTCTCGTGAGATTTGAACCACGAAGTCACGAAGTCACCAAGCCACGAAGCCACGAAGAAGAGATAGATCCGCAGATTGCGCAGATTTTCGCAGATTTGAGTGCAGAGAAGAGATGGTCTTTGCTTTGGACCTTCTATTCCAATTTGCGTAATCCGCGCAATCTGTGGATCAACCTTGTTCGGCTTTTCCTTCGTGGCTTCGTGCCTTCGTGATAACCAGATTCTTCGAGCGCCTCTCCGTGTTCTCCGTGCCTCCGTGGTTAATTGGAATTAGAAAACGTTCGGCAACCCAAGCTGCGAGAAATCCGCAGTCGCGTAGGGCAGCAGTTTCGCAATCCCCTGATCGTTGTTCGTGCTGTCGGAGACGTCGTCGGGGATCTTGCCGGTGTAGGGGTCGCGGTAATACTCCGTCCGCTGCCAGCCATCGGGGTCGTACTCGAAGATGTATTTGACCTCGTAGCGCGCCAGATTGTTCAGGCTCGTCGCGTCGATGGCCCGGCAGAGCCAGGTCTTGGCGTCCCCGCCCTGCCAGGAATTTGAATTCACCGTCCGCCGGAATTGCTGCGATTTCTTCAAGGGGCTGAGCAGCTCCTGCCGGGTGAACTCCAGGATCGTGTTGGGCGCCAGGGCCGGGAGTTGGAGGAGTTCCTGCAAGACGTTTCCCGAAGCGTCGGTGTACTTGACCATCAACTGCGAGCCATCGGCCGGATTCTTGCTGATCAGCTTCGCCCGGCTGCTGCCGGTGATCGCCACGCGGATCGCATTCGGCACTGACTCGGCCTCCGGGGTCGCGTAGCGCACCTTCACCCGCGCCGACGTGCGCGAGTTGCCGATCGGCGTCGCATCGACGTTGTTGACGTACAGCCCCGCCACCGCCGGGTGCGGCTGGCCGTAGAGCGGGATGCGCAGCCCGGTGGTTCCATCCTGCGCCAGCGCCGCCTGGGCCAACGTATCGATGCCGGGCTCGAGGCCGCTGACCTCGAAGAGCCGGAGCATCACGCCGCCGGCTTTGTCGATGGTGAACTGAGCGCCGAGAACAAGATCTTCAGTGATTGCGATCATCAAACAATTTGCAAGTTGCAATTTCAAATTTGCAATTTGCAATCCTCAGGAGCGGCCGCTGAAGCGGCCCAACCGGTTGAGCCGTTCATCAGAGGCGCACGGAATATTCGTACGTCACCGACCACTCCCAAACGTCATTTCCGTCCGCATCGTGCTTGTGCAGCAAGGGGACGGGATCGCCCAGGCGCGTGACGGTGTCGTTGGTCCCCGACGAGAGCGCGAGCAGCGCGTCATCGAACGCGCCGGTCAGTGCGTCCACCAGGCTCCCCGTCGCGTCGTGGCCCACGCCGTAGGCGCTGAATTTGACCTGCGTGTCCGACCGGCACGCCCCGCCGTAGGCGTATTCGGTTTTGGACGCCACGACGCGCGAGACCACGTACGGCATCACCGTTCCCTCGGGCGCCTGGTCGCGGTGCATCCCGCCGGGAAGCGAGGACGCGAGCGCACCGGTGGAGGTGAACTTTGAATAAATTGCGTTGAGGAGAGGAATCATAATGTAGGGGCGAACCTCGTGTTCGCCCGGATGTGGGTAGGGGTGAGCTCGTGTTCACCCTCGGATCGTTCGACAGAGCCAGAAGGAGTTGCAACCACGGAGGCACGGAGACACGGAGGGGCGCGCGACTAAGCACGCAATCCGGGTTGACTTCAACACCGGAAGGCCAAAGACAAGGACCAAAGGCTAGTCAACTCTTCATTCTTATCCGTGCGATCCGTGTAATCCGCGGTTTCGTCAGACATGGAACCGCGGATTACGCGGATGGCACGGATAAGAAAGAAATGAATTCAGTTCTTCGTGACTTCGTGCCTCCGTGGTGAATTCGGTATGCCGTTACGAAGCGGTCAATGTCCCGCAATTAATCAGGGTTCGATTCGTCACGGTCAGATGCCCCGGATTGGCGGCGTTGGCGATCAGGACGCCGCCGTTTTGGTGGTTGAGCGTCGTCACGGTGACCGAGGAGGGAAGTTGCGAGAAGTCGGCGGTGCCGGTCGGGAAGAGATTCAGCGTGGCGATCGCCGCCCCGCTGGCGGGCCGATGATTGAGCGACGTTGTCCCTCCCGCGTTTATGGTAGCGATCGCGCCAGCGCCGGCCGTGGTCGCGGTCGATCCGCTGGAGACCGACAGCGCGCCGCTGCTCCCGCTATTGAGCGTGATCGTCCCGCCCGCCGACGCGTTGGCGTTGGTCCAGGTGACGCCTGGCCCGAGATTGCAGACGGCGGCGGATCCGGTCACGTCCACCGTCGCCAGCGTCGCAGTCTCGCCCGGCAGATTCGTCGCCACGCCGACGCGGCCTCCAAGGACATAGAGCAGATTGCCCGCGTTCGATCCCTTGATCCGCACCGGCTCGGCGCCGGAGTCGAGAGATGATCCGGTCGCCAGCACGACGCCCGCGAAAGCCGCTGAGCCGAAGTCGATCTTGATGCGCCCCGACCCGATCGCAGCCAGCCCGTCCGATGACGGCTTGCCGATCATCCAGTTCGTCGCGCCGATCTTCCAATACCCGAACGTGCCACCGGCCACCGAAGCGGTGCCGATGGTGCCGCCGAAGGTCTGGCTGATCGTCAGGCTGTTGAGCGTGACCGCCGACATATCCGCCGCCGCGATGCTCGCCAGGGCCACGCCCGGGATCGCGGCGATGGTCACGTCGTCCCCGTTGCCGGGTGCGGCGCCGGTGGTGCCATCGGATTTCGTCCAGTTGGCGCCAAGGGTGGGATCGGTGGAAGACGTTGAGGACCAGAAGTAGGTTGACATAGTGATAGGGGTGAAGAATCAGGGGAATTGCAGGCATCACGCATTTGGGTGGGCGAGGCTCCGGCCGAGCCGAAGCTCACTCGAAGAATTCGGCTCGGCAGGAGCCTCGCCCTCCCATCCCCAGTTTCGTGGGATGCCCTGCGGTGAAGGGGATGGGTTTAGGGCACTGTTTGATACCGGGGATCGTCAGCCAATAGAATGACAGTTCGGGGTTGTCGGAGACGCAAACATGAACGCCATCAGGGAGCCGGGCATGGGACGATTTTCCGTCGAGGTGGAGATGGCCAACGACAAGGACTTGGTTCGCGCCGAGGCCGGGTTGATCTCGCCCGACCAGGTGCGGCGCGCGCGGGTCCGCGGCGTGGTGGATAGCGGCGCCACCCGCCTGGTCATCCCGGAGTCTCTGGCGCGCCAACTCGGGTTGGAAACCTCCGGGAACATCCAGGTGCGGTATGCCGACGGGCGGACTGCCGATCGTCAAATCGCACAGCGCATTCATCTGACCTATGGCGGGCGCGACAGCGTGTTTAATGCAATCGTCGAGCCGGGGCGCGAGTCGGCCCTGATCGGCGCGATCGTGCTGGAAGACCTCGATTTTCTTGTGGACGGCGCCGGCCAACGCCTGGTGCCCCGCGATCCGAAACAGATCATCTCCGAAGTCGAATGACCCCGCTCTTCATCGCCAACGAACAATTCGATCCACGCGCCGGAGCGCGGTGGGACGATTACATTCGATGGGCCAAGATCCCGAATCTGATCGAGGTGGTCAGCATCGACAGCATGCTCTGCCCGCGACTGGCGACGGAGTTGATTGCCGAGGAATCCGCCCCATCAGACAAGTTCCACTCCGTCACTTGAGGCGCACCGCGGGAAGGCGCTTGAGCCGCTGGTTCTGCGGATCGACCTCGATCCCCGCCGATTCCAGTGCGGTGACGCCAAGGATTGGCTCGACATCATCCTGACCGAAGATGATGGTCGCGCCGACCAAGTCGCCCATGAACTCGATCCGGGCAACGCCGATCTCCATGACGATCTCGGTCCCGTCGGCCAATTCGTAAGTGCGTTTCCCACCGGGGTGAATGCCAATGGCGCGAAGTTGATTTCCGGGCGCCATGCAATCGGTCGCGCCGGCATCGACGAGAAACAATGACTCCCAGCGCTTCTGCGGATCGGTCGGATTAGTGACTGCGACAGTGACATGTGTTGAGCCCATGCCGCGAGCATACCGCGATTGCAAGCGCCGCGGAACACTGCGCCGTTTCGGATGCAGCGGCATTTCGTGGCACGGGCGTCCCGCCCGTGGGCGGTTGGGATTCGAGACCGACGCCGCGTTCGTGTTGAAAAACCAAGTATCGACACCGGGTTTTTCCAACAGCACCCGTACCGGTCATTGCCCCGTTCGTCCACGAGGGAGGCGCCCGTGCCACGAATCATGCCTCCGCCGTTCTGGCTTCATTTGCGGCGTTCGCAGTCGAGCTGATACAACAGTTCGCTGGTAATCTGCGCATTGGCGCTCTTCTTCACGTCTTTGACCAGATAATACACCGTGCCATCGGTGAGACGGTCGCCCAGCCCGACGCCGCCTGTCACGAGCGTGTCGAGGTCGGCGGTGGTGTAGACGGTGTAATCGACGATCATGTCAAGCCGTGCGTAGTCGGCGACGACCGATGCGCTGGCCGGGGCGACGGCACAGGGAACGTTATTGAGAATCGCCGCAAACGTCCGCACGCTCCCGCCGCTGGCGTCGGGGGTGACGGTCTGACGTTGCAACGTGAGCTTCTGATCGAGTAGCGCGGTCAAGGACATTATCTCTCCAACGGAAGAAGATTCACCACGGAGACACGGAGGACACGGAGCTGAACCGCGGATTTCACGGATAACACGGATCAGAAGATGACCGGATGCCCTCAAGTTCAATTCATCCTCGCTCCGCGTCTTTGCGGTGATCCTCTCGAATGCTTCCCCGGCTCAAGCGCCTCTCCGTGTTCTCCGTGCCTCCGTGGTTAATCCTCTTTTTCACCTTAAAATCGTCTCGCTGAAATCGACATACGGCGCGAGCAGCAGACTTACTTTCCCCGACAGCACCGCGGTTGACGATTGGCTTTGCACCTCGAAGCTGCCGTTGCCCAGGGTGGCTTTCTTCAGGGTGCTGTTGACCAGGCCGGCGTTGTAGAGATCCAGCACGAGCTGCACGCACGCCTCCTGAACGGCCTGCGGGATGCTGGCAAAGCCCGCGGTGTAGTCGATGCGGATATTGAGCTGGCCGCGGGGGAAGCGGCCGTAAAGCTCGCCAGTCTCGTCGTCGAGCCGCCAGCCGCAGGATCCCTCCGTTTCCCCACCCCAGCAATCGCCCGGGGGCCAACTGAGGAACGGCTGAAGGTCTTCGGTATACAGTTCGAGCGGCCGCCCGCCGAACAGCGCGGTGGCAGCGCCCTGCAACGGCTTGAGATCGGCCGAGGGCCAGTTGGCGAATTGATCGATCACCTGGGATGCCCAACCGGCTCCCAAGGCGTTCACGGCGGCGGACATCTGCGACAGCGTCGGGTAGGCCGCGAAGGACAAGTCGGCGGTGATGGGAGTTGCCGAGGTGACGCGGAAAAGACGGAGCGACGTCGTTGTGGTTTCGACCGTCGCCCGCTGGTTCGTCCCGGCGTCCACGTTCTGCACCAGCAGCGCGGGCCGGGGATCTGTTGCGATGCGAGTAATTTCAACCACCGGGAACTGCCGGAGCCGCAACGGCTCGCGGATGTAGATCCCGCCGCTGTAGTACTCGGTGTAAGAGGTTTGCGAAAAATCGCGATGGCACGCTCCCCGCACCGCGTCGCTGGCGGCGGTGATCAGCGACGCGAGATAGCTGGGGTTCGCGCTGTTCAGGTTCGCCAGCGACGCGTTTTGTGTGGCGCGCGAGAGAGTGATGAGATCAGGTAGGCTCATGGGTGAAGGAGTTATGAGGAAGACGCGGAGACGCGGAGACGCGGGGAGGGAGGACGGGGCGACGGGGGGAATTAGAAACCAATACGAGCGCTGGCTCGGGTGCGCGTCCCCGAGTCCCCGCGTCTCCCCGTCCCCGCGTCTCCCCGCCTGCTGTCCTTAAACGGTGACTACGCCCGCCAGCCCCTGCTCGGCCGCGTTGAAGGGCGCCTGTTCAGCGCGAGACAGCTCGGCCGACACGCTGACAAACGCGCCCACGGATCCGTTGCCGGCGGTCAGCGACGGCTTCAGGTAGCGCTTGCGGCCGCGCAGATCGAGCTGCCATTCCCAGAGCGTGTCGCCGTTGGTTGTGCTGGGAAGCACAAGCGGAGAGATTGAGAAATCAGTGCCCGGCACGTCGGTGAACGTGCTGTTGTCGTCCGATTCCTGCATCTTGAAGGTGGCGTAGCCGCAGTCGTTCGCCCCGATGGCGACCCGCACGACGGCATAGTCAAAGCCGCTCCGGTCCACGCTCAGGCACGTCACCGCCGCGTTGTTCACGCGCGACGCGGGCCAGACGAGTTGTACTTTTTTGGATTGGGTGATTTCGATCATGAATGATTCCTTTGTGATGAGAGGGAGCAATTGCTGATTGCTGAATGCTGATTGCTGAATGCTGATTGAAGACGCATGCAGCTCTCAAATCAGCAATCCGAAATCCGCAATCAGCAATCGTTTCCTACGATCCCGCGGTAATTAGCCCCACGATCGGCCCCGCGACGTTTCCAATTTGGGAACTCTTGGCGGGTCCGGCGCTCGGCGTCGGATCGCCCACGTCGTGGACGACGATGTCGAAGCGTTCGGTGCCGCGGATCACCACTTCGTCCTGCTCGAAGGCATTGAGCGCGTGCTCGGACATCTGAATGGTGGTCTGGCGCCGGTCGCCCAAGCGGGCCGCGAGGGCAAGGTTGCCAAACAAGCAGCAGATCTGATTGGTGGCCGAGATTTTCGGCATCACCTGCGAGATCACGACGTCATATCCGAGGAAACTCTTTCGCAGCGGCGTGTCTTCCACGTCCGCCACGCGGTTCCCGCCGGCGGCGGTCGCCAGCTTCTGCATGACCGAGCCCCAGAAGAACTTGGAGCAGTAGAACTTGGCCTGCCCGGGCACATCCGCGTATTCGGGCAAGGTCGCCACCAGGCGATTGAAATCGGACAGGGTGATGCCGTTGTAGTTGGTCCCGAACCCGGTCCCGCTGGAGATGATCAGGCCCATCACGTTGGCAGGATTGCTCGACCCCGTGGGATCGACGGCCAGCAGCCTGTTGGCCACGCCGGTGATTCCGCCATAGGCGCTGGTGCCGTCGCCCAGAAAGCCGCACTGGTCTTCCTTGAGGGCAAAGGCGTAGGCGATTTCGCCGGCCAGGTCGTCGCCGATGTTCAGCACGGCGTCTTCATTCAGCTCATTGCTGTACTTGGTCAGCACCATGAGCTTCTTGGCCGTCAACCGCACGCGGTCCCACTGCTTGTCCGAGAGATTGGCCGCGGTGGATTCACCGACGAAGTAGGCAGTGACGCCGTTTACCCTTCGCGGATCCGATCGCGTATCGGAAGCCATCGGGACGACCTTGGCGTTCTGGCGGAAGACGCCGAACTTCTCGCGGAGGTCGATCAGGTCATTCTGGAACTCGTCGGGAACGAGGAACCCCGAGCTAACGTTGACGTTTTCGCGCTGCGTCTTGGCCTGCACCTCGCCCGGCGAATCGCTGGCGCCGATGAGCGGAATGCCCTGCTTGATGCAGAAGTCGATCCCCTGCCGCTTGCCATAAACGCCCAGGCAGAACATCCCAAAGCGATACGCCCGCTCGTCGGCGTCCTTGCCGGCAAAGTGCTTCAGCGAGCTATACCGCTTGACCGTCGCCGGCACGCGGAAGGTCTCGCTCTCGGCCGGATTGGTGAAGCGCCGCGCCGGAGCCAGCTCCTTGCGCAGCTCGGCAAATCCCTCGGACACCGCCGATTGGATGAGTTGTTCGATCGAGTCGCTCGCCCGATCCGCTGTGCCCTGCCCGTCACCGGGCGGCAGCGCGGAATCGGCGCTGGATGAATTCAGTTTCATGCTATTTCTCCTATGAATGTTGATTGGAACTTAAATGACCTGAGTGCTCCGGCCCGATCGTCGGGACTGCACCCTCTGGTCGAAGTCAAAATGCGTGTTGAACCACAGAGGACACAGAGAGCACAGAGGAAGTCACGGAGAGAATGAACCGCGGATGAACGCGGATAAATGCAATGCACGGGTTTTGATCCGCGTTTATCCGCGTTCATCTGCGGTGGAAACCTCTTGTCTTATCTCTGTTCCCGGTCCGCAGAGTCAAAAAGACAGAAGAGATATATCCACAGATTGCGCAGATTTTCGCAGATTTAAATGCGGGAGTTCGGCACTTCCCTGTTCTTCTGTTCTTCGCATTTAATCTGCGAGCATCTGCGCAATCTGTGGATGAACCTCTTGTCTTTTTCTTCTTCGTGTCCTTCGTGTCCTTCGTGGACAACGTATTCTTTAGCTCACTCGCCCCGCCAATTCGCCGAACTGTTCGTGGATCGCCCGGCGGATGCGGGAGCGGATGAGTGCTTTCGATAATCCATGACGCCTTACCGGCTCACTCGATTCACTGATGACCCGCATCAGTTTTTCGTCGATCAATCCCAGCTCCATCCCCTTGGCCACCGCCTGCATCTCGGCTTCCGGGTTGCACGGCACCGGGACCACCGCGTATTCCACCCCCACCCACCGATCGATCACCTTCGCCCCGCGCAGCTCCGGCCGCTTCGACACTTCATCGGGTGTGGCCGATCGCATATTCAACGGCAGAAACCCAATGCTCTTTCCCGTACACGTCGGCACCGGCTGCTGCATCAGATGCAGCACCGCCGACGGCAGCCACGGCGCCGCGGCCCAGTCCCTGGGCCGCTCGGGGTAGTGCGTTTTGGCGATCAGGCCGTTGCCCTTGGGCCGGATCCACCAGTTGGATCCGACGGGGAGCTGGTCGTATCGATGGGCAAAGGTGACCACGCGGTTGTAGGTGGACCAGTCGCCGCCAGTTGGGAGAACAACTTCGCCGTCGCGGTCGAGGGAATCGGTGGTGATGAAGCTGACATCCGTCCGCTCGCCGGGGTCGAGAGTGAATTCATCGGATTTGCGGGAGAGCCGCCGGTATGAGAAGTCCCGCGGCAGGCCGCGCGACAGCTCGTCGATCTTCCGGGCGATCGCCTCGGGAAGATGAAAGCCGGTGGACGCGTGTTCGACGACGTTTTCGAAGCGTTTGAGCATATCTTTAAATCGAGAGGGAGGATTAACCACGGAGGCACGGAGGACACGGAGGGGCGCTCGATGGTGAGCGCAACCTGTGACGGTTGACTGCCAAGGCGCGATGACGCGATGAACTCAAAATGAGTTCTTGTTGCTTATCCTCTGCTTCGCGCCTTGGCGACTTCGCGGTGGCCCTTTCCGAACGGCGTTCACCGACGTGCGCCCCTCCGTGTCCTCCGTGCCTCCGTGGTGAATCTCCTTTTGGTTGCTAAAATGAGTGCATGTCGTCATCGGTTGCGATTCGCCGCCGGAGGGCTCGGGACAAGCTGGGGATCGGCATGCCGGGGAACAACGATCGCCTGATTGAAGTGGCGCGCTCGCTACGGGACCGAGTCGACGCCCCGGTGCTTGGCGGGGTGGCGGTCTACCTCCACGGCGGGGGAAGGGCCACCGTCGATTTGGACTTCTACACGACCGACCGTCGGCTCACCGCCGCGCAGTTGGAGGCGGCGGGGGCGACGTGGAGCACGGCAAAGCGGGAGCACCTTATTGAGGGAATTCGCATTCATACGGTCACTCCCGACGACGCCAAACATACCGTCGAGCGCACGTCCATTATTGACGGCGTTCGCGTGGTGAGCCTGAAAGACCTCATCACTATCAAGCTGATCTGCGGCTGGAACAACGTCGGCCGTGGAAAAGACATCGTTGACATTGAGGACCTCATTCGCGAAATCCCGCTGGACAAGCGCTTTGCAGGCAAGCTCCCGACGCCGTTGCGGGCGTCATTCAAGTCCATCGTGGACGTGGTCCGCGCCCGGAATCGAGCCCTCGGGAACCGGCGCTTCTGAACCATCGGCGTTCGACACCGATTCCTCCCCGCCCATATCCAGCAATTCCGTTAGTTGCCTCCCCATCGCTTCCACCGCGCCGGCGAGCTTCTGCTGAACCTCGGCGAGCGACTTTTGTCCCTGCGCCAGCGCCTGGATCGGATTCCCGTCAAAGTGCTCCGGCTTTCCCGTCGTCGGATCCACCTCCACCATGTTATTCGGCACCAGCGGCTGCTCGCCCCACGGCACCGGATCCAACCCCACCGCCTGGCGGATCTCGTTGCGCGTGATCGCGCCGCTCATGCTGGCTGTCCGCGTTTGCTCGAGGACGAAAATTTCGTCTTCAGGAACGGGGCTGTCGTAAGCGAGGAACAATCGGCCCGAGGAATCGAACATCGGCACCAAACGCGCATTGAGCGTCTCTTCGATGCGCCGGCACCGCGGCAGGCCAGCGTCCACCTTGTGGGCGTAGTCGGCGGTTTTCGCGCCGGCGAGATTCGCGGCGTTGCGCTCGAGCTTGGCGTCGGGGACGCCGAAGGTGTTGCAGATGTCGGTCTTGATGGCGGCGGCACGCTGGATCTCCACCACGTCCTGCGGCGCCCATTGCAGCGGCTGAAGCGTGCCGGGAAATTCGCTGACCAGCAGCCCGCCGCGGCCGGCTTGCGAGAAGGATTGGCGGAAGGCGCTGCGGAGGCGCTGGGCCTCTGCGGTTCCGATGCCGCCGCCCTCGCTGTCGCCCTTGGGCGCCCAGATCGCATCGGGGCGGCCCATGTTGTCGAGCATCGCGTTCAGGTGCGCATCTTCCTTGCGGCTGATGCGGATCTTTTCGATGGCCGCCATCAGCGGGGAATAGCCGCCAAAGTACGGGTTTTCGGGATCGGGGAAATGGAAGCGGATGATCTCGGACGGCTGATAGCTCGCGCCGCGCGACCCGCCATATTCGTAGTGATCGATCAGGCGCTGGCCGCTGGTGTCGGCGACTTCGCGCACCAGGTGCGAGCGGAGGAGCCAAAGTTGCGTCGGCACGCCAAGCCCGTCCCGCTCGACAAGCCAATACGCCCGGCCGACGGATTCGAGATAGAGCTGGGTCATCCAGCGGAAGTCGTAGCCGGACAGGCCAGGATTGTCCGGGTCATTCTGCGGGCATTTCAACAGCGACAGAAGCGGGTGATGCGTCACCTGTTGAATCGTGACGTCCCCCGCCACGAACTCCGCCAGAGCCGGGTCATCATGCAGGCGGGCGAGGGTCTTGCGCGAGACCGTCTGGGCGCGCAAATGCCCCTTCGGCTGCGCCTCTCCCGATCGCGTTGCGACATACAACTTAATCGGAGTAGACGCCACCAGATCCGCATTCAGCGTCGAGCAGGCGTACGCCGTGCCCACAAGTTGCTGCACCAGCTCCCGCGGAGTGGGTGCTCGGTCCTTGCGAAACACATCGCTGAACGCCGCCCCCAGCGGCAGCGGCGTGAGAAAGCCCGAGCCGCCGACGGATTCGGCCGCGGCTTTGGCAACGAAGTCGCCGGTGCCGGAGGGGATGAGGGACAGGTTGTAGATGGGTTCGTTCATATGAAGGGGTTCACCGCGGAGAGGCGGATAGCGCAGAGAAACCTTTGCCGGTGGCACGGGCGTCCCGCCCGTGCAGAGTGGCGCTCGAACTTCAATCCGTTCCGGTTTCGCACTGCCCAGCACGGGCGGGACGCCCGTGCCACAGTCACGTCCACTCGTCTTCCACGTTCGCGTCGAGCGGTGGATCGACCGGCGCATCGAGAGCGTCCTTCGGATTTGCGTGCGGCCCGCGTTCCTGCACCAACCTCGCCGCATGGGCGAGGGCGTCGACCTGGTCGGCGTATTCGCCCTGAGGAAAATGGATCAGCTCCTGCTCCAGGTCCCAGAGAAAGTCGGCGCCGTGGGGGAAATAGATCTGCCCGGCGGCCATGCGGATCTCGGCGGTTTCGCTGCGGGCTTCCTTGCTGCCGCGGGCTTTGATGGGCTTGACGGTGATGCCGCGGCGTTTGAGGGCCTGGACGATGCCCAGGCCGATGCCGTCCTTTTCGACGCCGAGGAATTCGACGTTGAATTGCCGGGCGATCCGCTCGGCGGCATCGGTCGCGTCCGGCGTCTGCACCTGGGCGCGATATTGATGAACCAGCAGCATGTCGTGCGCGGGGGTGATGTCCCAGACCTGGATCACAGTATAGCAGGGCCGGGAGTTTTGCGTGGGCTCGGTGCCCGCCGGGTCCATCACGGCAAAGCGATGGCAGTCGGATGCCGCGATGCGGTAGCGAGAACCGTCTGCTCGCATCAGTTCGTAATGGGAAGCGGTGTTGACCCGCGCGGGGAAAAGAGACGCGGGGACGCGGGGACGCGGAGACGCGGGGAGGGAAACACCGCCCGCGCCTGTTTGCCTTTCGTCTTTCTCCGCGTCTCCGCGTCCCCGCGTCCCCGCGTCGATTGCCCGGTAGTATCGAAACCACTCCTGCTTGAAGCGGTTGCCGCCGGCGGGCGCGGGACGCTGTTGGAACTGGCCGGCGTAGCCTGATGGGCCGAGGCGCAATTTGAAATCGGAAATCTCGGATTCGGAGATCCGCTCGGGCCAGAGCAGTTCGCCTTCCCTCGTGCGCCAGTCCTCCCAGCGCCAATCTTTCCGGTCATTGAACGTCACGCACTTGCGGCCCGGCTCGAACTCAGCCGGCAGGAACAGATGCACGTACCCGCCCTGTTCGAGGACGTGGCCGGACAGGTCCTTCTCATGAACGCGCTGCATCACGATGATTCGTGCGCCGGTTTTGGGATCGTTCAATCGCGTACACATCGTCTGATCCCACCATTCCAGCGTCGCACGCCGGATCGCGTCGCTCTCGCGCTCGGTCACGTTGTGCGGATCATCCACGACCACGCGGTCTCCGCCCTCGCCGGTGGCGGATCCTTCCACGCTGGTCGCGAGGCGCGAGCCGGATTTGTTGTTGTCGTAGCGCATCTTTTGGTTCTGGTCGCTGGTCAGGGCAAAGCGGTCGTGCCAGCGGGATTGGAACCAATGGGATTCAATCAATCTCCGGCTCCGCACCGCATCCCGCGTCGAGAGCGACTGGGCATAGCTGGCGAACAGCCAGCGACGGTGCGGATTGGCGATCCATTCCCACACCGGCCAAAAGACGCTGACCGCCAGCGACTTCATATGCCGCGGCGGGATGTTGATCAGGAGCTGGCGGATGTCACCGTTGGTGACGGCCTCCAGGTGTTTCACGATCGCGTCGAGATGTTGGCCTTTGATGAACGGGGTTGCGGGTTCGATTACGTGCCAGGCTTGTTCAAGGAAGAAGCTGAGGTCCCCCTCCATTTCCTTCCGGTAGTCGTCGATCGTCTCCTTCTTTTCCGATTCGTCCATGGGCTTTGGCCAGCAGATACTTGAAATCCTCGTGTTCTTCGTCCGTGAGGTTCTTTGGGTCATATTCGCCCGGCGCCGTCGGCGCCAGTGCGCGGTGCTTACCGGCCCCGCGACTCCTGCGTCCGAAGTGCATCGGCCATAGCGACTGCAGGAGGAACGCGACCGCTTGCCAGTTCTTGAGATCCTTCAATTTGTTCAGCTGTGCCTCCATGCACTTGGCGATCGCATGATTGACCGCAGCCTTGAACGAAGGATCCTGCTCCATCTCCCTCTGGATCTCCTCTAAGGAGAACATTACCAAGTCGGCAACGTTCCGGAGGGGCATCCCGATTATGAGGTTGTCGATGATCTCCTTGCGTTTGTTCTTGTCGATGAGCATGGGGTATGGGTAAAGCGAAAGGTAATGCCCTTGCGAACGACAACCGATTCGCGGAGGCGGTCCCTCCCTCCAATGGACTCTCTTCAGGCAAACTCCCACACAAGCCGGGGCAGAGCGGCGCGAGGAGCTCTGGGGTTTGAGTCACCGTTACGCCGCGCCGCCCCGGGTTTTCGGGACTCGCGGTCGGAGAACCCGGGGCGGCGCGGCGGTGAGGTTACCGCATGGCGCAACGTCGTCGGGCGCCGCTCTGCCCCGGCTTGTGGGCTTACTTCATGATGCCAAGACGTTGGGCATCAGTCGTTCTTTCGGGGCCAACGTATTCGAAACCCGCGGTGTTCCGTCCTCTGGAGCAGGTATCGCTCATCGAGGTCGTCGACCGACTGCTTGGCGCGTGTCGGGACACCATCCTCGGTTTTCGGTGCATCTTCCATAGCGGGGAGTTCAAACGATGCGCGATCATGGCCGGGTGGCTGGTCGTGCTGAAGTAGGGCTTTCCGGTTGCGACAAATAGACTCGCAACAAATTCGCTCAGGGCGGTTCCGATGCCGACGCCCTGGAAATCGGGGAGGCAGACGGTGCGGTGTTCGCGCCAGCCGGGCCGGATCGGGTGCGGGAACGGGAGCACGGCGCAGAATGCCGCTGGGCGATTCTCGAAACTGGCGACAAAGCATTGGGCGGAGCGATGCAGGGTGCCGCTCAGATAATGATGACGCTCGAATAAGGGCCAGATGGCGCGGTCGGCTCGACTGATCGCGATTGGGATCGGAGGGCGCTTGCCCTGCCTGCCCTGCCCGCCCTGCCCGCCCTGAGCGAGCGAAGCGAGTCGAACGGGAGCGAGTCGAACGGGCCGAACCCTCCCCCGTGACAGCGACGGGCCGGACATGTCCAGGACCCAGTCGGGCTGCAGCCAGCGGATGATGTCGTAGTGACAGGTGACGGCCACGAATCGCGTCGCGATGGCGCCGCTGCGGATCGCCTTTGAGAGAGCGGCCGAACCGAGCCGGGCGACGGTGCGATCGACGACGCTGGTGTACTCATCGAAGACCGCCAGGGGCGGAGGAGACGCGGAGACGGGGGGACGCGGGGACGCGGAGATGTGGGAAGGCATGATCTCCGTGTCCCCGAGTCTCCGCGTCTCCGTGTCGCGTTCTGGCCTCGCGTTACCGTGTCCCCTGACCCCTACCCCGCGAAGCAGCGCCCTGGCCAGCTCACACCGAAACTTCTCCCCATTGCTGAGCACCTCGAACGGCTTGATCCAGGCGCGCGGCGAGCTGAAGCCGACGGCGGTCAAGGTTCGCGTGATCTGCTTGATGGGCAGATCGCCGAGGCAGTCGATGATGGCGCGGCCGGCGGGCCAGGGCTGCGGGCCGTAGAGCGCGTCGCCGAAGGCGGCGCGGGCGATGGAGGTTTTACCGCTGCCGGACGGACCGACGATCACGCCGATTTGCCATTGCTCGTCGAGGGCGGGAATCTCGGCGCGGAAGGTTTCGCGGAGGACGGGTTCGACCGGCAGATCGAACATCCCGGCGATCTGCCGCACGCGGAAGCTGTCGTGGATCGGGCAATGAAGTTGGACTTCGATGGAGGTCATGTCGGAGGAGAGATTGCTGATTGCTGATTGCGGATTGCTGATTCAAATGCGAATGCCTTTCTTCAATCAGCAATCCGCAATCAGCAATCCGCAATCCCTGTTCTCAACTCACCCACACGCGGCAGGCATATTTCCGTGCGGTGAATTCCTCAAAGAGCCTGCGTTGCTCGGCCTCGTCGCGGCAGTCGATCAGGAGCTGGAACCGTTCGGGGATTGTGGCGACGGGTCTCTGCGGTATGGATCCTTTTGACAGCTTCGAGCGGCCTGGCTGCGAAAGAGATGTCTTCATCGATTGCCTTAACAAGATGGATGCAAGAAAAGCGAAGAAGGAGAAGAGATCGATCCGCAGATTGCGCAGATTTTCGCAGATTGAATGCGTTTGGAATCTGCGAAAATCTGCGCAATCTGCGGATCTATCCTCTTCGTGTTTCCGTTTCTTCGGCGTTCACTCAATGCTTCCGTGCCATCCCGGTAAGCCAATCGCGAAAGACCGACCACGCGAAGCTGAGCGCCAGCGTGAGGGCGGCATAGACGATCAGCACCTTTCCGCGGAAGTTCTCCAGCGTCGCGACGCGGCGCTCGATCGAGTCGAGCCGGGTTTCGCGGGCGCGTTCGCGGCGGAGGTTGTCGGCGATGTGATTGCCGAGCTGCTCGACGACTTTGTCGATCGACCCCGCCAGGCGGTCGTGGGCCGCTTGCATCTCGGTGCGCACGGCTTGCCGCAGCGGCTCGCTCAGCAAGCGCTGGATCGCGTCGAGTTGGTCGGTGGTGAGGGGAGGCATTTTTGGGGGGAAAGAGACGCGGGGACGGGGGGACAGGGGGGCGCGGAGACCAAACAGCGAGATTCTCGCCGGGAGTTTTTCGGTCTATCTCCGCGTCTCCGCGTCTCCGCGTCTCCGCGTCTCCGTGTCCCCGCGTCTCCGTGTCCCCGCGTCACTGATTGAATCACGCTCGCACGGCCGCGACTTTGGCTTTCACGTCGGTGTCGAGCACGGCGTTCACCTTTGCTTGCTGCTCGGGGGTCGGGGTTGGGATCGCGGCATCCAGCGCGCTGACGATCTGCTCGAACGCCTTTTGCGTTTGCTGCTGTTCCTGGGTGAGGTTGCCTGCTTGAACATGCTTGACGACGGCGACGATGACGCTGATCAGGGCGAGGGCGAGCGAGCCGTATGGGATGGCGGCCGCCGCCTGCTGCACCGTGGGATCGACCTGGCCGGAACTGGCGGACTGGATGGCGGCGTTGATGGTGGGGAGATACGCCTGCACCTGGCTGATGATCCCTTCGATCTGCTGCAGCTCCGGCTGCAACGCCTGCCGGGCCGGGTCATCCGCCGGGCGAGTCGTGAGCTGCTGCTGCACCTGTGCCGCGGCGGCCTGGGCGGCGCTCAGCGTGGCGGCAGCCTCGTCGCGCGCCTGCTGGAGCTGCTGCAGGTCGCCGGTGCAGCCGGCGAGCAGGAAGAGGGCCGGGAGGAGCAGCGAAGAGCGCAGGACCTGTCCGATTGAAAGATGGGATCGCATAGTTTTCTCAGTTGGATTGAAGACCAGATGAACCACGGAGGCACGGGGAAAGAATTGCGGATTGCGGATTGCGGATTGCGGATTGCGGATTGGCATTTCAATCAGCATTCAGCAATCCGAAATCAGCAATTGCCTTTTCTCCTCCGTGCCTCCGTGTCTCGGTGGTTAATCTTCTCCCCCCGGCATGCGCCGCCGGGCGCACGGAAGGTGCGGCCCGGCGGCGTGGGATGGGGCGGATCGAACAATTGCTGATTTCGGATTGCGGATTGCTGATTAAGAAGTAGGAACAGCGCTCTTCAATCAGCATTCAGCAATCCGCAATCAGCAATTTCCCCCCTTACACGTTGTAAGTGACCGACAGGGAGATGGGCCGCACGAGGCGGCGCGGGGGGAGGGCGCGGGGGCCGAGGCGCTGTTCGGCGCGGGTGCGTTTGAGTAGATGGCTGACGGCCGATTCCCGCATCCGAAGGACCCGGGCGATTCGCCAGACCGGCCAGCCCAAAGTATGCCGGAGGTGGCAGGCACGTTCGGTTAGTTCCTGATCGACGACTCTCGACATTTGTTATCCCCTCACTATATAGGTGAAATCTGAATTAAGCGCACTTTACTTCATGCTGTTGCTAAACTTATCGTTTTGCGTCTTTTTTACGAACGCCTCTTTTTATCTTAAAATTGCTAATCTCTTCGCGCAATGATATGGAATCCTCTGGCTCCAGCGGCGCTTCTTCCAGTTCGACGTTGAGTTTGCGCAGCGCCTCGATGGCCAGGGCCGACGGTGACCGGCCCCAGCCTTGGTGGTGCTCGGCGTGGTCGAGGCAGTTGCCGTGCTCGAGGGCGTTGGGCGGATTGAAGACGCCGCACTCGGCGCAGCGGATCATTCGCGTGTTTGGGCCGCCGGGCGGGAAAACGTGGGGGTCGCGGTAGCGGTAGGTGAGCTTGCCGCCGTCGGTGTCCTTGTCGGAGGCGGTTTTGAACTGCGCCTCGACCCAAGGCTCGCTCGGGGTGGTGAGGCGAAGTTCTCGCTTGAGCCGATCCTCGTCTCGAGCCGACAGACCGATGATTCGGCGGCGCTGGCGCGCGGATTGGGAGCCGGATTTTCTAGAACCGTGATGCATGACGAGTCCTCCTTTTGGAGTTGAAAGGTCCGCCGGTGCCCGGCCGGCAGGGAAGACTCGTAACCTAACATATACCTAACTAAACTGCAAGCAAAAAATGTTCTTATGAAACTTTATCGGCAAGGTTATTGTTCAAAGAGAGATAGATTCAGCGCCGTGGTTGACGGAGACGGATTAATTCGAGCAGTGGAGTGCCGCCGATCCAGATGATGCCAGCTACGATCCAACCCACATGCGGCAGTTGCAACTCCCAGAGAATGCCGAAGACCAGCGCGCCGAGAACTGCGACCGCCAGCGCCTCGGCGATGATCCGCCGCACGGTTCGAGGCAGAAGGGAATGGGGAGGGATGGGGTTGGGATCAGTCATGGGAATCAGAGGATGAGACAGACCTGATCAAAATTCAACCGCTGCGAAGCAGTCCTTGCGATTAGCCGTCCCCGCTCGCGGGGCGCGACTGGGATCGTGGGATCGACGTCTCGCGAAATATCAGCAGAGCATTGTGACTCGCCCAATACGAACCTTACTCTCGCCGCAGCGCATCCATCGCGCCCCGCAAGCGGGGACGGCTAATCAAAAGGAACCGCTACGCGGCGATGAGCAGATGAGGGCACTGAATTCGAGGAGGGGCGCTTTTCATCTTTCCAAGGCCGCATGCTGCGGGCCTTCCTGCAGTCCGAAGACGGTGCGTCGGCCCATCACATCGAGATGGACTTTCCCGTCGGCGACATGATATTCCCAGGCCGGTTGCAGCGGCATGTTCCAGAGTTTTTTGCCGCGGGTGTCCCAGGCGGACAGTTCGAGTTCGCCGCTCATCAGGACGGTGTCCTGGTGGCGGCTCCATTCCCAAAAGCCGGCGTCCACCGTCTCTTCCCACAATCGCTTGGGCGCGTCGAGCTGATACCCGAGCAATCGGCGGCCGGCGCCGATGAACAGCGTGTGCGTCTCGGGCACCAGCAGGCACGCCGGATCGAAACCGGCTGGCGCGAGCTCGAAGCGCTGGACGACGACCAGCGTCGGCCAATGCTGCACCGCCGAGACCGAGACGAAGCACAGCTCGCCGGCCTCGTGCGGGCGGAGGGCAAATTCGTCGCAGAGCTTGGCGTGCTTTTTATAGTCGCCGTAAATCGCCGGCAGGCTGCCCTGTTGAACGGTGACCGCGTAACTGCCGACCGTGATCGTGAACATGGCTCACCTCATGGGAGAATGCACTTGGAATTGTAGCAAAGATTCACCACGGAGGCACGGAGGACACGGAGGGGCGCTCGACAGGGAACGCGTTTCGGGAAGGATTGCCGGGAAGACGCGAAGAAAGAAGGAAATTGCTTTGTCTTTCTCTTCTTGGCGTCTTCGCGGTGATCCTCCCCCAATGAAGCGTGCGCTGGCGAGCGCCCCTCCGTGACCTCCGTGCCTCCGTGGTGAATCCCCTGGTTTACCCTCTCGTATTAGTTGGACGCTGACACGACCGGAAGGAGCGTCGAGCTTTCCGCCTCGTTGGCGGCCGCGGGGGCGACGGGGACGGCGTCGGCGCGGGCGGGGAAGAGGCGGTCGCGGAGTTTGAGGACGGGGAATTCGACGATGCGCGCCAGCAGCGCGCCGCCGAGGATGGCGGCAAGCAGGTAAATCGCCGTCCCGACCAGCCAATAGAGCGACAGCGGATGGTGCGGCAGGCGGCGCAGGACCCATTTATGAATGGGGATGTAGCTAATTTCGAATTGCCAGAGGTAGATGGAGTAGCTGAAGACGCCGACCCACGCGAGCACCGCCGCCGGCCGGCTGGCCAGGAGGTTGCCCAGCAGGTCGCCGGGCGGGCTGAAGAGGCAGGCGATCAGGATGCAGCCGTACCCGACGTAGATCATCGTATAGCCGATCGTCCAGATCCAACGGTGATCGGGCACATCATAGAAGCCCATCGGCGCCAGCAGCGCCGCCCCGAGCACCAGCAATGCCAGGCGATGCCGGGCGATGCGCGCCAGCAATGCCGGCTTGATGTGAAAGAGGTAGGCCAGCAGCACGCCGAAGAACAGCCCATCGATTCGCAGGTGCGTTGGCGTCTGCTGGATGTACATGTCGAACGGGCGGTTCCAGTTGGTGAATCGAAGCGCGGTGCAGACGACGATGAGGACCGCTGCCGCGATGGGAATCGCCGGCATCGAGCCATCGTCGCGCCGACGGGGGATGATCACCAGCAGAAACAATGGCAGCGCCAGATAAAAATGCTCTTCCACCGCCAGCGACCAGGTGATGCCGTGCGGCGAGCCGAGATAGTTTTGCAGATGAATGAAGTTGGGAATCAGCGCATGAAACGCCGCCCGGAAACCGATCTCCCGGCTTGCCAGGATCAGGACGACCAGCAGGAAGAAAAAATACGCCGGCCAGATTTTCAGTCCACGCCGGATAAAGAATCGCCGAACATCCAGGCGGCCGGTCTTCTTGATTTCCCTAAACAGCAGGCCCCCGATCAGAAACCCGCTCAGGACGAAAAACAAGTCCACCCCGGTCCACCCGATGTTCCCCACGAACAGCATGATCCTCGATAACGGCCCGGCATAGTAATACGGCAGCAGCGCCCACTTCGGCGAGGAGTGGCGAAGCAACACCATCAGGATGGCCACCCCGCGCAGCACGTCCAACTGCATCAGTCGGGTGTGGCTTGGGGTGGGGTTGGGAATGTCGGGGGTGGAGGTCATGCGGATCACGAATGGCAACAACACGACACACCTGTCCAAAAGGGCAGCGCAGTCACTTGCAATACATCGGACGACCGCCCGCGCCAATTGAAGTCTATTAGTTAGTGCGCTCCCGAAGCGGTCGCGCCCGCTCGCCGAGTTTAGCCGTCCCCGCTTGCCGGGCGCGACAGGAGCCGTGGGAATCCACGGACTCAATATTGAACGAGGAATTGTTCTTGCTTCATTCGCATCGGATCATCATGGCCTGCGCCACAAGATTTCAAAATTCGGCTTCCGGATCGATCAGGGAAAGTGATCTGGACGTCACTTCGTCCAGGATCGATCGAGGGCACCTGGCGACCCATTCCATCGATCGCTCGCGGTAGTCCAATTGACGCAACGCATCAGCAAGGATGACGGAATCGACGTGGCCCGCGCCGGCCTTGGCAGGCAAGTGACCGGAGGGAAGAACAATCTCGAACGGACCACCGCGGCTCCGCGAGGTAATGGCAGCGCAGACGGCCAGTCCGGTGCCCCGGTTATAGGACTTCGGACTAAGGACCAGCGCGTAGTGCGGACTGGTCAATTCACGGCCGGCCGACGGACTGAGGTTGAGATGGACCAGATCTCCGCGGTCGGGAGTGTAGGATTGGCGCGCCATGGGAGAGGATTACCACACCTCTCTGCCGACCGGGGCGCCAAGATCCCACTCGCCGTGCCGGTGCTCGGGCTTAAATTGGGCCATCAACTCCGACAGTTTGTAACGCCGGCGCGGCTTGACGACCTGCACCGGTTCCAAGTCCAACACGGTGCCGACGTCGATCCGACGAAGCTTTGCGAACTGGCTTGGGATCAGCACCGCCATGCTGCTACCCCATTTTTTGACCTTGACCGGAGTTGCCATGTCCTCTGCTCCAATAGGTGAGATAAAATGATACAATCGTCGGGGTGGAAGTTCAAGACCCAACCCGCCTCTCGCCGAGTGGACTGGGGCATTTGGCTGTGATTTCATCCTTGACCGGCCCTCCCAACGGTTGGATAATCTTAGCGGTGTCCAAATACCGGATCGACAACCTCGCCGAGCTGGCGCGGCAGATGGCGTTCACGCCGCAGGACCTGCGGCTGATGCAGATCAATGCCGCGGAAGATCTGCTCCACACGATCGATCCAACCAAAGCATACCCCCCCGAATTTCTCACCTTTCGCATCACCGGCTATCACCCCAGGACCCGCAGCGAGGAAATGCTGGCCGGGCTGGCGGTGCAGCATGATCTGGGGCTGCTGATCGAGCAGATCAGCGACACGCTGGACGTGCGGACCGATTCGCTGAGCCAGCCGGTGCTGGCAATTGAAGATGTGACCGAGCGGTTCAACGTCACGAGCAAAACGATCCAGCGCTGGCGCCGCAAAGGGTTGCCGGCCCGCAGGTTTCTATTCCCGGACGGGAAGCGTCGCGTCGGCTTTTTGCTCGGCAGCGTCGAGCGGTTCTTCAGCGGCCATCGCGAACAGGTGGCGCGGGGGACCAACTTCTCCCAGGTGACCGACCCCGAGCGGGATGAGATCGTCCGGCGGGCTCGCCGGCTGGCGGTGCAGTGCGGATGTTGCAGCCGGGAGATCGCCCGGCGGATCGCCCGCAAGCTGGGCCGATCGCCCCTGACGATTCTTCATACGATTCGCAAGTTCGATCAGGAACGCCCCGCCGAGGCGGTGTTTCCGCAGGCGCCGGAGCCGGTGTCGGATATCGAACGGCAGCGGATCCTCCGCGGCCACCGCCGGGGGCTGGCCATCGCCCTGTTGGCCAAGCGCGCCTGCCGGCCGCGGTCGGCGATTTATCGGGTCGTACTCGACGAGCGCATCGAGCGGATCGGCCGTCGCAAGGCCAAGTTCATCGACGACCCGCTCTATCACCAGGACGACGCCGCCCAGGTCGTCGAGCAGATCGTCGCACAGGAGGAACTGGGCTCTGGCGCTCGGTCAGAAGACTTCCGCATTCCGCGGGACTTGCCGCCCTATTTGCAGGACCTGTATCGCACCCCCCTGCTGGCGCCGGCCAAGGAGCGGGCGCTGTTTCTCAAGTTCAACTTCCACAAGTTCCAGTTCGTCGCCGCCCGCAGACGGCTGGAGCCGCAGTTTGCCAAGTTGCGGGATCTCCAGGAGCTGGAAGGCCACCTCAAGGCCGCCAACGACACCAAGAACGCCATCCTCCGGGCGAATCTGCGGCTCGTGGTGAGCGTGGCCCGCAAGCACCTGCGGGCGGGCGTTTCGCTGATGGAACTCATCAGCGATGGCAACATCACGTTGATGCGAGCAGTGGAAGGTTTTGACATTCATCGCGGGCACCGCTTCAGCACGTATGCCACGCTGGCCTTGATGAAAGGCTTTGCCCGCAGCGTGCCGCAAATGCTGGCGGCCAATCGCACGACGCCGATTGCCGATTACATGCTCGATTCGGTCCCGGATCGCGGCGAGCGATTGCCGACCGATCGGCTGGCCGATCGCGAGCATGTCGGCGTTCTGCTCTCGCAGCTCACCGAGAAAGAACGCAGCGTGTTGAGCGCCCATTACGGCCTGGATCGGCCATCAGCCGTCACGCTGGATGAAGTGGGAGAGCAGCTCGGCCTCTCGAAGCACCGCGTCCGCCAAATCGAAAAATCCGCCTTCGCCAAGCTCCGCCAATCCACGGCAACGGACTGAGGCATGGAGCCCCCATTCCTTGTTCCCGCGACCGCACAACAGAGATTTAACCACAGAGGACACAGAGAGCACAGAGGAAAAGAAGAGAAGCAAAGAAAGAAGAGATATAACCGCAGATTGCGCAGATTTTCGCAGATTGAATGCATTTGAAATCTGCGAAAATCTGCGCAATCTGCGGTTATATTTCTCCTCCGTGACTTTCTCCGTGCTCTCTGTGTCCTCTGTGGTTAAATCTCCTCCCTCGATCCAACAAAAAACCCGTCGCTTTCGCGACGGGCGTATTGCAATCCGTTTGTGACCGAGCGGGTGTTACCGGACGCTGGCGGCGGTGGTGAGCCGGCGGACCAGCGTGGCCTTCATTCCCTTGGGGCCGTCCTCCGCGTCGTACTCGACGGTTTCATTTTCCTGCAGCGTTTTGAACCCGCTGCCTTCGATGACAGAGTGATGGACAAAAATGTCCTTCCCCTGCTCCGAAGCAATGAAACCAAAGCCCTTCTGATCATTGAACCACTTCACTTTACCGGTGGCCATGGTGAGCCACTCCTTTCCCTACAGACGTGATGCGGCCCCCGGCGGCGCCGGGAGAATCCGCCACAAACGCAACCAACCGATATGTAGGGGGATCACGTTTGCGTTACTACGGCACCAACAACTCCGCCGAGCCCTTCCCGAGCGGAATGGGGTTCCTTGTGCCGATTCCCTTGTCGACTCCCTTGCCGCGGGACGGAACCCCTTCTCCGTCCGAGAATAAACAAATGCAATACAAGATGCAAAAAGAATCCAAGTAAATGTCAAGCGGTCCACCGCCGAAAAAGTGCCGGCTTATCCACAGTTGGCCGCTCGGGCCGTGCATTCGGCCCCTGATGAGGCACTATTAAACACAACCAATTCGATGGCAGACAATGCAAATCTCGGGAGATCTCATGCTCATTGCGATGATACGTAAATGCTTGAAAACAAATATATTAAACTTTAATACGCTGCACTATATAACAACGACGATTTGGGCATCGCGTTCAAAGCTCATCCCGAGGACTCCATGCAACTCGAAATCGGTCGGCGATGCTGTCGTGGGGCAAGAGTTTTCCACCGTTTATCCACAACGAGCCGAGCTTGCTATTCGATCCGGCTGCGGAGAACATGCCCAAGAATTCGAGGGCGCGGTGGCATGAATCTGCTCGAAACTGCAAAGCTGGTAAAGACGTACGGCGGACGCACGGTCGTCGATGAAGTGAGTTTTGTGATCGGCCAGGAGGAAATCGTTGGACTGCTGGGCCGCAATGGCGCCGGCAAGACCACCACGTTCCGAATGATCCTGGGCATGGTCACCCCCGACAGCGGAGCCGTCGCATTTGATGGGCACGATATCACGCTCCTGCCCATGTATAAGCGGGCCCGGCGGGGCATTGGGTATCTATCGCAGGAACGCAGCGATTTTCGCCGGCTGACCGTCTGGCAAAATCTCCAGGCGATCCTCGAGACGCTGAATCTTTCCCGTGCCGAGCGCAATCGGCGAGCAAACCAGCTTTTAGACCAGTACGGCCTGCTCAAATGCCGCAACCAAAACGCCGACACCCTCAGCGGCGGCGAGCGCCGCAAGCTGGAAATCTCCCGCGCCCTGGTCACGGAACCCAAACTAATCCTTCTCGATGAGCCCTTCAGCGGCGTCGATCCCATCGCCGTCGAAGACCTGCAAGTGGAAGTCCGACGCCTGCGCCACGAGTTCGGCAAAAGCGTGCTCATCACCGATCACAACGTCCCGCAAACGCTCAAGGTCTGCGACCGCGCCCTGATCATCAACGACGGCCGCGTGCAATTCGAAGGCAGCCCCCGGCAAGTCATCAACGATCCGGGCGTGCGAAGCGCCTACCTCGGCAATACCTTCCGCGGCGACGAGTTCGGCTAACGAGTTCGGCTAAAAGGCGAACCTCGAACCCCCCAAGGCAATCATCGGACCCGCAAAGACAGACCAGAAAGGGGGAAACGCAGCGGTTGTATGAAAGTATCAGTACCGGTTGCTTACGGAGGGTCGTAGAGTGAATTCGCTTCATGCCGTAGGGGGACCCACACCTCCGTCTCCAAATACCCGCTCGAGGGGCTTCACGCTCGTTGAACTCCTGGTAGTGATCGGAATCATCGCGTTGCTGATCAGCATCTTGATGCCGGCTCTCAGCCGGGCGCGGCAACAGGCGCAAACCGTGCAATGCCTCTCGAACATGCGGCAACTGGAAGCCGGCTTCGCGATGTACGCCAATGCGAACAAGGGAATCCTCATCCCCTTCGAATGGCGAAACGCCGCCGCTTCAACCGGCGGAAGCTATTCCGGCACGGATGGTTGGCCGGTGATTCTCGCCGCTATGAATTATGTGCCCTACCCGATTGCCAACACGCAGGAAAACGCCGCTTCAAGCACGGTTTTCCGCTGCCCGGCGGGCATCACGGATATTCCGTACAGCGGCGGCGTCGCCGACAACCTGCCGATCGCGCGAACCGATATGGGCGGCGCGGCCGGGGATTCGTGGGGCTCGACCTTCCTGGCCCCTGGCCTGCACGTCTACTGCTGGTACGGGATGAACGCCACCACCGACAACTCCTTGGCCAGCGCGGACATCCCCGGCCAGCGAATTCCTCTGGATGGCAACACCAGTTACACGATGCGGAAGCTGTCGTCGCTCAAGGACAGCGCTGAGCTGGTCTGCCTCTACGACGGAGTCTACGGCAACGATCTCAATCTAAACCCCAACCGCATCAACGCCCGGCACAACAACATGACCGCCACCAACCTGCTGTTCTATGACGGGCACGCCGAGACCGTTCAGACCGAAGCCCTCGCCGGAGGCGTCGGCGTAGCGACGACCACCCAATACACGCTGGCCAACCTTCAGAAGAACAATCCCTGGCCGCACTGGCGCATCGATCAATAGATCGCATTACACACGGTCACCCGAATGATGAAGTCGCGGGTATCGACGGTGATTTGCACCCGAGTATCAGGAGGAGTGGTTGGAGAACGCTGAAGTATAGTTTCCTAAGACCTGTCCAACCGATCCGCCGCTTGCGGCTTCGCGAACGATGAATCGTGAAATCGCGGGGTACTCGGCTCCCGTCGCGGCACGGCCCCTCGTTCGCGAAGCCGCGACTCGACTGAGCTCGTCGAAGTCAAGCGGCAAAACTAACCACTGACGAGGCGCTACGACACCTTAAATTCCGGGCTGCGCCAGACGACTTCGAGCCCCTCGATTTTATGCACGGCCTTTCGGATCCCTTCCTTCTCGATGCGGTGCCCGAGCCGAAGGTCCTCGGTCTCGAGCTCGAACTGGAGCTTTCGCCCGTCGTCCACGGTCAGGTGAACGCGCGTGGGGTGCTCGCCCCGGTGCCGCGCCTTCTCGGCCGCCGCTTTGATCCGGTTCAGCGTATTCATGCCAAACAGTATACTGCGCCGCGCCGGTCGTCGGCACAATTTCCGCGGTCGCCATTCCTTTCCCGACGTAGGGGCGTACGGTCGTGTGGCCCAGGGCGTACGGCCGTACGCCCCTACGTTCAGGGCACACGCCGTGTGCCCCTACAACTTGCCCGCTGAATATGGGCCCCATTTCCAATCGCGAATCTCGGGCAGATCGTCTCCCCAGCGCTCGATGTACTGGCGATGCTCCAGCAGCTTGTCACGCAGTTCCTGCTTCAGATAAGCGGCCTTGGCGCCCAGTTGCGGGAGGCGATCGATCACGTCCATCGTCAAGTGAAAGCGATCCAAATCATTGAGCACCGCCATGTCGAACGGCGTGGTGATCGTGCCCTCCTCCTTGTAGCCGCGAACGTGCAGGTTCGCGTGATTGGTCCGGCGATAGGTGAGCCGGTGAATCAGCCACGGGTAGCCGTGATAGGCAAAGATGACCGGCTTGTCCTTGGTGAAGAGCACGTCAAAATCCTTGTCGCTCAGACCGTGCGGGTGCTCGGTGTTGGGCTCGAGCTTCATCAGATCGACGACGTTCACCACGCGGATCTTCAGTTGCGGCAGGCACCGCCGCAGGATGGTGACCGCCGCCAGAATCTCCAGCGTCGGCACGTCTCCCGCGCAGGCCATCACCACGTCGGGCTCAAAACCCTTGTCGGTGCTGGCCCACTCCCAGATGCCGATGCCGGCGGCGCAGTGCTTGACGGCCGCGTCCATGTCCAGCCACTGCGGGGCGGGATGCTTGCCCGCCACCACCACGTTCACGTAGTGCCGGCTGCGCAAGCAATGGTCCATCACGCTCAGCAGACAGTTCGCATCCGGCGGAAGATAGACGCGCACGATCTCGGCCTTCTTGTTCACCACGTGATCGATGAATCCGGGATCCTGGTGGGTGAAGCCGTTGTGGTCCTGCCGCCAGACGTGGCTGGCCAGCAGGTAATTCAGCGATGCGATCTTCCGCCGCCACGGCAGCCCCGCCGTTACCTTCAGCCACTTG
>Ga0182024_10004403_pt1 | contig 32456 bp, 26 predicted proteins | sample P32metaG_FD_120480 | JGI IMG/M metagenome (GOLD analysis project Ga0182024, IMG submission 120480) | Permafrost microbial communities from Stordalen Mire, Sweden - P3-2 metaG (Illumina Assembly) | ecosystem: Environmental > Terrestrial > Soil > Wetlands > Permafrost | place: Sweden: Stordalen...
GCTCGGCCTTCTCGTAGATGCGATCCCGCTCTTCGAGCGCGGCCCACAGGGGAGCGTTGCCCATGATCACGGTGTCTATCACCCGGTAGGCGTCAAATGCGAACTGATCCTGGCGCAGAATCCCGAGCTTGCGCGGGCGCACCACAGACCCCTTCTGCGGCTCGAGCTCCCCGGTGAGGATTTTCATGAAAGTTGATTTTCACGCGCCATTGGGCCCGGTAAGTCCGTACCGCCGCCCTGGAGTAAAGCTCACGCTCACGTCCTCGAAGAGCACCTTCGAGCCGTAGCGCATCGTCACATTGCTGACACTGATCATGTACTGTTTTTCCGCTTTTCATCGGCATGTTTGACCACACTGCGGCGTTGCCACGGTGGGCCTTCAGCCAAAAATTTGTCGCACGATTGGGGCCGGCTCAAAGCTAACTGCCCCAGAGAATTCCGCACTTATAGTTTCTCACATTCGTACGTGACAACAAATTCGCCCGACGCAACCGAAAGGGATTGGTCAAGCAAATCTCATGCCACCGCTGATTTCATAAGCAGATATACTGAATCCATGCTGCGCCGGATCACTGCCGCGATCATCATCTTTGCTGTCGCGATCCTGATCCTGCCCTGCGCGAGGGCCACCGCACACCTGGCCACGCAACATCAGTGCTGCCCGCCCTCTGCGTCCGTCTCCATCCCGGACTGTTGCAACGACGCCTCGCCAAATCCGGCAGCAACCCCCGCTGCAGATCGGCAATCCTGCGACGCTGCGGCGAACGCCTCTGTGATCCCAGCCAGTGCCCTGAATCAGCCGAAAGATCTCGTCTCGAGTCGGAGGACGGCACCTGGTCCGGCGCGTCCGCCCGCCACAGTCTTAAGAACCTGATCCTCGAACAACGCCAGTCATTTTGGGCCGTGCCGCATGGCACCGGCTCCCGTGCGTATTCGAACACTGCTCCCGGGCAGGAGGATCCATGTTTCCCCGCGTATTTACTCCTTTTCTTTTCATCCTCATCGCTACATCGCTGAATTCACAAACGAGTATGCCCTCCGATATGAAAGCCGAAGGCCAGGAGGGCATGTCCATGAAAATGAATATGCCGATGGGGGGTCCAACCAGCACACTCACCGAAAATGTCCTCCGCCACACCACATCCGGAACCAGCTTTGAGCCCAACTCCACCAACCCACCCATGCTTATGAAGATGTGCGGCAACTGGATGCTCATGCTCCACGGCCAGGCATCGATCGCCGAACAGCAGCAAACCGGTCCGCGCGGTCACGACAAGTTATTCGCCGACAACTGGATCATGCCGATGGCCATGCGGAACTACGAGTCCGGCGAGTTGACGCTTCGGGTAATGCTTAGCCTGGAACCAGCGACCATCTCCGGCCGCTACTATCCCGAACTCTTCCAACAGGGCGAAACCGCGTTTGGCAAGCCGATCGTCGACGGGCAGCACCCCCACAACTTCTTCATGGAAATCGCCGCCCTCTACGACCTGAAACTTAACGAGCAATCGTTGCTTTCGATCTATCTCGCTCCTGTTGGCGACCCAGCCCTCGGCCCGGTGGCCTTCCCACATCGGGCCTCAGCCGGTGAAGACCCACTCGCCCCGCTAGGACATCACCTTGAAGACTCTACACACATCGCCGACGAGGTCCTCACCGGCGGCCTGACCTGGCACAAGCTCCATCTCGAGGCATCAGGTTTTCACGGCCGCGAGCCCGACGAAAACCGCTGGCACATCGAGGTCGGCGGAGTAGACTCCTGGTCCACGCGCTTGACTTTCGCACCAACCAAAGACATCGTAGCCCAGTACTCCATCGGCCATCTGCACTCCCCCGAACAGTTACATGCGGAAGAAGATGTACTCCGTCAGACCGCCTCCGTCGCTTATCACCACACATGGAAGGCCGGTTCTCTGGACGCTCTTGCGCTATGGGGCCGCAACCACACCATCGCGTCCCCAGAAAACGCCAACGGCTACCTCTTCGAAGCGACATCCCACATCAGAAAGGGAAGCGATGCCCGGCACTCGCTCTGGACCCGCATTGAAAACGTCGACCGCACGACCGACCTGCTAGGCGCATCAGCTCCACCCGAAGAATCTGTAATAGGCCGAGTGCAGGCATATACGGGCGGCTACGCTCACTACATTTACGGCAACAGGTGGAGCACTGCTGAACTGGGCGCGCAGGTTACTTCGTACACCACGCCGGACCCGCTGCGTCCGCAGTATGGCGACCACCCTTTGGGCGCGGCCGCCATACTCAATATTCATCTCGGTCGGTAGCCTACTGAGCCTGCTGTGCGAGAACGACCTCGAGATTTACTGCGAAAAAGTCGTGTCCAAAAACTGTTGGATGGTGAGTGTCCCAGAAGAAGGTGTGGTCGGGATCGGCGCATACCGTTGTGGTCAAACAGGGATCCGTGATGTTCGTAAATCCAAAGTGCGTCGGGTCTGTCTTCACGGAGTTAATCAGACTAAAGACGTCGAGCCTCAGAATATGAATACCCTCCAGAAACTGCTCGATAGCAAGCAATTCGTTCAGCGACTTGTTGGCAGCCACAACCGCCCTGTGATCGAAATCCGCATTTGCCTGGCCCGCGGGAAGCAGGCCTACGTCAAAAAGATTCGGAATGACGAAATGGGTGGCGCCCGCGCGGCGCAGCAACAACTCGCTTTCAGCCAGGGCGACAGCAATCTTGAAGCCCAGCTCCTCTGGCGAGCCGCCCGTTGCATCCAGAATGTCGTTGCCGCCTCCTTCGAGAATATAGAGAGCCTTCGGATCGGCTTTGCCACCATTTTGAGACAGATAGAGTTCGACTTGCTGAGGCACGCTTGGGATTACTCCGCCAGGGATAGGCTGAGGAGCGGTGGCGAAGGCTCCTCCGAACGCGAAATCAGTACCGCCTGCAAGTGAGGGTTTCATAGGCAGTCCAAGACTTCCCGCAACGCGTTCGATCCAGATCGGACCATTAGAAAAGCGGCCGTTGTAATAGGGAAACGGCGGCTCAGCGCCACCTGTCGCCAGAAAGATGTTACCGACATCGCAATAACTGTCGCCAAAAACATAGATGTTGTCGTAGCTGACAGTTGCAGCCGAGGCGACGTTACTCATCAGGCCGATGAGAGTGATGATCGCCAGAATCCATAGAGTTTTTCTCATAATGATCCCCCTATTGATTTTTCTCTAAACCATCTTGAATTCAGAGTGGGAGGATGCTAGCGACTATGTAATTTACTGTCAACAGGATTTGTTATGACAACCAATATTGACGATCTCAAGAGAAGATCATCCCACAGCCAGAACGCGATAGGTATATGTCAAGAAATGAGTTACAGGTCTTTAACGGAAAAGCTGAGATTGCCTTAGCCCCAGATGGCAGTAACTAAATAATTCGTAGCAAATGCCGCTCCATAAGCCAGCAGCAGCATATAGACAAACTGCAACGCAGGCCACGTCCAGCTATTGGTCTCCCGGCGAACTACCGCGATCGTCGAGGTGCACTGCAGCGCAAAGGCGAAGAACACCATAAGCGCCACCGCTCCGCCCAGCGGCAGATCGTGATGCAAAGCTGTCTGCAAGCTCAGTGATTGCGTTTCAGGGTCCGCCCCGTAAAGAGTGCCCATCGTCCCGACCATCACCTCGCGCGCGAGTACGCTGGTCAACAGGCCTATACCGATCTTCCAGTTGAACCCCAGCGGAGCGATCGCCGGCTCGACAAAGTGGCCAAGCCGCCCAATTATGCTTGACTCAAGCTCAGGACGATGCCCGGCATGGATCGGCAAATTCGCCAGTACCCAAAGCGCCAAAGTTACGCAGAGAATGACTGTGCCTGCCTGCCCGACAAAGACTTTTGCCCTGTCCATCAGGCGCAACCCCAGCGAACGCAGCGTAGGCATCCGGTACTGCGGTAGTTCCAAAATGAACGGCGTCTCGCTCGACTTGAGGATCGAACTCTTCAATAGCCGCGCCGTAGCCAGTGCTGCCAGAAATCCGATCAGATAGAGACTCAGCATGACAATTGTCTTCAACCCAATCAATCCGCCGGCGAACGCGATGTTAGGAATGAACGCCGCAATCAGCAGCATATAGACCGGCAATCGAGCCGAGCAGGTCATGAAGGGAGTTACCAGAATTGTCGCAAGCCGGTCGCGCTTGTTCTCGATCGTGCGCGTCGCCATGATTGCCGGCACCGCGCAGGCATAGGCAGAAAGCAAAGGAATAAAGGCCTTTCCGTTCAGCCCGATCGACCTCATGACACGATCTGCGATCAACGCCGCGCGCGCCAGATAGCCTGTGTCTTCAAGAATGCCGATAAAGAGAAACAACAGCAGAATCTGCGGCAGGAAGACGAGCACGGAAGTTACGCCCTTCCACGCCCCATCCAGCACCAGCGAACGGATCCATCCATCCGGTAGAAATCCGGTAACGAACGTTCCCAGCTTCGCCAGCAGATTGCCCAGCCCATCGCTTAACGGCTGGCCAATCGAAAACACTACCTCAAACACGCCAAACACTACCGCCAAAAAGAGAAGCGGGCCCCAAAACTTGTGGAGCAAAACAGAATCGACCTTCTGCGTAGCCCTGGCCGAGAGCGGCGCGCGGTACCCGGTCTTTGAACTTACCTGAGCCGCCCAGCGATGCGTGCTCATCGCATTGCCCAGCACCGGCAGCATCAGCTTCGGTTGTTCGTCCTTGTTACCTTGCCGGTTCAAAAAAAGCTGAATCGCTTCCAGCCCTGTTCCCTTGCTGCCACTAATCAGCGCCACCGGAGCGCCCAGTTCCTTCGCCATCAGCAGAGGGTCGACAACTCCTCCACGCGTCTCCATCAGGTCGCTCATGTTGAGCAGCACCATCGTAGGCAAGCCCAGCGCAAGCACAGGGGCGGCTAGCATGAGTTGCCGAGTCAGGTGCAGGGAATCGAGCACCAACAGCACAGCATCCGGTTTTGGAGTACCCGGCATGTGCCCGGCAAGCACGTCTACCGAGACCCTCGCATCTTCAGAGTAGGGGTCCAGCGAGTACAGACCGGGCAGGTCGATCAGCGTCAGGTCGTCGCGGCCAATTCCGGCCATTCGGCCCATCCGCTGTTCCACCGTTACGCCGGGGTAGTTGGCAACCTTCTGCCGTAGTCCCGTCAATCGATTGAAGAGCGTGGATTTTCCTGAATTTGGCGGCCCGATCAGCGCAATCGTGCGCAAGTCTCCGGTAGATTTTGTACCTGAAGTCTGAACAGGAGGCTCAAACGCCGGAGGTGCGCAGCACTCGCTCATCGAACCGCCTCAATCAATTCCTTGTCGGCTTCGATTGGCGTTTCTCGAGTGTTTGGAGAGGCAGGCTGCTCCAGGAGAAGCTTTTCCGGCGTCAGTAGCTGAACTCGAATGGACTTTGCAGTCTCCCGTCGTAGCGCAATCTCAATGCCATCTACGGAATAGACGGTAGGGTCGCCAACCGGCGCGCGATGAACAACCTTCACCCGCCCATCGGGCACAAAGCCCATATACATCAGGTGGTTTTGGACACCGGGCGGCAAATCGAGCGCGATAAGCACTCCGGTTTCGCCCACTCCGAGATCGCTCAGTACTCGCAACCGCACTCCAGAATCTTAGCCCCAAAACGGGCAAAAATGGGAAAACTGCGACCAGATCGGTCGCACTTCAGTATACGACTCATTCGGTCTGGTTTGCAAAGAGAGATATTACCTCGCCCCATACAATCCCGCCAGCGAAGCCGGGTCTCGGCTTCGCTCGCTTCATGGGATACCGATCTCCGTTGTGGGTTGGTAAATCCATCCTAGTGAGACCGTCGGTTTCGAACACTTCCCCGCGCAGGGGAATCGGCTACAACTTTCCTGCGATTACCACGACCAACTGCACGGAGACAAAATGGCCCCAATTGCAGAAAGTTCTGGAGTAAATTGCTGATATGGACTTTGCGGCTTTCCAGGCCTCGAATCAGGAAGATGCTCCGCCTGCCGGGCTCTCCGCGCCACTGGAGGCTCTCTGGTGGGATGCGAAAGGGAATTGGCCCCAGGCCCACGCGCTGGTAGACGAGCTCGAAACTCCGCAAGGGATGGCTGTTCACGCCTATCTGCACCGCAAAGAAGGCGAACAATCGAACGCCGATTACTGGTATCGTCTCGCCGGCAAAACCTATCATCGGCATGAGCTCGCGGATGAATGGAAAGCGCTGGTCGAGGGTCTGCTAAAGCATTTTCCGTATTAGGATGGTCCAGCCAAAGTCCGCGAAGTGTGGCTTTTCTTGGTGAAAAGCCACGCGGGCCTCGGTTGTTCGGTCTACGCCTTTACGGAAAATGCGCTAGCCGGAGATCTATGAGTTAGCAGGAGCCTTCGGTGGCGAATGGCGTCGCACCTTTAAATTGTCGAGCGCGTAGTCGATAAAGCGCGGTTCAAAATGTGGGGACTGACCCATGAATCGGCACGTTGCCACTACCTGATCGACGATAAAGCGCGCCTGATAGGCCGCCAGCTCCAGCCCCTTTTCTTCCCTCAGCTTGTGAACGATCAAATCGAACAAATGCTCCGGTAGCGGCAGCCTCTGCCGATTGCATTCCTTCTCGAAGATGGTCCGGAAAAGCTCAAGCGTTGGCCCTCCAACCTCGATCTTGTATGGAAGCCGGCGCAGAAAAGCAGGGTCCATGAGATCTTCGGGTTCAAGGTTCGTTGAGAAGATCACCAGTTCCTCGAAGGGGATGGTGAAGGTTTTGCCCGTATGGAGCTTCAGGTAGTCAACCCGGCTTTCCATAGGCACAATCCACCGGTTGAGCAGGCTTGTAGGGCTGACCATCTGGCGGCCAAAATCGTCGATGAGAAAGCAACCGCCCAGAGCCTTTACGTGCAGGGGAGCTTCGTAGAAATTCGCCGTATGGTCAAATCGGAGGTCAAGCATCTCGAGCGTGAGTTCACCGCCGGTGACAACAAAAGGGCGCTTGCAAGGCACCCATCGAGCATCGTGCAGCTCCCGCCGCACGAATGACATGGCTCCGTCTGACTCCGATACAGCAGGTCTTAGCTCAATGTGAAGGCTCGCATCATAGACCCGAATGATCTGGCCCTCGACGGAGATGGCGTACGGCACATAGATCACATCGTCAAACACGCTCGCGAAGCTCAACGCGACAGACGTTTTGCCATTTCCCGGCGGCCCGTAAAGCAGCATGGCACGGCCCGAGTTCAGAGCGGGACCGCTCTGCTCAATAATTCTGTCGTCTACCGTCAATTCGCCAAACGCTTGTCGAATCTTGTCGAACGTAACAGTTTCGTTAGTGACTTTTTGAAGATTTACCTGTGCATTGAATTCATCAATCGTCACAGGAGCCGGACCGGCGTATCTCTGCTGGTTCAGGGCGTCAATTACCCAGCGCCGTCCGCTCTCGGTAAATGCATAAGCCAAATCGAGCGGGCTGCCGGAGTCACGCGTCCCCAGGGTTCGCAGGAGTTGGCGATCGATGCACATCTGTACCAGGTCGAGCACAATGTTGTAGGGAAGCTTGATCGCATTGATGAACTGACGCATGGACTCCAGGTGCTGTACGTATATGACCTTCATCAACAGGCCCATGAGATCGGCTGCATCAATGCCTGTCGCCGGTATATTCGCGGGCTCGGTCGGCATACGATGCAGAAACCGGTCGAGGACATCCCGGGAGATTGCGCCCGTCGCCACCAGATGATCGCCCACGCGTCCCCCTGATGCCACTTGAAGAGCAAGCGCTGCCTCCACCTGCTCGGCCGTAACCAGCCGTGCTTGTATTAGCAGATCACCTAACCGCAGTCGTTCTTTGATGTCACCCTCCTGTGGAGATGCATCCGCAACATCTGTGGACCCGCTCCAGTATCCACTACATGCGTGATGGATGGAAATTGAAAAGAAGCATGGAAGTGCAATATAGATAAAGGGTTGCGGCAATCGGTCGCGAGGATTCGGCCACGCTCCCGGAATTCATCCAGCGCGTTTATCCAAGCCTCACCAATTCGCGAGCCTCTTGCTTCGGGCCAAGAATCGAAATCCTGGGGAGCTTCCCGCGCACCATCGCTACTTCATCGCAGCGATGCAGGCGCGGACAGGTCTGGCAATCTTTGAAGACCTTGTCCGGCAGGTCGGCCTTGTCTTCGACTGTGCGAAAACCGTACTTGAAAAAGAAGTCGGGAATACGCGTAAACAGGCACACCGACTGGATGCCGTGCTCCTCCGCTTCCTCGATGAGAGCGTTCAATACGCGGCCTCCGGCGCCCTGGCCCTTTGCTCCCGGTGACATCACAATCGACCGCACTTCGGCCAGGTGCGGCCCATAAAGGTGCAGCGCTCCGCAGCCGAGGAAGACCCCGGTATCCGACTCAGCCACGGTGAAATCGCGAATGTTCTCGCATATCTCCGCGAATTGCCGCTTCAGCAGAGTGCCGTCGCCGCTAAGACTGTTGACCAGCTCAAAGACATTCGTGGCATCCGGAAGGCGCGCCTTACGCACCAGCATGAACTGCCTCCAGCCTGCTCACATTCAACACAGCTCGAATGCGCTCCTCTGTTTCGGCAAGAGCCTCGCTCACGCGAGCCCGCGCCGTCCCGCCGATCACATCATGGCAATCGAGCGTAGCTTCCAACGTCACTGCATCGTAGAAATCCGCGCCGAATTCGTCGCCGAATTGCTGCAACTGTTCGAGCGTAAGTCCACCCAGCTCAACCTTCTTGTCGATAGCAAATCGCACCGCATTGCCGATCTTCTCATGCGCCTTGCGAAAGGGAACTCCCTTGTGCACAAGATAAGTCGCCGCCGCCATGGCGTTCAAAAAGCCGCTTTCCGCGGCCTCCTGCATCCGTCCGGCATTGAACTCGAGCGCCGCGGTGAATCGCGCCAGCAACCCCAGCATCTGCGCTGTTCCGCGTACCGCAAACAAAGGCTCCTGAGTCTCCTGCATGTCTTTATTGTAAGCGAGCGGCAATCCCTTCAACTGCAACGTGACCGCAGCCGCAGCGCCGTGAATCCGTCCGACCTTCGCGCGCACGAGCTCCGTCAAATCGGGATTCTTCTTCTGCGGCATTGCACTCGATCCGGTTGAAAACGCCTCCGGCAACTGAACGAAGCCGAATTCAGCCGTCGCGAACAACGTGATCTCTTCAGCAAACCGGCTGGCGTGAAGACCGACAAACGTCAACGCCTGCAGATACTCCAGCACAAAGTCACGATCGCTGGTAGCGTCCATGCTGTTGGCTGTCGGAGCGGTAAAGCCAAGCTCCGTTGCGGCAATCGAGCGGTCGAGCTTTAAAGTCGCTCCGGCAACGGCTCCCGAACCGAGCGGGCAGTAGTTCAACCGCGCAGCACAATCCTGCAACCGGCTGACATCGCGCAGTAACATCTGCGCATAGGCGAGCAGCCAATGCGCTACAAGCACAGGCTCCGCGCGCTGCAGGTGGGTATAACTCGGCATCACCGCGTCGTCCGCGGCCTTGGCCTTTTCGACCAGCGCCAGCGCCCAGGCTCCAAGCGAGTCAGCTGTGATCGCAATTTGCTTGCGAACGTACAATCGTAAATCCGTTGCAATCTGTTCGTTGCGGCTGCGTCCAGTATGGAGCTTTAGCGCAAGCGAACCAATTCGTTCCGTTAGTGCCAACTCCACATAGTGATGGATGTCTTCGGCCACTGCGTGATCGCGTACCTGCGCCGCACCCTCGTCCGAAGAGTGATCGCGGGCAACTGAATCCAGCGCGGAACGCAGTTCTACTAACTCAGCCTTAGTGATAATTCCGGCGGCGGCCAGTGCCGAAGCGTGTGCCTTGCTGGCAGCCACCTCTTCGTCGAGGAGCTGCCAGTCAAAGACAATCGATCGTTGCCAGGCTTCGAACTCTGCATCGAGGGGTTCTCGAAAGCGGCCCGACCACATTTTCGCGGGTTGTTGTTCGTTGAACATTGCTTATGCGTTCCTCAGGCTATTTCTTGTCTTTCGCGCTATTGGGCCCGCTGCTGAGCTGGGGCATTTCATTGCCTCTGCTGAGGGTGAGAAGACCGGTTCTGGCGTAGGTGAAGAGCTTCTCGCGTGTGTCGGCGATGTCGAGGTTGCGCATGGTGAGTTGTCCGATGCGATCGCGCGGGGAGAAGCTGGACTCGGTCTTCTCCATGCTGAGGCGCTCGGGATGGAAGGTGAGGTTGGGCGATTCGGTGTTGAGAATGGAGTAGTCGTTGCCTCGCCGCAGCTCCACGGTGACTTCGCCAGTAATGGGTTTAGCGACCCAGCGCTGGGCGGACTCACGGAGCATGATGGCCTGGGAGTCGAACCAGCGGCCCTGGTAGAGCAGGCGGCCAAGTTTGCGGCCATTGTCGCGGTACTGCTCGATGGTGTCCTCGTTGTGAATGCCGGTGATGAGGCGCTCGTAGGCAATGAAGAGCAAGGCGAGACCGGGCGCCTCGTAGATGCCGCGGGATTTAGCTTCGATAATGCGGTTTTCGATTTGATCGGACATGCCGAGGCCGTGGCGGCCGCCGACTCTGTTGGCTTCGAGCATCAGCTCGACAAGATCGGTGTACTCAACGCCGTTGAGCGCGGCAGGAACGCCCTCATGGAAGCGGACAGTGACTTGCTCGGCGTGGACGGACACGTCTTCACGCCAGAAGGGAACTCCCATGATGGGCTCGACGATTTTGACGGATGTCGAGAGGTGCTCCAGGTCTTTTGCTTCATGGGTTGCGCCGAGAATGTTGGAGTCGGTGGAATAGGCCTTCTCGGAGGACATCTTGTAGGCAAAGCCTGAGCGTTGCATGAACGCAGACATCTCGGCGCGGCCACCGAGCTCGTCGATGAAAGCAGTGTCGAGCCAGGGCTTGTAGACCTTGAGTTCGGGATTGACGAGCAGGCCGTAGCGATAGAAGCGCTCAATGTCGTTGCCCTTAAAGGTAGAGCCGTCGCCCCAGATGTCGACGTCGTCTTCCTTCATTGCAGCGACCAGCATTGTGCCGGTCACGGCGCGGCCAAGGGGAGTGGTATTGAAATAGGTGACGCCGGCGGTGCTGATATGGAAGGCGCCAGCCTGCAGGGCGGCGATGGCTTCGCGAACGAGCGCATCGCGGCAGTCAATGAGGCGAGCCTTTTCGGCGCCGTATGCGAGGGCTTTGCGTGGAATCTCGTTGTAATCGGCCTCATCGGGTTGGCCGAGATTGGCCGTGTAAGCATAGGGGATAGCTCCCTTTTGCTTCATCCAGTGCAGCGCGGCTGAGGTGTCGAGTCCGCCGGAGAAGGCAATGCCGACCTTCTGGCCGACGGGCAGGGATTCGAGAATGACGGACATGCTTGGGAACCTCTTAGGAACTTGTTGAAGAACCGGGAACATCATTGTTTTGTAACAGGGCACGACTTCAGTCGTGCCGATAAAGCCAACCAAATCGACGGGGCTTCAGCCCCTGTCGGGTGGGATCCACAGAAGGTCGCGTCGGGTGCCCCATCCTTTGCACCGCTTTCGTGCAAAGGGTGGGAGTCACAAACTACTGGTCTTGCGCGAAGCTCGCCGTATTCGACAGGCCGCCCAGCAACAACAGCAGCAGCGCCTTCTGCGCATGCATTCGATTTTCAGCCTGATCGAAGACAATTGATTGCGGTCCGTCGAGCACTGCATCCGTTACCTCTGCGTTGCGTCGTGCCGGCAGGCAATGCATGAAGACCGCATGGCTGGCGGCTTTCGACATCAGAGCCTCATTCACCTGAAACGGCCGGAAGATCGGCGCGCGCTTGGTCGATTCGTGCTCAAAGCCCATGCTCACGCATACATCCGTGTAGACCGCGTCAGCATTCTCGACTCCCGCCTGCGGATCCTGAGTCAGCCGAATCTCCCCTCCATTCGCCTCAGCCTTTTCGCGTGCGAGCGTAACGATTTCGATGTCCGGCGAGTATCCGCGCGGAGTAGCCACGGTTACGTTTGCGCCTAATTGCGCGCCGGTAAGCATCAGCGAATGACATACATTGTTGCCATCGCCGACGTAAGTGAAGTTCATTCCGCGCACCGATCCGAAGTGCTCCTGCAGCGTGAGAAAATCTCCCAGCGCCTGGCATGGATGTTCAAAGTCAGAAAGTGCGTTGACCACGGGGACACGCGAATTAGCAGCCATCTCGGTAATCGTGTCATGCGCGTATGTGCGCAGCACGATCACGTCCACCCAGCGCTCGACGTTGCGCGCAATGTCGGCAATCGATTCGCGTTCGCCCAACGGAGAGTTCGTCTGGTCGAAGAAGATCGCATTCCCGCCCAGCGTATTGATGCCAGTCTCAAAGCTCAGCCGCGTACGCAGGCTGGCTTTCTCAAACATCAGCACCATCTGCTTGGCGTCAAGCGCGTGACGATATTCGCGCGGATTGCGCTTCACATCATGAGCAAGTTTGAGGATCGCGCGTACTTCCGCACTCGACAGATCGTTGATGGAGCAGAGGTCCTCGCCAGCCAATCGCGCTGCGGCTGCAAGAACATCCAAATCCTGTTGTACCGGAACAGCAGTCGTCTGCTGTTCCTCAATGACTTTAACCACGTGCGTGTCCTCCCGCATGACCGCCACTAGTAATCGCATGATTATGCGCGTGTTCTGTAAAGATTGCGTCAAGAGCCGCAATTGCTTCGTCGATATGTGCTTTCTGAACGATGTACGGCGGCAGAAAGCGCAGTACTGTATCGCTTGTGCAGTTGATCAGGATCTTCCGCTTCAACATCTCCTGCACAGTCAGCTTTCCGAGCTCCGCCGAATCCAATTCCGCGGCAACCATCAAGCCTTTGCCGCGAACATCAACGATGGCATCGTGCTTCTTCGCAAGATCCCTGAGCTGGCCCTGGAAGTAGTCTCCTACTTCGACGACATGATCAAGCAGTCCTTCGCGCTCGATCGTGTCGATCACGGCTATCGCCACGGCGCAGGCCAGTGGGCCCCCGCCAAAGGTCGTACCGTGCATCCCCGGATGGATCGCCCGCGCAACCTCTTCTGTACATAGCAGCGCACCCAACGGAATGCCCGCTGCGAGCGGCTTGGCAAGCGTAGTGATGTCGGGCTTGATGCCGTAATGCTGATAGCCGCACCACTTGCCGGTGCGGCCCATGCCCGCCTGAATCTCATCCACTACCAGCAACGCGCCGGTTGACTCAGTCAGTTCGCGTGCGGCAGCAAAGAACTCTGGCGAAAGCGGACGAATCCCACCCTCGCCCTGAATCGACTCCACGAGAATCGCGCAGACCTCATTTGAGAACTTATCGCGTAAATCGGCCACGTCGTTGAAGCGAACAAACTCGACGCCAGGCACCACCGGCCCAAACGGCTCGCGATACTTTGCCTTGTAAGTCGTCGAGATAGAGCCATAAGTGCGGCCATGAAAGCTCTGATCGAGCGCCAGGAACTTAGTCCCGATCTCCTTGCCTTCCGACCGGAGCAGACCCGCGTGCGCCCGCGCCAGCTTCATCGCGCCCTCCCACACTTCGGCGCCGGTGCTCGCAAAGAAAGCGCGGTCCATGCCCGTGCGCTCGGTCAACCGCAGCGCAAGCTCCGCCTGTCCCTCGTGAAAGAAGAGGTTTGAGGTGTGAAGGAGTGCCTTGCTCTGGCGCACAATCGCTTCTTCAATCGCCGGATGCCCATAGCCGAGCGCATTGACGCCGATTCCGCTGAGCAGATCGAGGTAGCGATCGCCGTTCTCGTCAATCAGGTATACGCCCTCGCCGCTCTCAAAGAGCAGGGGATTGCGATCATAAGTCGGCAGCAAAAGTCGCGCCTCTGCTGCACGAATCGCTTCCAGTTTCATCGGACTATCCTCCAATCGGATCTCTCGTCAGGCCTGACTTAGGCCACCATTACTTCGGTACCTTCAGCCACGCGCGATGTACATAGAGCAGGCAGAACCTTTGCGGCTTCCGCGGGCAGGATGCGTACTCGTTTTACGCCATGCAGCAGCGCCTCGCGACACGCACTCAGTTTGGGCAACATGCCGCCGGAGATCACTGCACTCTTGGCCATCTCCGCAATCTGATCGATGCTCAACCACCGCATCACTTCGCCACTAGCCCCGCGCACCCCGGGCACGTCTGTCAGAAAGACCAGCGCGTCAGCGCGACAGGCGGTGGCGCAGGCCGCAGCCATCTCGTCGGCGTTGATGTTGTAGTACTCTCCATCGAATCCCAGCGCCATGGATGAGATCACCGGCACACCTTGCAGCTGCCACACAGCCTCAATCCATCGCGGATCACTTGCCGCAATCTCACCAACAAATCCAAGCTCAACATTCATCCGCTTCTTGCGCGCGCGAAACATCAACCCATCTCCACCGGAGAGTCCCACAGCCGGTTGCCCCACTGAGCCGAGCGCGGCCACCAGGCCTTTATTTACGCGCCCCGCGAGCACCATCAGGGCCACATCGCGCGTCTCGGCATCTGTAACTCGGAGACCATCGACAAACTCACTCTTCTTGCCCAATTGAGCGAGCGTCTTTGTCAACTGAATGCCGCCGCCGTGCACTACCGCAACCTGGTTGCCATCCTGCACCAGTTCGGCGATTGCGCGCACACATCCCTGCAGCAGCGTCGGGTTCTCCAGGCCTGCTCCGCCTAGCTTGATCACATACTTCATTCCAGACCCTCCGCTTCGCCCCAGCTCTGCATTACATTCAGATTTTGTACAGCCTGCCCCGCCGCGCCCTTCAATAAGTTATCAAGACAACTGACAATCACAGCTCTGCGACCATCCTTCGCGATGTTGAAGCCGATATCCGCATAGCAGGTCCGTACCGAATGCTGAATCTGCGGCAGTGTAGTCCCGAACAATCGAACCATCGGGCTTCCCTTGTAAAACGCCTTGTAGTAGGCCTCGATCGCTGCATTCGTCTGGACCTCGCGAAATCGCACATAGATCGTCGACAGGATTCCCCGGGGAATTGGCAGCAGATGCGGAGTAAATGTCAGCGCGTCCGCAGGCACATTCAACTGTTCCAGTAACTCTCCGGTGTGCCGATGTGTAAATGCTCCATAAGCTGAGAAGTTATCCGCCGCATGCATGAAATGCGTCTTTGCCGTCGGCGCTTTGCCTGCTCCGCTGACACCGCTCTTGGAGTCGCAAATAATGCCGTGGTTCACGTCTACCAGCCCTGCGGCCAGCAGCGGTTTCAAAGCCAGAATCACTGAAGTCGCATAGCACCCAGGATTGGCCACCAGCCCAGCCGTCCGAATCTCCGCCCGATGCAGTTCCGGCATCCCATATACAGCCTCTGCCTGTGTCGCCAGGGCAGCAGCCGATCCTTCGTCTTCAAAGGCGTACACAGCCCGGTTATCTGCTTCCTCGAGTCTCCACGCGCCACTTAAATCGATGACGCGAAATCCCCGCTTCCGGGCCTCCGGAGCCGCCTCTCGAGACATCTCGTGCGGAGTCGCCAAAAACACAACATCGACGCCGACATCCTCAAGCAGTTCCCAGGAGAAAGATTGGACGCGCAGGTTACCCGTTCCATGGCTATCGCGCAACTGAGGGTGAATCTCGCCCAGCGGCGTGCCGCCTCGAGCCTGATCCTGCGCGTCGACGCGCCCCGCAAACACTGGAGGGTTCGTCTTCAACCGGGGATGGCGCACCAAAAGCCGCGTCAGCTCTGCACCCGCGTATCCGGTTACACCCACAACCGCTGTTTGTACCGCTTTGCTCATCCTTCTTATCTCTCAGCCTTCCAGCATCTTCTGAAGTTTTTCCTGGACTTCGGCAGCGCGTCGTAAATCCGGACAGATAACCAGCACCGTGTCATCGCCGGCGATGGTGCCGACGACCTCCGGCCATTCTTCGTAGTCCAGTGCTGCCGCCACGGGCTGCGCGCCGCCCATCACAGTTCCGATGACCACCTGATTCATCGCCTGCCGGCTGCGCATGCCAAATGATTCAAGCACGGCGGCCACACCCGGAGGACTGTCATCCTCTCTCTCTGCTGTGCCGTTGCTATTTCCGTTCGGCAGGCCGTAGCCAGTGGGCCCTTTGAATAGATGCAACTCATGCAAATCGCGCGAGAGCGTCGCCTGTGTCACTGCAAATCCGCGACGGCGCAGCTTGCGGCGCAGCTCATCCTGGCTGTTGATCAGGGAACTGCCGACCAGTTCGCGAATCGCATTGTGACGTTGGGTCTTCATACCATGACTGATCTCAATCTCAACCGCCTCCGCTTAGCCTGCCAGGATACGGCAGCCGCAGGGACCGGCAAATCGAAAGCGCGGCCCCATTGCGAGGACCGCGCTTGCATAAATATACGACAGTTTGTATAAATATGCAAAGAGGCTTTGCTTCTTTTTCATCTCGCGTTAACAGGCACTTTGTACAAAGGCGCCCCAGCCGCGCGTTTCAACCTCCGCCTCAAGCCCGTGCCGCGTTTCTATTGTGGATTTCCCAATTCAAGAGGTCGTATAGTAACGTATGGATCGCTCTCGTCATCATTCTGATACTCGTACCGATCAGCCATCCCGCAGGGTTCCCTCGCGTCCCGTCGATTCCGTCTCCGACAGCTTTCCTTCTTTGATCGACGCACGTTTTGACCAGGACTCCTGCGGCGTCGGATTCGTCGCGCAGCTTTCCGGCGAGCCTTCTCACGCCATTCTGAATCATGCACTTACCGCCCTCGCGCGCCTGGAGCATCGTGGCGCGGTGGCCGCGGACGGCAAGTCCAGTGACGGCGTTGGGGTGATGACGTCGATTCCGCGCGACCTGTTTTTGCAGCCATTGGGAATCGAACTGGATCGCGACAAGCCTCTCGGCGTTGCGGTGGTTTTCCTCGAAGGCGAGTCTCTCGATTCGCGGGCCGAGCTTGAATCCGCCTTCAAGGCGCAGCAGATCAGCCTGCTCGCCTGGCGTCCCGTGCCCATCTGTCCGCAGATTCTCGGCACCATCGCCGCCTCCACGTTGCCGAATATCTGGCATGTCCTCGTCACTTCTGATGACGCGACTGACTTCGATCGCCGCCTGTATCTCGTCCGCAAGCAGTTTGAACGATCTGCGCTGCCGGGCTACATAGCCTCCATCTCTTCCAGCACGATCGTTTACAAGGCGCTTTGCGCTGGACGCCTATTTCCGCAGTTCTACCCCGATCTTGCAGATCCCGGTTTTCAGACCGCATTCGCGGTTTTTCATCAGCGCTACGCTACTAACGTTCTGCCTAGCTGGGACCGTGCCCAGCCGTGCCGGACGCTTGCCCATAACGGTGAAATCAATACCATCTGGGGCAACCGGGCGCGCATGGACGCACGTGCCGACACGCTCCCGCTCGACCTGCACCCGGTGCTCACGGTCGGCGGCTCCGACTCCACTTCACTCGACGAGGTCGTGGAACTACTCGCCCAGAACGGCCGCACCCTTGCTGAAGCCATGCGCATGTCGGTTCCGCCTGCGAATCACGGCAACAAATCTTCCTTTCTGCAATACACCGGGGATTGCGTCGAGCCCTGGGATGGCCCGGCTGCTTTGGCCTTTTCTGACGGCCGCCAGGTCGGGGCGATTCTCGATCGCAACGGTCTCCGCCCCTGTCGCTTCGCGGTCGATGAGGACGGACTCGTCGTCGCCGGGTCTGAGGCTGGCCTGGTCGATATGGATCCAGAGCGCATTCTGCATTCGGGCCGTCTCGGGCCAGGGCAGATGATTCTAGCCGACCTCGAAACCCACGAATTCCTTGAAAACGAGGAACTGCTGACTCGTTTCGACCAGAACGATCGATACAAGGACATGGTTCAACTCGATACTCCGCTGCTTGCTTCGGAGGATGCCTTCGTAACTCTTGACGCGTCGGAGTTAAACCGTCTTCAGCATCGCTTCGGCTACACGCGCGAAGAGGTCCGCATGATCCTCGCGCCGATGGCTGCCGAGGGCAAGGACGCGGTGTGGTCGATGGGCGACGATACCCCGCTGGCTCCACTGGCCCGAGCGCCGCGCCCGGTGTATGCATTCTTCCGTCAGCGCTTTGCTCAGGTCACCAATCCGCCGATCGATCCTTTGCGGGAAGCCGTCGTGCTGCAAATGCACACGCGCCTCGGGCCGTGGCCTCATCTCTTTGAAGAGCCGAGCGCTCCACTGCCCGGCTTGTCGCTGAGTTCGCCGCTGCTTTCCCTCGGCCAGATGCACGCGCTTAAGAATAGGCAGCACGAGCAGGCCGACGCATTGCCTCTTGAAACTCTCGATTGTGTCTTCTCGCCCAAAGAGTCTCTCGAAGACGCATTGGATCGGCTGGCGCGCCGTGCGGTCGAGCTCGTCTCAGACCACGCGATGATCCTGCTGCTGACGGACAGGAACGCTTCTTCGACAGCGTTGCCAATTCCAATGGCCATGGCTCTGGGCGCGGTTCACTGCATGCTCACTGTTGCCGGTGTACGCACCGAAGTTGGCCTCGCCGTAGAAGCGGGCGATTGTCGCGATATCCATCATGTTGCCGTGCTTCTCGGCATGGGTGCCGGCGCGGTTTGTCCGTGGCTGGCGCTCGAGACGGCTCGTTCCCTCACCCCGGAAAAAGGCGAAGAAAACACGCTGCACTCACTAGAGCTTGGGCTCGCGAAAGTCATGTCCAAGATGGGCATCAGCGTCGTGGACAGTTATCGCGGCGCACATCTCTTCGACGCTATAGGGTTGTCGGACGAGGTGATCGCCAAATGCTTCTTCGGAACTCCGTCTCCTCTCTCCGGCATCGGCTTTGCCGAAATCGAAAAGCAGGTTCGCCATGCCTGGCGTGAAGAACCGTCGATCTCTGACAGATCCGACACAAATTCCGATGCCGCCGCATCCGACGATGGTGGCACTCTCGTTGCCGCTATAACTGCAGCGCCTGTAAAGGATCTTCCCGACTACGGCTTCGTCCGTTTCCGCAAGGCTGATGAGGCTGAGTCCCATGCATGGCAGCCGCAGACTGTGCGCGCGCTGCAGGCTGCCATGGGATCGACCAAGCAGGGCGCGGCGCTGGCCCTGTCGCCATGGTCGGCTTTCACGTCGCAGGCGAGCGAACAGCAGCCTGCTCATCTTCGTGACCTTCTGGAGATCCGTCCGGCAGGTCCCGAGTTGGCGCTGGAAACCGTCGAGGCTTCCGGCAGCATCGTCAAGAACTTCATCGCTTCGGCGATGAGTTTCGGCTCGCTGTCTCCTGAAGCCCACCAGACCATCACCCAGGCCATGAACCTTCTCGGCGCTCGCTCCAACACCGGCGAGGGCGGCGAAGACCCGGCCGTCTATGCACCGATTGACGGCGCTCCTTCACTGCTCAATAACAAGATCAAGCAGGTCGCCAGCGCCCGCTTCGGCGTCACCGCGGAGTACCTTGTCCACGCCGAAGAAATAGAGATTAAGATCGCACAGGGCGCGAAGCCTGGCGAAGGCGGTCAGCTTCCGGGGCACAAAGTCACTGAGTTGATCGCGCGGCTGCGTCACGCCCAACCGGGCATGCAGCTCATCAGCCCTCCGCCGCACCACGACATCTACTCGATCGAAGACCTGGCCCAGCTTATCTATGATTTGAAGCGCGTCAATCCGCGCGCTGCCGTTGGCGTCAAGCTGGTGTCGGAGTGCGGCGTGGGCACGGTCGCCGCAGGTGTGGCCAAGGCCTACGCCGACTACATTGTCATCGCCGGCCATACCGGCGGCACTGGAGCCTCTTCACTGTCGAGCATCAAGTATGCAGGCGATCCGTGGGAGCTTGGCCTGGCTGAAGCTCAACAGGTACTCATACATAATCGTCTGCGCGGCCGTGTGCGTCTGCGCACCGACGGCGGCCTGCGGACGGCCCGCGACATCCTGATCGCTGCTCTTCTCGGGGCAGATGAGTTTGCGTTTGGAACCTCTGTTCTCGTCGCGCTCGGCTGCGACATGGCGCGTCAATGCCATCTCAATACCTGTCCCACGGGCATCGCAACACAGAAGCCGGAATTGCGCGCGAAGTTTCGCGGCAAGCCTGAGCATGTGGTTCGCTTCTTTGACGAACTGGCTCACGAGCTTCAGCAGCTCCTTGCATCCTTGGGTCTGCCTTCACTGGCTGCCGCGACTGGTCGCACGGACTTGCTGGAACAGGTGCGGTTCGATGGAAACCTGCATCTTGAGCCTGTGCTTGCCGCAACCAAACTGGCAGAGAAGAACGATTCGCCGATCCGTTGGCAGGGCCAGCGCAACGATCGTCCTGAAGACCACCCGGCTCTCGACGACGCCTGGGTAGAACCGGCCTTCGCCGCCTATAAATCCAACCAGCCCTATTCGGTAACCACGCGCATCACCAATGAAAACCGGACCGTAGGCGCGCGTCTGGCCGGCAAAATCGCAATGTTCCGCACAAACAATCCGACCGCCTCTGGGTCGGCTTTGCAGTTCGATCTGAAGGGTGTGGCCGGCCAGTCCTTCGGAGCGTTCGCTGTAGCAGGCATGACGCTCAAGCTCGAAGGCCTCGCCAATGACTTCGTCGGCAAGGGCCTCTGCGGCGGCGAACTGATCTTGCGGGGTGAAGGCCGCGCAGCCCGCGAAAGCACCAGGCACGTGATCCTGGGCAATGTAGCTCTCTACGGCGCTACCTCAGGTTCGCTCTATGCCGCTGGTCGCGCGGGCGAGCGCTTTGCGGTTCGTAATTCCGGTGCGCTCGCCATCGTTGAAGGCGTAGGTGACCACGGTTGCGAGTACATGACCGGCGGCCTGGTGGTTGCGCTCGGCGACACCGGCATCAACTTTGGCGCAGGCATGACCGGTGGACTGGCCTGGGTTTACGACGACAAAGCTGCCTTCATCGAGAAGGGGATGTATCACAAGGACTTTCTGATTGCGGAGAGATTCAATGATCTGGACTATACTGCGCAGCGCTCAATTTACGAGTTAGTGGAACTGCACGCAGCCAAGACCTCCAGCTCCTGCGCCAACGTTCTGCTCACTCAGTGGGATAAGCTCGCAAAAAATCTGATCCGCCTGACCCCAAAGGCCCAGATATAAACTCTCAAATTGTTCCACGTGGAACAATTTGAGAGCTTGATGGAATTGTTGCGGGTGTTCCATGTGGAACATTGGCTGGATGCTGTAAATTTCCGCAAATTATTTTCTTGAATTACGTCACGAAAGTAACGTTTTAGCGGACAATGGGCCGGGGTGATGCATGTCGACTTTGCCGTCAAAAGGGCGGGATGCGGGAATGGCGCATGTTGGGAGTCCGTATCCTGTGGCTGAAACTGTGCGCCGGCTGGAGGTTGTGCTTGCCGGGAAGGGTATTCCTATCCTGGCGCGCGTCAATCACAGCGCTGGCGCAACTGCCGTCGGCTTGTCGATGAAGCCGACTGAGCTGCTGATCTTTGGAAATGCCAAGGCTGGAACGCCCCTGATGCTGGCTGCTCCGACCTTAGCAATCGATCTTCCGCTCAAAGCGCTGGTGTGGGAGGATCAGGACGGCGCCGTCTGGATTTCCTACAATTTGCCGGAGTATCTGCAACAGCGCCACGGCTTTCCGCAGGAGTTGATGGCCAATATTGCCGGGATTCGCGGAATCGTCGACGCGGCGGTCCAGGCTTAGGGTCGCCTAGACAGCTTTTGGCTCCATGAAGATTTTGCCTCCTGCGGCGAGGACCAGGAGCATTCCGGCACAGATGGCGAAGACGCTGCGCACGCTGGTGAGTTGAGCCAGGGCTCCCGAAAGCAGCAAGCCAAGAATCTGCGCTGAAAAGATGACCGACATTACAGTGCTTCCGACGCGCCCCATCAAATGCGGTGGTGTTTCCTGCTGCATCAGGGTTTGAGTGGGAATGATGATGCCCGCTACAGCCAGGCCGATCACGAAGTCGCCCAGCAAAGTACTCCATATCTGGGTCAATGCGCTGAGCAGGACAAGTCCCGCGGCGATTCCCAACAGACCTGTGTAGATGAGTACCGTGTTGCGAATCTTTGCGCCTAAGGTATTCAGCATATTGATGCCCAGGAGTATGCCGACGCCAATCATCGCGCTTGCCCAGGCATAGATTGTGTTGCCGGCATGGACCGCGTCGCGGACGTAAACGGCGATGAGGGGTCCAAAGCAGCCCATGATGAACATGCCCGCCGCGAGGGCCAGGATCACGAAGAGCAACGCGGCGTGATGCAGAATGAACGAGAGTCCCTGCTTCATGTCATGCCAGACTTTGGCAACGGCTCCCTTGTCTTCAGCGACGGTGTGATGATGCACAGCTGCCGAGCGCTTGATCGTGAGCGAGGCAATGAAGCATGCGGAGGCGAAGAAGCTGGCCGCGTCGAGAATGTAACAGGCTCTCCAACCGAGAAATCCGACGAGCATACCCGCCACCGCAGGGCCGACGATGCGCATCATGAACATGACCTGCTGCATAAGCGCATTTGACGAGCGCAAGCCGTGGAACGGAACGGCCTCGCGAATAACGACACCCTGTGCAGGGCCGAAAAAGCTGGAGACTACGCTAATGGCCGCCAGGATGAGATAGAAGTGCCATATCTGCGTCGAAATCAACAGCAGCAGACACAGCAGGCCGCGAATCAGATCGCTGGAGACGAGTGTGCGCTTGAGCGGCCACCGATCGACGAAGACTCCCGCGAGGATACCTAGTACAGCGATCGGCACCTGATATGAGATTTGCACGCCTGTAACTTGCTGTGCTGTAGCGTTGAGTTTATATGTGAGTAACCCGATCACTGCGAAGAGCGCCACAAAGTCGCCGAAATTGGAGACAATCTGCGCGTACCAGAGACGGCGCATGACGGTGATGCGCAGCACTTCGCGCATCGACAATGGAACAGGAGCCGCAGACTCAGATGCGTTGACGACTGCTTCGTTGAAAGCTTCCGGCTGTGTGGAAGGGGAACTCATGGCGGTCACTTCATCTTAACTGAATTGAGATTTCGAAGCGCGAGCTGGAGTTATGCGAAGAAGTGCCGGCAGTTCAATGGAAATCAATGGCTGCTGTGTGTCGCCGCTGGCTTGACGAACGTGAGGATAGTTACAGAGTTAGCCGGCAGATTGATATTGCAGGTCGCCGCACAGCTAATCGTCGAATGGACCGGCTTCAACGCGTGGGGATTGGCAAAAGTGTTTCGCGTCTCGGCTGCTTCCGCCTTGAGTGTGTCCACCTCAACAGCCGCAGTATGAGGGAATGCTTTGAGTTCAATGTGGGCGCTCGAAGCATGATCACGCTCCGCATTGGAGAGCTTCAGGTACACGCGCGTCCCGTCGGCAGAGCGGCTTGCAACGGCGTCGACCGTCTTGACGCCGGGCCGCAGCTCTGGCGAATCCAGAGCCAGGTTAAGACGGTCAGCGCCGAGATGATCTGCGTAGAGCTTCAGCGCGTAGTACTGCGCAGTGCCGTAGATGCGATCGCGGCTGGCCTGGATCACCCCTCCGGCCCAACCGTTGAGCAGGTCTGAGATGGAGTTGGCTTCAACCGTTTCTCCATTGCGCTCAAAGCCATTCATCATGCGCGCCGCCCACACAGCACCCGTGATGCCCTGAATGGTGTTGGCATCGTAGAAGAGATTCCACTCGTTGACGATCTGCTTGATGTTACGCCCGGGAGCGAGCTTCGCGATGAGTTCTGCGGTGTGGCGATAGCCGCGTTCGAATTCGCCTGCTTTAGCCATCAGTTCCGCGTAGGGGTCGGCGGCTTTTGCGTTCTGCGAGACAGAGTTGTAGTCGTGGATTGCAAGGTAATCGATGACGGGGCCGGCGATTCTGAGGACGGTGGAGTTCCATGTCTCCTGCTCGGGCATGATGCCCTCGCCGACGGCAGTGAGCCTGATGGTGGGATCGACCGCGTGCATGGCGGTGGCATACCTCACGGCTGCGCGGGCGTAGGCCTCGGCCGTTGTGTGACCGCGCACCCAGTCGCCGAAAATTTCATTGCCAAGCTCCCATTGCTTGACGCCGTAGGGTTCGGGATGCCCATTAGCTGCGCGCATCGCTCCATATCTTGAGGTGGCAGGGCCGTTGACGTACTCGACCCATGCGGCCGCTTCTTCAGCGGTCGCGCCGCTGCCCTCTACGTTGACTGTGATGGAGGGCTCGATGTGAAGTCGAGCGCAGAGCGCAAGATATTCATCGGTGCCCAGATCGCCAGGTTCCGGAGCGTTGGACCAGGCTTTGTTGATCCACACAGGTCGCAGATCGCGAGGTCCGATGCCCCATTGCCAGTGGTAGTCCTGGGCGACGTTGCCGCCGGGCCAACGAATGAAGGATGGATGCAGTTGCGCAATCATCGCTTCAGAGTCGGCGCGCACCTCGCCCTGCGAGCTGGCGGGCTCGAGGGATGCCTGGTCGATGAACAGAGTTCCGTGGCCGTTGAAGAGGAAGGACAGTTTAGCGAAGCGGTCGGTCTGCGATGGATTGAGTTGGAAGCGATACTGTTTCCACTCTCCGCCTGCATCAGAGCCTATCTCCGCGACCGTCGTCTCGGCGTAAGTTGTGCCGTCGGTGTTGTCTTCTTCAAGGAGTGCGGTGATCTTGCCGGTATAGCCTGGGTGCTGCGCGCCGGACGGAGCAAGCGTTCTAGTCCAGAGATAGCCGTTGTATTGCTGGTGGGCGACGATCGATAGATGGCCCTGTGAAAAGCCTCGGCGGCTGTCGTTGACGTCTCCGGGCGCGACAGCTACGCGGAGGGAGTGCTGAGGAAGGTTGCCGATCGACGGCATATCTTTGCTGAACTCTTTCGGATACGCCTCGTCTGTGGTCTGCGCGAAATGGATTGCTCCACCATTGTCATTGCGTTCGTCTGGCTCGATCTGCCAGTGCGCCGGGAGGCTGAGGTAGTCAGAAGCCTCTTCGAAGGAGCGGTCAAGCAGCATTTCCGCGGTCATTCCGCGTTTGACGTCTTCGTTCATCATTTCAACGAATGCAGCGTACATGCGCGGACTGATGTGATTTTCGACTTTTGCTGCGTCGACGGTGATCGTAACTCGCTGAGAACTGGCGGGGATCGTTAGTGCTGAGATGACCGAAAACACGAGGCAGGTGTACTGAAGTTTTGTAGGAGCGAGACTCATATCGCTCACCATCTTATCCTGACGAGATGCATGAGTTCCGCTGAAGAGGAAGGCGTTGCTGACCTTGCCCTGCTCGTGTGCGGTCGCCGCTGCTACACTTGCTCGTTGGTTGCAGATCACTGAGAAGCTACGTGGCGGAGAGTTATGACAGGGACTGGAGTGAGCGCGGGAGTAGGACGGTATCAGGATATTCACACGGTGAATGAGCTGTTTCTGCGTATTGCTGGGTCGAAGCGTTCTGACGCGATATTGTGGCAGGATGAGGCGGGGCAGTGGCAGAAGATTTCCTCCTCGGATGTCTATGGTCGTGTGCGAGCCCTGGCCAATGTCTTTCTGGATTGGGGCATCCAGCGCGGAGATCGCATCGCCCTGCTCAGTGAAAACCGCTGGGAATGGCCGATTACGGATTTTGCCGTGCTGGCTATTGGCGCCGTGGACGTGCCGATCTATCCCACCCTGACCGCTGAGCAGATTGGAGAGCTGCTGCGCGATTCAGGGTCGCGGGTAATTGTAGTTTCGACGCGTGCCCAGTACGACAAGGTACAGGCCGTCAGGGCGGGATCGCCGCTTGAGCACGTGGTCATGATGGACTCCGCAAATGTGCCGGCGGATGCGGTGATGTTCGCTTCGCTGATGCGAGAGGCAGATGGAACTGGCTCGCATGATGCCGAGTTCGATGAGCTTGTGAAGTCTGCTCAGCCATCGGAACTGGCCACGCTGATCTACACCTCGGGCACGACGGGCGAGCCCAAAGGCGTGATGCTGACGCATGAGAATCTGGCGTCGAATACAAGCTATGCGACGCGGGACTTCGGTTTCGGGCCGGATGATTCTTCTGTGTCATATCTTCCGTTGTCGCATATAACGGCGCGGGCGCTGGACTATGCGATGTTTTTCTCGGAGTCGCAGGTTGCATATTGTTCGCAGTTTGACAAGCTGCCGATGACGTTGAAGCAGGTTAGGCCTACGGTGCTGGTGGGTGTGCCTCGGGTCTATGAAAAAATTCGCCAGGGGGTGGAGCAGAAGTCGTCTGCTTCTGCGATGAAGGCGAAGATACTGGCGTGGGCGGTCGAGAAAGGTGCCGGTTATCGTGACGCGATTCATGATGGCCAGCGGCCGGGGTCGCTGGGGTGGAAGCTGGCGAACAAGCTTGTTTACAGCAAGATCCATGAAGCTTTTGGCGGGCGTGTCAAGAGGTTCATCTCAGGTGGCGCGCCGTTGGGAATCGACACAGGGAACTGGTTTGCTTCGGTAGGAATTTCGGTGCTTGAGGGTTATGGGCTTACGGAAACTTCGCCGGTGATTGCGATCAACACGCCACAGATGCATCGCATGGGCTCGGTGGGCAAGCCGCTGCCGAATGTAGAGTGCAAACTGGCGGCGGACGATGAACTGCTGGCGCGAGGGCCGGGGATCTTTCAGGGATATTGGCAGAAGCCGGCAGCGACGAAGGAGTGCATCGATGCTGATGGGTGGTTTTCGACGGGAGACATTGCGAAGATTGATGGTGACGGATTCCTTTACATTACGGATCGCAAGAAGGAGTTGCTGAAGACGTCTGGAGGAAAGCTGATTGCGCCTCAGCCGATTGAGGGCAAACTGAAGACAAATATGCTGGTCGCACAAGCCGCCCTTGTAGGTGACAAGCACAAGTTCGCATGCGTGTTGATTTCGCCGAATTTTGCGGCGCTTGAAGGTTGGGCGCAGCAGCAGGGAATCGCTGCGCAGACGCGGCGAGAGCTGGTCGCGGACGGTAAAGTGATTGCGCTCTACGGCGAGATTGTGAGCAAGGTCAACAGCACGCTTGCTAACTTCGAGACGATGAAGCGGTTTCGCGTGGTGGCGGATGAGTGGACGCTTGAGACCGGCGAACTGACTCCAAGTATGAAGCTGAAGCGCCGGGTGATTACGGAGCGATACGCGGGTTTGATCGCGGGCCTTTATGCCGACGAGGCCACCGCACGCGGCGAATCGGCTTGATCATGCGACGGCGCAGGGTGCCGCCGCTGGTCCAGAGGCGTTGCAGCGACTGGAAGAAGGGCGCGCCTAAGGCGCCGACCATCAGCACGGAGCCGAAGAGCACTACGGCGTCGATGCTGAGACGTCCTCCGGTTTTGGCCCAGTAGACGTCGGGGTCAAGGTTAAGCCAGAGCGTAAATTCATCGAGAGTAAGCGCTGCGCCCGCCCCATAACTGATCGACATGAGCCGGCTGAACAGGATTGACATGGGTGAGTGCGCGCGGCCCAGATCGAGAAGCCAGCCATAGCCGACGAAGAGCAGGATGAGGATTCCCCAGACCAGGTGATGGATGTGTTTGCCGCCCATCATGACCCAGTCAAATGGGCCTCCGCCAACTGCAGCCTGAAACGCGACCAGGCGGACGGTAAGGAAGGTGAGGAAAAAAGTTACCCAAGCCAGAAAGATCCGGCGGCGAGGCCGGTCGGGGATGGACGTGCGGATCAGATATCCAAGTCGTGTGAGCTGCAGGACGACAAGCAAAACGGCGGCAATAAGAAAAACAAAGACCAGCAGGACGATCGTTCCGGTTTGCGGCATACGGGTCTATTGAAACACTGTGCGGAGCATTCTCCAAACGGCACTGGTGCTTGCCTTCCGGCGCGACGGCACGGCGGCGTGAGCTCCGTGGCCGCCACGCCGTTGCAATGCCAGACCGTGAGAGATCTCTACGCGCGTCCGTGTTGCTGCGATTTCCACTCTTCTGAAGCGAAGAGGCGGGGGCCTACTTCGATCAGGCGCGGCATCATGTTGAAGACGGCTACGCGGCTCCAAGGGCGTCCGGCGCGGGTGCGGAAGCCTTTTTCGTTGAGGTCGCTGACGATGGAGGAGTAGGAGAAGTCCTGCGCAAGCAGGTCCATCATGAGCAGCAGCGCGCGATTTTCTTCGGGGTCGACCTCGAGGCGCAGGCCGTCGTCGGAGATGCGCAGGCCGTAGGGGATGTCTTCGCCGAATGCGCCGTCGGAGGGTGTCTCCGAGTCGGGTAGTTCGCGCCGCCACTCGATGGAAACCATTCGCCAACCTGCTGCGGTGCGTTGCTGGATGATCTCAGGGCTCTGCGGACCGGAGATGACATCGCGAATCCGTTCAAAATGCGCCATCAGGTGCCTCCGTGAAATGGAACTTCGACCGAAGTAGTGCAATTTTACAGCCAATTTTCGCCGTGGAGGCACCGCCCGGAAAGGCTTTGGGAAGAATTAGTTGACGGATTCGTCTCGGGCAGAGCAACGAGCGGATTGTCCGAAATTGGAAATTCCTGTTCATCCGCGAACGGCGGTAGTGCGTTGTGCGCGTTTGGCTGTTCATTCTGTGCAACTGCCGGATCAGGAATTGAGGGTGGGCGAGTCGCTGTGCTACGCTGCGGGGACTATGGAAAACCAATCGATTGTGAGTTTGGCGGAGGCGTTCTTTGTCGCGTGTGAGGCGGGCAAGGGATGGGAGGCGTGCAGTGCTTACTGTACGCCGGATGCAACGTTTTCGGCTCAGGCGGAGCCCCTGTTGGGGATCACGACGCTGGCCGGTTACACGGACTGGATGAAGGGCGCGATGGTGATCTTTCCGGATGGGCGCTACGAGGTGAAGTCGTTTGCTGTGGATGCAGCGCGGAATAATGTGGCGGCTTTCGCGGTCTTCCACGCGACGCATACGGGTGAGGGCGGGCCGGTACCTCCTACGGGGCGCAGCATGAGTACCGATTATGTCTACATCATGCAGTTTGAAGGCGAGAAGATTGTGCACATGACGAAGGTGTGGAATGCCGGGTTGGCGATGAAGGCGATTGGGTGGGCTTGAAAAAGGGTGGGGTGGGGTATTTTACTGACGAAATTCGCCTATGCCATAGATGGAGTTGGAGTTAGGGGCTGGTTACCAGGCATATTTTGTGCGCTTTTGTTACGTTTTTTGCGCCGTTTCGGTGATGGCAGAGCGGAGTTGGCTACCTGGGCGCCGTAGAGCAGGCGGGTGCCTTCGGTGCTGGGGATAGCTCCGATGGCCATGCCATGGACGACGCAGGCGATGAAGTCGCGCACGCAGTCAGCGTCGGAAAGGCGAGGGAGGGAGTTACAGTAGGCAAGCCTGCCGGCGTGGGCTGCTGCTTCGGCGCTCATTTTCTTTTTGCGGTGTTCCTGAAGGACTTCGAGATAGGCGCCGCAACAGACCTCAACTGCGATGTTGGGAACGGGATAAACGCCTGTGATTTTGGCCATTTTGCTTACGAGACGATTGAGCGGTTCAGGTTCGCTCATGCCGAGACGCTCTGCGGTTTCAATCAATGTCTGCAATGAGGCAACATTTTGCTGCAGGGTTTCTTCCATGGATTTATCTCCTGAAACTGCTTGTATTGGGGGCTTATAGGATTGTGCGCTTCCAGAGGATATTTCTGTGCAAATGGGTCCCACGCGGGATTGGTGGTTCCCACCCTTTCGCAAGGGCGCGAAAGGATCGGGCGCTTCATCGGGAGAGGATCGTGTTCCCCTTGAAGGGGATACGCTGAGGTTGCGGAACCCATGTCTCAAAGGCGAGACATGGGGCACCCTCCGTTACTTTCGGTCAGATCTGGGCCACTCGCCTAATCGCGATTGATGGTGACGCCGCCGTTGGTGGTTTCTACCTGAATGGTTGGGCCGCCCTGACCGATTTGCGTATCGATGTTATGGCGGATGGAGCCCTGGATTGTGATGGGGAAGGCGACCGAGATGCCTCCGTTGACGGTGGCTGCGATGAGGTGGGCGGAATAGTGGTCTGGAGCATTGACGGTGACGCCGCCGTTGGTGGATTTGGCGAAAAGTCCTTCACCGTGCCACTGCGTGCCATTGAGGGCGACATTGACACCGCCGTTGACGGTAGTGGCGTGAACTTTGCCGCCAAGATCGCGGAGCGTGAGGCCGCCGTTGGTGGTTTCCGCGGAAATCTCTCCATCGATATTGGTAATATCAATGCCGCCGTTTTCGGAATGTAGCTGGGCGGCAAGGTGGCGTGGGACGTGGAGGCGGAAGTTGACGTACCAACTGTTGCCGAAGAGTCCGAGAAACGAGCCGGATGAGGGGCCTTCGGCGCGGATGGAGCCGTCGGTGAGGATCTTGATTTCCTTCAGCAACGATTTGGCTTGCTCGGTGCTTGATTCCTGGACAACCACTCGGGCCTCCAGGGCAATGTTCTGGCGATCTTCGCCGATGACTTCGATGCCGCCGTTTTTGCCGGAGACGCTGATCTGGCCGTTGATCAGGGGCAGGGTGGTGCGACGAAGCTCGCAGACCTTTTCTTTTCCACCGAAGAAGCTGTTGTTGTGGGTGTTGCCTTCGTCTCCGTTGCAGGGAGTGGTGGTGAAGGACTGGGCGTGAAGGGGAATGGCGAGGAGGGTCAGGGTGCATCCGAGAGCGAAGCTGCGCATGGTTGTCTCCTTCGGATTGGGCGGGAAGGGCTGCACAGATGGGTACGGTGGGGGGTGGGGATTTGTTCCCGGGGTTAGTGCTGCCAGCTTTTGTAGACAAATTCGAGGCTGTAGCCGTCGGGATCGAAGACGTTGGCGGCGTAATAGCGCGGGTCGTAGTAGTTTCGGATTGCTGAAGGGCCGTTGTCCTTTGCTCCGGCTGCGATCGCGGCATCGTAAGCGGCGTCTACCTGTTCGCGGCTGCCGGCAATGAAGCCTATGTGAGCGGCGCGGCTGTCGGCTGCGCCTTCGCGTAACCAGAAGAAGATGCGGTTGTCTGCTCCGAATCCGATCAGGTCGGGATGACCTGGCGGCCCGTTTCTGCCGTCGTAGTTGTACAGATGGCTGATGCCGAGAGGCGCCAGAGCCGCCGTATAGAAGGCGATCGAACGCCCCATGTCGCTTACCGTCAGGAAAACATGATCCAGCATATTCATCTTCTTCTTGTAGTAGATCATGTCACGGGAATTCAACCGTGTGGCTGCCTGCTGTGGGCATTTGCGGTTCCCACCCTTTCGCAAACGGATGTGGCAGCCGCTATCCGCGTTATTTTAGCTTTTTGCCTATATCGATGATGAGTGCCAAGAATTCTTTTGCTTCTTTCGAGTTAAGCACATCTACAACGTTGACAGGGCTTTTTGAATTTTGATGAAGGTACGAGCTTATATCACGCCCGAAAGATCGTTCTCCTACCAAGAGTTTAAATTTATCTTGTTCCTCTTTGGGAAGCGATGATAAATATGGCCCTATCGCCTCTAGTTCAAGAGCTAACTTTCGATTTGTCTTTTCGTCCAAAAAGAACTTATCGGCCTGTTTGCCTGCATAGGCTGCTATTACACCTAACGATGCTAGCAGAAGTACTCTCCCTGCAAACCCTCCCCAGTTAAATTGACCTTTTCCTGTTTCAAGTAGCGGCAAGGTCTTATAGGCGAGAATTGTCAATGTGGTTAACGCGCCGACAGTTAATAGTTGCCAGATCCAGAGTGCCCACCTCGCGTGATTTGCAGCGCGTAGATACCCAGATGTAACCCCCAGATTTCCAATAACACCAACAAGTTTTTCAACCTCATCTCTTTGATTGCCGATGTTTTTGAGGATTTCCTCGGCTTTGGCGCGATAGTCTGCATCGAGCAGGTTAATTGCAAGCATATGCTGATCAGAAATATCTTTCTGCTTAGCTGTAGATTCGGCGCTTCTTGCAACTAGTTCTTGATCGTAACGCGAGAGGAGTTGGCTGTGCTGCGTTTGCCGTGATAGTTCGGATTGGCTGAATTCTAAATTTCTACTCTCTTGAGCTGATGCAAATTGAGACTGATTTTCGATACCGATTTGTGCAATTTTTTGTCTTTCTATTTCAAGGTCATTTCTTAGGGCATCTAGCTTTTCATCTAAGAAATTCCGTTCGTGGGTAAATTTCTGAACTGTTTCGTACTCTCCACGTGTCTTTTGTTCATACAAAGTTCGATATTCATTGATGGCTGCAGTCAGGTCTTGAAGCTCCTGGGAAGACTGGATGAGTGGAATTTGTGAGCTGACCATCAATATCCGGTCAGCATGTGAATTTGCATTAATTAGATGGGCGACATTCCGGTTTGAGATATAAGCGTCAACTTCGCTTCTTGAGGATGTGATTAGAGAAGCGATCTCTTCGATAGGAGTGCTTGCGACGAGCAAAGGGTCTGCCGATGCTAGGCGTTTCCCAATAAATTCGAGCACGACCCTGATACGTTCGATTGCAGAGATCGCGTCGGTGGATGAATCGCCTTCATTAATGGCTCGATCCAGAGTTGGCCCAAGAGCCCTCAACTCTTCCCAAATTCGATGTTGCTTGGTTCGCTCATCCCAAGAGCTCATGGCTGGCGTTCCCACCTGCAAAGGAGAATGTAGCCACTATAACTTAGTCCGCGAGATGGAAGTATCTAGATGTCCGATTATTTCTTACGCCAAGAGTTTGTATTTGGTTTCGGCTAGTTTGTAGAGGCGGCGCCATACCAGGCGGTTCATGCTTACTACCATCAGGGAGATGAGGATGGTGGCCAGCA
>Ga0182024_10004404_pt1 | contig 32448 bp, 29 predicted proteins | sample P32metaG_FD_120480 | JGI IMG/M metagenome (GOLD analysis project Ga0182024, IMG submission 120480) | Permafrost microbial communities from Stordalen Mire, Sweden - P3-2 metaG (Illumina Assembly) | ecosystem: Environmental > Terrestrial > Soil > Wetlands > Permafrost | place: Sweden: Stordalen...
ACCACGTCGGTACGAGGAGATCGATCTTGTCTGCATGTGCGAGGAACGAACGGATCGCATCCGGGCTGTCGGTCATATAGAAGAGCGCCGAAGGAGGAGCGCCGTATCCCGCACGAGAGAAAAAGAGGACAAAAGCGAAGACGATGAGTCGATGCATGGCGCCTTCCGGTGGAGTTCATGACTCGAAAAAACCATACGAATCTCTTCAAACCTTCGCACTGCGGTCGGAAGTTGGCAGGGTTGTGCCTGTGGAAAACTTCGTTCCGAACGGCTTCGCGCTCGCTCAGGCAGGTTGCAAATCGATGAAACTGAATGATTTTTGTACTATTTTGAGCAAAATAATCATTTTTGTGGAAATTGCGATCAATTTAAGATTAATGTGATGTCACAAACTTGAGGCCTGCGACGGAAGGACCATTCCGAGTCGCCTTTTCACTCTGCTTCGCCTACCCAATGGGAGGGGAATCATGCATCACAGAGGAATCAGAAGGAGTGCACGAGCAGCTTGCCTTATTGCGCTCTCACTCACGGCTATTTGGGGCACTCGCGCTGGTCTGGCGCAAAATGCGCAAGGGACGATCCTCGGCCACGTGGAAGACGCGTCGGGCGCCGCTGTTGTCGGTGCAAAGGTGATGGTGGCGAATGCCGATACAGGGATCAACAGCACATTTACCACGAATGCGAGCGGCGACTATGTGGCACCCGCGCTGAATCCGGGTAAATATTCGGTGACCGTCGAAGGGCAGGGATTCAACCGCGAAGTCTCCGGGAATCTTTTGCTCGAAGTGCAACAAACACTGCGCCAGGACTTCAAACTTACGGTGGGTGCCGTGAGCAACACCGTTGAGGTGACGGCCGAAACCCAGATGTTGCATACGGACGATCAGACCATCGGCCAAGTCATTCAATCTGACCTGATCCAGGCGCTGCCGATTAATGGCGGCGACTTCACTAACCTGATGCTGACGAATGCGGGCACAAATATTACGCCTGGCGGATCGGGCACAGATTGGGGATACCACGGTATCAACACGGCCTACACAGAGGTAAGTGCCGATGGCGCGCAGGCGCAGTCGACCAGTTACAGCATCGATGGCATCGCCGATGTCGATTACTTTTTCAGCGTGCCTACCAACATTCCGAATGAGCTAGCGATTCAGGAATTCAAGATGATGAACGGTATGTACGGTGCCCAGTATGGCACAGGCGCCACGCAGGTCAATGTAGACGTAAAGTCGGGCACGAACAGCCTGCATGGCGCGGCCTACGAGCACCTGGAGGCCAACTGGTTGCAGCCCGACAGCCCTTACCAGGCAGCGGAAAATGCCGCAACCGGAAGCACGACCCCCGTGAACCCGCCCTTTCATCAGCATCAGTTCGGCGGCACACTGGGAGGGCCGCTCATTATTCCGCATCTTTACAGCGGCAAGAATCGGACTTTCTGGTTTGGCAGCTATGACGAGGGATTGTACAACCTGGTCAAGGCCCCCACCTCTGACTGGGTACCCGCCGCGGCCGAACTCGGCGGAGATTTTAGCGCCTATCCTTTCCCCATCTACGATCCCACAACCACGGTAGCGAATCCCGCGTATGACTCGAGCCAACCCGAGAGTCCGACGAATTCTCCTGTCATTCGCTCTGCCTTTCCGGGCAACATGATTCCGTCGGGCAGAATCGACGCGGTCGCGTCCAAGATCGCCGCCTTTTTTGACAGTCCGAATATCTCTTCCTGCTCGGAGGCGTCGCATATTCTTTCAGGGTGCTACGACTACTCTGCGAATACAAAGCTGACGAAGAAACAGGGTGTTGGCACGGGACGCATCGATCAATACTTTGGACAGGGTGACCACGTCTATCTGACCGCGAACGTTGGCAATCTTTCGCAGACCAGCACCAGCATTCGCGCCGGACAGGGCGGACAAGTATATACGCGCCCCAAGCTCTTCGGTGCTTCCTGGGCTCACACATTCAACGCAAATACCCTCAACCAGGCCACACTTGGCTACAGCCGGGACCACTATCTGAACGGAACGAATACCGCGTATGGACCAGATCTCTCAGCAAATGTTGGATTGGCCAACACGAATCCTAACCCCGCGACATTCGATCTTCCCCAGGTGACCGTTTTCAATTACCAGGGATTCGGTGGCGGCGAGCCGACGACTTATCTCGATAACGTCTATCAAGGTGTGGATACAGCTACACTCGTCCGCGGCCGGCACACTCTGAGCTTCGGAATCGATTTCCGCCGTCTTCAGTTATTCGAGTTGGATAACTACGGTGGAACCGGTTCTCTGAACTTCAATGGTGAATTCACCGCATCGGTTCCCGGCTTCGCGGGCAACGCGTTGGCGAGCGGGGGAACCTTCAGTTCGACCGCGCCATATCAGGGAAACGCTCTTGCAGATTTCCTTCTTGGTGACACAAGCAGCGCAGGGGGGCCGCCGCCGATTGCCAGCGACAACTTTATTCAGTGGGGTAACAACTGGAATCTGTTCTTCCAGGAAGACTGGCATGCCACGGACCGGCTCACATTGAATGCCGGCGTGCGCTGGGAGAGGCCTGCGAACCTGCATACCAAGAATAACGATGGTTATGCCTTCAGCTTTGCCAATGGCGGACAATTTGTGTGGGCAAATTGCGGTTTTGTCGCGCCGATTTTGGCGGCTGGCGGAAATCCGAATTTCTTACAATGCGGCGCTCCCAACACTCTTGTCCCGATCGACAAGAAGGATTTCGCGCCGCGTGTTGGCTTTGCCTACCGTCCGCCCATGGTTGAAAAGTTAGTGGTGCGCGGCGGGTTCGGCATGTTCTACGGACTCTACAACCGCTATTACGACGGAACTCAGTATGACAAGGACTCGCTCTACAACGAGTCAGCAGCTTCAATTCCATCTCCGTCGGGGACGGAGGCTCAGTCTACGGCCGTGGTCAAGAACTTGTGGTCGCCCCCTGTGAGTGCGGACCAGCTCTTCGTCACTCCCGGCTGGGAGTTCCCGTTCAACCAGGTCAACTGGCCGACCAATCACACCCCGTACGACGAACAATGGTCTCTCGATACGGAGTACTCACTTACACCGACGCTGATGCTCGATATAGGCTACGTGGGCGATCACGGCCTGCGCCAGCCCAGCCAGGATATTCTCGGAGTGGCCACGCCCCCTACCGTTGCAGGAGATCCATGTAACTCGACCGCGGATATTTCGCTGGCATCGAGCGCCTGCGCCTCAGACCCCAACTTCCAGCCCATCGATACGCGCGAGCCCTACCCCAACATGCCGCCCTATCTGTACGGGAACAACAATGGCTTCCAGTCGACCTACAACGCTCTGCAGGTACAGTTGATCCAACGCGCAATGCGCGGATTGACTTACCACGTCAACTACACTTACTCGAAGACGATGGATCTGACTTCGGGAATCAACCTCATCAATGGCGAGCCGGGTCTTATTCAGGACCCGCATCATCCCTACCAGGAGTACGGCCTCGCTGCTTCAGATCAAACGCATCGCATGGTCGCAACGTACGCATACGAAGTGCCGCGCGATCTCTTCCATGTTCATGGGCTGAACTGGCTGCTGAGCGGATGGTCGACAAGTGGCGTATACCAACTGGCTAGTGGGTTTCCGTTTGCGATCGGCGGCGGTGAGTCTGCTGATCAGATGGGAGAGTTCTACGCGAGTCGCATCCAGGCAAATTCGACATTTCAGAATTCATCGGGATTTAAGAAAACGCTTGGCGAGAACTTCGATACTTCAAAGTACTCCACTCCACCACTCGGCAGGTATGGCAACACCAACAAGAGCCCCGAGCGCACGCCTTATTACACAAACTTCGACGCGAGCTTTGGCAAGACGACGCATCTTTGGGAGCGCCAGGCCCTACTGATCCGCGCGGACATATTCAATCTGGGCTCAACCTGGCACAACGACAACAACAACCTTCTTTTTCCCGATGCGACTGTCACGGATTCCAACTTTGGCTCTCTAGTGAATGCCAATTACGGCAGCGTTTCGCTCTTTAACCCGCGTTATATTCAACTAACGGCGCAGTACAGTTTCTAAACCCATCAGCAGCTGCCCCTGGTCTGAGCCTCGGGCAGCCGCCTGTTTGCGTGCTGTTTAAATGAGAGAAAGTCGGCATTTCGAACGTGTTTTGCAGCGTACGCAGGAATGCACTTTTCGCTGCGCCCCGAAAGCTGAGATAGGCATTGGCTTTTTATGTCGATTGCACTGGAAGTATGTGTTGACTCGGTCGAATCCGCTCTGGCTGCGCACGCAGGCAACGCGGAGCGTATCGAATTATGTTGCGCCTTGCGCGAAGGCGGGATGACCCCGAGCGAGGGCCTGATCTACTTAGTGCGCGCGGCTGTTGCGCTTGAGGTCTTCGTCTTGATTCGTCCGCGTGGAGGAGACTTCTGCTATAGCACACATGAATTTGAAGTGATGCGCGAAGATGTGCACAGATGCCGCGATCTAGGCGTAAATGGTGTCGTGCTCGGCGTCTTGATGGCGGATGGGCGCGTCGACGTGCAACGCACCAGCGCGTTGGTCGCTGAGGCGCGCCCGATGCAGGTCACGTTTAATCGGGCCTTCGATGTATCGGCGAATCTCGACCGCTCGCTCGAGGATGTGATTGCGACGCGTGCAGAGCGCATTCTCACGTCGGGCGGCGAACGGTTCGGAATTCGCGGAGCGGCGAAAGTGGGACAACTTGTCAAAGCAGCGCGCGGTCGAATCAAGATCCTTGGCGGCGGCGGGATCCGGCACAGCAATGTTCGAGAGTTTGTGATGGCCACTGGCGTGCGCGAAGTCCACACGTCGCTGCGGACTCGCACAATGACAACCCAGCAGCCGAATGGCGCTGAGAGCATCCTTGGCGGTCACGCCGATGAGCTTACACGTTACGTTGTCAGGGAGGCGGACGTACTCCGGTTACGCCAGGCGTTGGATGCTGTTGCCACTGCAAGGAAGGACGCGACTTTCGTACAATAGCCGCACGACCTGGAATTCAATCCCAATTGCGCCTTGTGAGCGGTTTGTATGTCCTCGAAGACCGATATCCGTGCCAAGGAGATTCTGCGCCTTCTTTTGCAGCACGGAAAAACCTCCGTCGAAGATTTGACAGCAGCACTTTCGGCTTCGCCGGCGAGTATCCGCCGCGATCTTGTGCGTCTTGAGACGCAAGGGTTGGTACATCGCACGCACGGAGGTGCGATGTTGACCGGCAGGGCAGTCTACGAGCCTTTCCGATTCGACGCATCCTTCCATGTGCGCGAGGATCGCTTTGCAGCAGAGAAGCAAAGGATTGCTCATGCAGCGGCTGCGCTGGTGAAGGAACGTGACACGATTGGCCTTTCCGCGGGCACGACAACCACTCTCGTAGCCAAGCAACTGCAAAGCCGGCGAGGCATTCACGTCATCACCAACGCCGTGAACATCGGCATGGAATTGAGTTCTACCACGAATGTAGATACGACTCTCACCGGGGGTGCGATGCGCTGGGCTGGGGCGTTTTCTCTTGTAGGGCCAGCGGCTATAGAAACTTTGAATATGTTCGTTATGGATCGTCTGTTCCTGAGCGTAACAGGAATGCATCCCGAGCGAGGGGCAACGATGATCGAGCCAGAAGAGGCTGCAGTGTTTCGCGTGATGGTCCGGCAGGCGCGCGAAGTTATCGTGGTTGCCGACTCGAGCAAGATGGGTATGGTGAGCCCGGCGATTATATGTCTGCCGCGCGACATTGATCTGCTGATAACGGATGACGGGATCGAACTGGACACCGCGCGTGCTTTCGAGGCTGCCGGTATCCGCATCATGACGGTTTAGTCTGCCCGTTTAAGTTGTCCGGCCCGCCGGTGGAGACGCAATTTGCGTTGTATCCGAAGGTGTTTTTCTCAGAGGATCTACTCAATAACCTTGCCCCGAATCCAGAAACGGCCTCACTCGGGAAGATACGCCTTCGGCATCGCAGGTCATGATTAAGTGCGAGCATTCTGCCTGCGAAACATAAGTAGGAGCCCCGATGGCTGCTGCCCACTCCAGCGCCGGCTGCGGGTTGACCAGGTGGTCTTTTCCCGAAACGATTACGAGGAAGCGTGCATGTGCCGATCGGGCGACTTCGGCAATTGTGCGATTGCCGATCACGTCGTGCCGCACAACGGCGCGCAGTTGCCAAACGCGGTCATTGGCGTCGATCGGTTGCCGCGCTTCTGTTTCTTCGACAAAAGCACGAAAATTCTCGCGGGTGGTGCGCGTGTTGCGAAACGCCGGCGTAGTGACCGTAAGTGATCCAAAAAGATTGGCGAGTTTCAGATCCGGCTCGGTCGAATAGTTTCCATTCGCGTACGCGGGGTCTGCGTAAATCGTGACGAGCATGATTTCCTTCACTTCCAGGTCGTATGGCGTGAGGCGTGGCGTGCCAATAATCGGTACCGCCAGATCGAAGAAGTCAGGATGAAGGATTGACCAGGCAAACGTCTGCTCGCCCCCCATGGAAAGTCCGATGACCGCATGCAGATGCTTGAGGCCCAGAACCTCGGTCATGACGCGGTATTCCGCTTCGACCATGTCGCGCTCGGAGAAGGCGGGGAAGGCTGTGCCGTGTTGTGTCTTGCTATTGGAGGGTGACGAACTAACGCCATCGCCGAAGGAGTCGATGGCGATGCCGAAATACTTTCTCGTATCCACCAGGATCATTGCCTTAGACGCGGGTATTCTGGTGTCAGGGTTGCCGAAAAGTTGAGTCAGATCACCGCTCGTTCCATACAGCCAGGTGGGCATCAGCACCGCATTGTCGCGCGCTGCGTTGAGCGTTCCAAATGTGCGGTAGCCGATGACGCAGTCCTCGATGACGGCACCGCTTTCGAGTTTGCAGTGTCCGAGTTGTGCGAATTTCTGTACGCCATCCTGTGCCAGCGCATTGGACGACATCAGGGCAAAAGCAGCTGCTGAGAGCGCGAAAAAGAAGAAGCGCAACGCATTTCGATGATGGGTATTTCGCATAGAAGAGATGGAAACTCCGACGACGCTTGTATCCAATGTACGGCACAAAACAGCGGATGACGATGGTGAATCCGGATGTTAGTTCGCTAATGGAAATCGTGGGAGCGAATGTCGGCCGTGGTGATATCGAGATGAACAATTCGATAGGCTTTGACGTGGATGACCCCATCCTGATTTTGCAGTGGACCTTCGATCTGGAGGAAGCGGCTACGCGTAACGATGATGCGATCGCGCTCAAAGGTATCAGGGGCGATGATGACATTGGCGATGCCGGTTTCATCTTCGAGGGATAGGAAGACGAATCCCTTGGCTGTGCCTGGCCTTTGCCGTGCGATCACACAACCGGCAATTCGGACAAAACGATTGCTCGTGGTGTGACTCAGATCATCTGCTGAAAGAACTCCCTGGGAACGAAGTTTGGCCCTCTGATATGCCATGGGGTGCGGGCTGGTGGTGAGGCCCGTACCGGCATAGTCGGCTGCTAGGCGTTCATCCGTGGTCATCCGTTTGAGGGGTATCGACACTGCAGTGTTGTTCGCGCTTCTTGCATTCTTCAGCAGGACGCCTACGGGCCTTCCGGCTTCCTCCACCTGCCATAGAGCATCGCGGCGATGCTCGACCTTGCCGAGCGAGTTCAGCGCGCCAATACGCGCGAGCAAGACAAGTTCTTTGCGGTTGAGTTCGGGCACACGCGATGCCAGGTCATCGACCGACTCGAAAATGCCGTCGCTGCTTCGGGCAGCTAGAAGCGCATCGGCTGAGACTTGTCGCAGACCCTTGGCGTAGTTCATTCCGATGCGAAGAGAATGCGAGCCGTCGGGTTCCTCCTCGAGAGAGCAAAGCCAATGCGAACGTTGCACGTCCATAGGCCGGACACGCAGCCCATGACGCACAGCATCTTTAATAAGAACTGCAGGAGAGTAGAAGCCCATCGGCTGATTGTTGAGCAGGCCACATGTAAATGCTGCCAGGTAGTGCACCTTCAGATAGGCCGATGCGTATGCGATAAGCGCAAAGCTGGCTGCATGCGATTCAGGAAATCCATACATGGCGAAGGAGGAAATCGCCTGCACGATGTTGTCCTGGGCTTCCGTGCCAATGCCGTTGCTGGTCATACCGGAACGCAGACGGCCTTCCAGGTCTTTCATGCGCTGCATCGATCGCCGCATGCCCACAGCACGCCGCAGTTCTTCGGCTTCTGCGCCGGAGAAGCTTGCCACCGTCATAGCCATGCGCAATAACTGTTCCTGAAAAAGCGGCACTCCGAGTGTGCGTTTCAATACTGGCTCGAGCGAGGGATGCGGATAAGTTACTTCTTCCTTTTTCTGACGGCGGCGCATGTAGGGATGCATCATTTTGCCGACAATGGGCCCTGGGCGAATGATTGCGACTTGCACAACCAGGTCGTAGAAGTGCTTCGGCGCGTTGTGCGGGATAGAAGCCATCTGCGCGCGACTCTCCACCTGAAACATGCCCACTGTGTCGGCCTTGCACAGCGTGTCGTAAACAACAGGGTCTTCGGGCAATGTGGCGAGGTCTATTTGTTTGCCATAGTGGCGGGGAATCAGCTCGAGCGAATCCTTCAGCACCGCCATCATACCCAGGCCGAGCAGGTCTACCTTAATAAGTCCGAGATCGGCACAGTCTTCCTTATCCCACTGCACAACAGTCCGGCCCGGCATGGACGCGCGTTCGATTGGGACGACATGATTCAACATGCCTGCGCAGATGACCATGCCGCCTGAATGCTGGCCCAGATGTCGTGGCAGATTCTGCATACGCATGCAAATGTCGAGATAATGCGCGATGCGCGGATGACGCACATCAAACCCAGCCTGTTCGAAATGACGCGCCATCGTGTCATTCGCGCCCCGCCACTCCCAATGGCCGACCAGGCTGGATAGGCGTGCAAGTTGATCCTCGTCGAAACCCAGTGCTTTGCCGACCTCGCGCGCGGCAGAGCGGCCGCGATAGGAGATGACGTTGGCTGTCATCGCCGCGCCGAGAGATCCGTAACGTTCATATAAATGTTGAATGACTTGTTCACGCTGATCGCCCGAGGGAAGATCGAGATCGATGTCGGGCCATTCGCCGCGGTTTTCACTTAGAAAGCGCTCGAAGAGCAGTTCCATGCCGACGGGATCAACAGCAGTAATCTCGAGCGCGTAGCAGACTGCCGAGTTGGCCGCAGAGCCTCGTCCCTGCACCAGGAAACCGTTCTGCTGGCAATAGCGAATGATTTCCCAGACAATAAGAAAATAGCCGGCAAAGCCGAGTCTTTTGATGAGGGCCAGCTCATGCCGCACCTGTGCGCTGGCTTTGTCGAGCAGATGCTGTTTGTCCGGTGACCCGTAGCGTTTGCGCACGCCTTCGTCGACACGCTTCTCAAGAAAGCTGTCCATGGTTTCGTTTTCTGGCACGGGATAGTGCGGAAACTCATAGCCCAGATCGTTCAATTTGAATTCCAAACGATCGCTCACGATGCGCGTGTTGGCGATGGCTTCGGGTAAGTCGCGAAAGAGGGCGGCCATCTCGCGCGCCTGACGTAAATGACGTGCGGAATTTGCGGTGAGTAATCTCCCGGCCTGATCGAGTGTCGTGTGATTGCGAATAGAGGTAAATACATCGAGCAATTCGCGATCCTTCGCAGTCGCGTGCCGTACACCATTGGTCGCTATGACAGGTAAGTGTAGAGCGGCTGCCAGGTCTAACAAGGACTGATTGCGACATTCTTCTTCGCGAAGCTGATGACGCTGTAATTCGAGAAAGAGATTGCCGCGGCCAAAAATCGACGACAGCCGATCGGCAAGTTTGCGTGCGCCGTCGTGTCCTTCGTGCGCGAGTGCTGCGGCAAGAGGGCCTTCGTCGCCGCCGGTCAAGCAGATCAGCCCCGCTGAAAACTCTTCCACATCGTCAAGCGTCGCTGCCCCCTCTGCCTTGGTGGATTCGCGCATTTTGAAGCGTGTAATCAGTTGGCACAGATTTTGATATCCGGCCTGCGAAGTGCAGAGCAATGTAATGCGCGATGGCTCGTCAGGGTGCTGGTGGGGAAGCCATTCCGGTGGCTGCAGTTTGTCGCCGAAAGAAGAGACAGCGATCTCGGCGCCAATGTGGGCCTTGATCTTGGCCTTGCTGACGCAGTTCTTTGTCGCGGTGTGAAAGCGAGCTGCGCCGTAGAGGCCGTTCCGGTCGGCGAGCGCAAGCGCAGGCATTTCAAGTTCAATGGCGCGCTCAATCAGTGCTTCGGGTTGCGAAGCTCCATCGAGAAAACTGAAAGCGCTGGCCGCGTGCAGTTCAATGTAGTCTGCGCTTTCAGTCATAATGAGCCTCGATTCGCCACTCGTTCTGTGTGCGGTCATGAACGAACAAACATGCAACCGATAGGCCACTCTGATTGATGGCAAGAACGTCCCACTCCTCCAGGTCCCATCCCTCGGTCGACCACCAGCAGCCTGCAGTTTTCCACGGTCCATAGGCAGCAACGACCTCGAAGCTGTTCTCTCGGCTGCGAAAAAATGCAGGTTTCGCATCGCGCAGAGAAACACGCACAGACTCCGGCGGTCTCATGCGCCGTAGCGCCATACGGACGTGCGAGGCTTTCGACGCAGTCGCCTTTCCTTCGACAGCGAAGTCTTTCATGTGAAAGTTGCCAGGACGATGTGTGTCATCCAACTCCGGCGAACCCACGCGATCGTCTCCAACAATAGCTTTGAGCCGTGCAAGTGTTACATCGAGGCGCGAAGGCTCCGGTGTCTGGGGCGCAAACAATCCAAGCTGCACTTTGCTGCTCAGGCCGGCCTCCGCTGTCAGAGTGAGTGCAACAACTGCGGCCGGTGGTGGGTGGGCAGCAATCTCCAATTGCAAAAGCTTTAGGAGAAACTTGCGATCTATCGAGGGAAGGGCAGGTCTGATTTTTCCGCGATGGATGCGCCCGCCCTCAAGTTTCATCTCGACTGCAAGCGAGGCTAGACAGAGAGCATGGCCGGCAGCGCGCGCAGCAAGACAGTCAATCATGCGCGCGCCGATGAAGAGTAGGGAATCCATCCGTTCCACAGGAGTTTCAAACTCGCAGAATTCCTGAAGCGAAAGTGCTGGCTCGATGGGCTGAAATGTGTGCGCTGCGGTTCCTTTGGCGAGGTCGCGCCATTCGCATGCCTCCTGGCCAAGGCGTGTTACTAACTCGGTTTCGGGCAGTGTGGCCAACGCGCCGAGGGTACGGATTCCCCAGATTGCGAATGTCTCAATGTGCTGTTCATCCAGAGGCAATTCTGCGATCGACAGGTTTGCCAATGCGGCTGCTTCGTCCCCATGGGGGATAACAACGATCCCCCTTGCCGCGCCAGCCTTGAGCCTTGCCGTATCGAAGTTCTTGCTGACTGCGATGGAAGCGTGAAAGCCGACATTCTCTAATGAAGTGCGCAGCCTTTCCGTGAGTTGAATGGGCGGGCCGAAAAGCCGCTCTGAGCCGGCAATATCCAGCACAAATGCGCACGAGGTGTCGTGAGAGACGTCTTCAATGCGCGGAGAGAATGTTGCAGCGCATTCGTACAGAACGGTGCGTGCGGTGGCTTCGCCATGCTGCGATCGCGACAGCAACACGAGTCCAGTGACGCCCTCAGCGTCCAGCTTTGTCATTCCCAAAGTCGCACCTCTCCGTTGTGCGAGTTGATTGAACGAGCAGACGGATTCCTGTGTGGCTTCACCGTGCAGTACGACGACAGGTTTCCCCTTCAAATCGGGCCGCAGACGCAGCAACGCCTGCGCAGGAAACTCACTGACGTGCACGCATGCATACAGTGCCTCTTTCATGTGCGCCTGTCCGATTTCCATGCAGCGCTTGCCGACCATGTGGAGGCTGGTGGTTTGCGAGCACCTGCAGAAAATTGCACGAAGCGTTCTCGCCCGCGTCGCACGTCGTATTCGAATCCCCGCAGTAGGGTTCCACCCGCAGTTTGTGCACGCACGGGTGCACACTCCAAAACAACAGCGGCGCTCGATTGTGCATAGCCCGCTTTGCCCAGAACGATAAGGCAGCACCGCGAACTATCTGCAGCCTGGCGAAAGCGAAACCAGCTTGCCAAGGGAATCCTGCTGCCATGCTCCGGCGCAGTGTCTCCCAGATCGAGCACAATGGCTGCAAATCCACCCATCTGCAGAAGCAGATCGGTTGCGCGCAATGCCTGCTCAAGCCGCGACCAAGGCTTGGATTTCGCCTGTCGGTCTGGATTGCTGCACCGCACCCACAAGAGATGTCGCAAAGCCACGCCATTTGCCGCGGCGGATTCTGGATCAAAGGCATCGGCGACATCTACCCAGGCGCACATTTGGTCTGTTGCGGTTCGCTGAGCAACAAAAGCAAACGCGAGACTCGTGCGTCCTGACGACTCCGGCCCTGTGAACTCGCTGATGGCACCAACGGGCAGACCGCCATCGAGCAATTCGTCCACTTCTGCGACCCCGGTTGCGGCAACTTCGCGGATCGTTCGCACGACCGGTGTCAGCGCCGAAGGGAAGCGATGTTCAACGGCGCGTTCGATCTGGAGGCGTAGAGCGGCTGAGGAAGGCATTGGCGTGAGGTGACTTTCGCCTTTTGTTCGCTAGATTCATATAACGTGCTCCCTTTGTCAAGGTGTGGATAATCTGAATGCATAGATTATTTATTTTGAATAACTTATAAAGCGCAAAGAACGTATTGCGTTAGATATTTCTGTCGGTCCGTACAGGCTTTCTCGTCGGCAGATCTGCAGCAAGTGGACATCCTTCGCAGTCAGCAATTACCGAACAATGCTTCTTCCCAACCGCAACCGTGAGCGCATGAAATTCGTTGAAGAGCCGAGATTGATCGGCGACAGGATCCTTCGCGAACGCCTTGCGCGTCAACTGAACGAGAGATTCATATCCCTTGCGATTTCTTCCCGGCACCGGCGTCAAAAGACGATGGCGCTCCGCGATCCGGCGCAAATACTCATCGGCAACCGGAACGGGGTGGCCGAGCGCGTACAGCAGAATGGCATCGGCAGTCTCGCCACCTACGCCGGGCAGGGCTAGCAACCGCTCGCGCAGTACGCGGGTCTCGGTTGCGGCCAGCACATCCAGCGAGCCCGAGAACTCATCATCGAGCATCGCAACGAACGCCTTGAGTGCCGGGGCCTTCCTCGAGTAAAAACCTGAAGGCCGAATCAGTTTCTGCAATTTGTCCAGATCGAGGACCCGCAATCCGTCAATCGACAAGGCTCCCGCAGCGCGCAAATTCGCCAGCGAACGCTCCACAGCTGACCACGTCGTATTCTGCGTCAGGTAGGCGCCGACTACGACTTCAAATGCGGTTTTTGCCGGCCACCAATACTGCGGTCCATAAGCCTGTGCAAGCCAGTTATGCATGCGACGCAAGCGCACGGCAGGCATGCGCGATGGATGGGGCCTCAACTTACAAACCTCTGTCGGTCGGTGACTGCAATTGAATTTTCCACTCCAATACGCGCGCTCTTGCGGCGGCCGCTTCCGCTTCAGGTACCTGTCCGGCACGCTGCAGAGAAATTGAAAGCGCAGTGTGCGCCAGAGGGTCGTCGGGTGTTAACGCGGTAAGCGCAAGTGCCGCTGCGATCGACTGCTCGAGCTGACCCGCGTCGCGCAAGGCGCGCACAAGTCCGTGATACGCCTCATATTGCTCTGGGTCCGCGGCGATGGCTTTCCGAAATGTTTTCACCGCTTCGGTGGTGCGTCCGGCAGCAAGTAGTTCCACTCCGTTTTGCGAAAGCGTCTCGGCGATTTGAGCACCTGTCTGGGTCATAAGCTGTTTCTTTAGGATAGAGTCTGAAGCGCAATGTTGCCATCACCTTGATGGAGACCGAGAGGAGTGCCATGAAGAGTCATACGGAATACCTGGTTTTCGAAACCAGGAAGCGTCGCGAAATGGTTCATATCACGGATCAAGTGGAGAAGATCGTCGGCCGCAGCGGAGTCAAGGACGGACTGTGTTTTGTTTCGCCCATGCATATTACGGCCGCGGTTTACGTCAACGATCTTGAAAGCGGACTAATCGACGATATAGGGAAGTGGCTGGAAGAATTAGCGCCCGCGCGTTCCGACTACAAACATCACCAGACGGGCGAAGATAACGGCGATGCGCACTTGAAGTCTCTTCTGCTGCATCATGAGACGACACTGCCGGTTACAGAAGGGAAGCTTGATCTCGGAACTTGGCAGCGTGTCTTTTACGCGGAATTCGATGGTCAACGCCGCAAGCGCGTGATCGTGAAGGTTCTCGGAATCGAGTGATGCATTCTACTCACCCCCTAGGCTGCGCAAACTAGGGGGTGTCGGTAATCTTGGTCCACCGGCCATCCGACGTCGAGACTGGGGTGGCTGCGAAATTGAGTTTCGTTCGCGGGAGAATAATCAGGTCGACACAGCGATTTTCAGCGCGGCCTTCCGGAGTTGTATTGCTGGCGACCGGATGAAATTCCGCGAAGCCCGCGACCGAAAGCAGTTGAGGTGGGATGGCATCGAGAGACAGGATGATGCGAGCAATCGCTGTGGCGCGGGCGGACGACAGGATCCCGGAATCCGGGAACGCTGGCTAATGATTCTCCATTCACAGATCAACCAACGCCGTTATTGCATATCGTCACAAGCGAAGATGTAATGTCGCCGGCAAAGGTGAAAGACGATCTTGAAAACATTCGCCGCGAACTCGAGAAGACTCTCTCAAATCAGGTAGCACAGCACACCGTATCCATCCAGATGGGACGGGATGGACTCATTATCAGTCTGCGCGAAGCCGGGTTTTTCAACTCCGGCTCAGCAAAGCCGCGTCCCGAGACGCTGAGTACCTTACAACAGGTCGCAGCTTCCGTAGGTCGCAACCCCCCGCATGGTCGAAATCAAGCTCGCTGGTTTTGTAAGCGAACCGTCGTGCATCATCTCGCGACGCTGGTGTTCTTCACGTAGCTGGATGCGCATCTTTCCCGCAAAGGGGAGAAAGAAGAGATTTGCTGCGCCAACCCCGTAGATAGTTGCCACGAAGGCTACGGCGATTCCACGACCAACTTCTTGGATGTTGTCGAGATGTTGCATGACCTGGATGAGGCCGAGTACGGCGCCGAGAATTCCGATGGTCGGCGAAAACCCTCCCGCCGATTCGAACACGGACGGCATTCGGTCGTCGTTTTCCGCATTGGAGTCAAGACTGACCTTCATGATTTTGCGTAATTCCACCGGTTCCGTGCCGTCGACGGCGAGCATGAGCGCTTGTTTCAGAAATGGATCCTGGATGGATCGCAGATCGGAGTCGAGAGAAACTACACCGCTTCGCCTGGCCTTATTGGCGAAGCCGACCAACTGCTGGATAAGCAAGTCGCTTGGTTTGTTCGGCGCCGCGAACGCATGCGCCATTCGACGGAAGGCTGCAACGACAGTAGCCAACGGGAACTGCAGGAGAACCGCGCCCATTGTTCCGCCGAAGACGATCAGAGCTGCTGTCGGCTGCAGAATCTGTCTCAGGCTGCCGCCCTCAATCCACAGGCCGGCAATGATGCCAGTGATCGCCAGAATCGCTCCGCCAAAGCTCGCCTTATCCACTGTGAAGCTCCTGTTGGGGGATTAGAATTCCGCTCGCGGCGATTTACGCGGAAGTGCCGGATACTCATTGCTACTATTTGTAGTTTCCAGGCTTGCGAGGGAGGCGGCGCGGGTCAGATCGTCGAGATTAGGCACTTGTCGCGCCACCGTGGCCAGCAGTCGTGCTCGATAACTCAGAATCCGTTCCACCACCTCTTCGAGTTCTTCGCGCACGATCAACGATTACTGTCGGCTACATGACCACGGGGCAAAACGGCTCAGCCGTCTCTGCCACGGCGCCGATTAGTGTTGGCGCCGGCACCAACTATGCGAACAACGCCGAGGGCCTCATCAGCGCAATCAATAACTCGGGCCTTGGCCTGAGCGCGACCTTTGCCGCCGCGGCCCAGGCTGGCTCAGCGGCGGTTGCATCGGCCCAGACTGCCGGCGGCAGCGGAGCCGATACAGGTATCGAGATTTCAGCCGCGGGGATCGGTACAGGAACCAACGGTGTTGGCGTGGTAGGTGCCATGGCGCTTGACGCGGGCCAAACGCTCAGCGGCAACCTTAATGTCGTGGGCTCCGACGGGGCCAGCCACAACATCACTCTGGGGAAGCAAAACTCCACCGATAACCTTGTCAACCTGGCGTCGACGATCAATGGCGCGGGCTATGGGGTTACGGCCTCCGTCAACAACGCCGGCACGCAGCTGACGTTTACAACAGCTAATGCCGCGGATCATGCAGGAATTGCCCTCGCAATTGGACGGCGTCAATGAACTCTACTCGGCAATTACTGGCTACAACCAGAATACGGGCGGCTAAGGAGCTTTATTCAAATGGGAAGTTATCAAGATCATGTGTTGGATGGAGCTTCGGCGGTCGATCTTGTGGTCGCACTCTACGACGGAATCATTCGCTTTTTGTATTCCGCGGTGGATGCCGTTGACCGAGGCGATCAAGATAGCCGTCGCATCGCCGTGAAGCGGGCGCTGGACATTCTCATTCATCTCCAGGCACGACTGCGGATGGATATCGGCGGGAGGCCTGCCCAGGCATTAAGCGAGTTCTACGCGTCAATTTTCGCCCAGATCATGCAGGCTTCACAGTCGGCGTCACGCCAGAACCCGGATTCCGATTCGGCTGAAGTTGGTCATTGGACCGCTTAGCCTGCAACCGTCAATTCTTCTTCCAACTGTTGCTTCTGATAGAGGCTGGCGTAGTAGCCATCGAGCGCGAGCAACTCTTCGTGCCTGCCGATTTCGACGATTCTGCCGCGTTCCAGCACAGCGATTTGATCGGCGTTCCGGACCGTTGAGACGCGATGCGAAATCAGGATCGTTGTTGCGGCGGTGGTATAGCTGCCCAGTCCTCTGAGGATGCGCTCTTCCGTGTAGGTGTCCACGTTGGCAAGCGCGTCATCGAGAATCAGAATTGCTGGTCGCCGAAGCAAGGCGCGTGCGATGGCGGCACGCTGTTTCTGGCCCCCGGAAAGAGTGACTCCGCGTTCACCTACCATGGTTTCAAATCCCTGCGGGAACTCCTCAATCTCGCGGCGAATATGCGCAGCTTCGGCAGCCTCAAGCATGTCTTCGAGGTTGGCATCTGGAACCCCAAATGTGAGGTTTCCACGGATTGTTTCGCTGAAGAGGAATGTCTCCTGCGGAACCATGCCGATGTTCCGACGCAGCATGGCGAGGGGATAATCGCGAATCTCACGGCCATCGATCAGCAGGGAACCGTCCGGCGCCTCAAAAAGCCTTGCAATCAGGTTCACCAGGGTAGTTTTTCCCGACCCAGTGGGGCCGACAATCGCAATCGTCGAGCCAGCCGGAATGTGCAATGAGATATTGTGCAGCACCTCAGAATTTTCGTAGCTGAAGCTGAGATTGCGAAATTCTATTTCTCCGCGAAGAGTGGCATTCGAACGAATCGAAGTGTCCGCCGTGCTGTCATCAATCGCGGGCTTGGCTTTAAGCAACTCGTCAATGCGCTTCACCGACGCGGTGCCTCTTTGAAAGAGGTTCACGACCCATCCCACAGCGATGATGGGCCAAATGAGGAGAATCATATAAGTATTGAAGGCGACGAATTGACCCGGTGTAATGCGGTGAGCAATGACCTCATGGCCGCCGACGAGCAGCGTAATGATCATTGAGATACCGAGAATGAACTCAAGGGTCGGCCATAACATGCCCATCAGCTGGACAAGACGCTGAGCGCGGGCGATGTACCGGCGATTGAGAGTCTCGAACAGGTTGATCTGCGATTCTTCGCGGGCAAATGCGCGAACAAGGCGTGCACCGGAATAGTTCTCCTGCGCTTGCGACGAGATTTCCGAGAAGCTCTCCTGGATTCGCTCGAACCGGTCGTGAATCTTTCGTCCAAAGTATTGAACAAGGATGCTGGCAAGCGGCATCGGCGCCCATGCCACCAGGGTCAAATATGGGCTGATGCGAAGCAGGAAAAAGAGCGCGCCGACAGTGAAGAAGATTGTGTTCGCGCTATACATCAGCGCCGGACCCAGCAGCATGCGCACTGCGTTCAGGTCGTTAGTCATGCGCGCCATGATGTCGCCGGTTCGATAGTGCTGGTAGAAACCAGAATCCTGAAGTTCCAGTTGGCGGAACAAGTCGTTGCGCAAGTCGAATTCAATTTCTCGCGAGATGCCAATGAGAATCCAGCGCTGGGCGTAAAGGAAAATACCCTTCAAGAGGGCGATTGCGACGAGCAGCCCCGAAAAGACGAGAATTTTTTGCCGCGTTACGCCGTGCTCCAGGCCATCGATGGCCTTTTCAATCACCAGCGGGAAAAGTACCCACACGCCATTGGTGGCGATGCACGAAAGCGTTCCCCAGAGATAACCCCAGCGGTAGCGGCGCATGTAACCGAAGAGTGGCCGGAGGTCGCGAAGCATGGCTCTATTGTACGGTGTCGCTAGAAATGTTTGGATTCAAGCGCAGCTCCCGGATCGGGCCGTGTCCTACCGGATTATGTTGGTGTGCGCAGGAGAAAGTAGCCTCCTGTCAGTCCGAATAAAACGTCCGGGCTCCAGGCAGCCAGGGCCGCTGGCAGATAGTTCACGTTGCCCATGGCCCCGAAGAGGCCATCGACTACCCAATACGTGAGCGCGACAGCGATCGCCACTGCAATTCCACTGAGAGAGCCGCGACGGCCCATCGAAAGTGCGAAGGGAATGCCTAAAACCGCCATGACGATGGCGATGAGCGGATAGGCAAGCTTGTGCCATAGCGCAACACGCAGTCGCATAGTGTCAAAGCCGCTCTGCCGCAAGTCGCGAATATAGCGGTCAAGTTGACCGAAGTTCATCTCCTGCGACTGCAGGCTTTCTTTCGTGAAGTAGGTGGGTTCCTCGTGAATTTCTGGAAACGAAGTGAATTTGAAATCCTGATACCGTGTCTGCGTTGCTCCATCGAAATCGCGAACCCATCCGTTCTGAAATAGCCAAGATCCGGTGCGTGTATCCCAAAAGACGCGGGAGGCAAAGATGCGGCGCGAAATGGCAAAGGTAGATCGATCGAATTCGAATACGGAAAAATTCGCAAACACGTCGTTACCAGGATCGAAGAACTGGTAATAAAAGATGCGACTGGGCTCTCCCGTATGTGGCTGGCCGAAGATCCACTTCTGTTCAGGATGTAGAAATGTCTGTGGTGGACGTCCCTTGATCGTGCTGCGCAGCGCTTCCTGCTTGCGGTTGGCTTGAGGGAGATAATACTGATCGAAAAGGAACAATCCCACCGCCAGGACCGCTGACATCGAGACGATTGGAACCACGAGGCGGTAGAGACTGATCCCCGTTGCCTTCATGGCAACGATTTCGCTGTTGCGATTGAGAACGCCAAATGTGACCAGCACCGCGATCAGCACAGCCAACGGAGCAATTTGATAGAGCATGCTGGGTGTCAGGTTGACGAGATACTCGCCGACGGTCATCAGCGGAATATGGTTCCGAATGATATCGCCGACAAGTTCGAAGAAGGTGAAGACCAGCATCAGGAGAACGAATCCAGCCAGAACGAGAAAAAATGTGTTCAGGAATTCGCGAACAACATATTCATCGAGGATGCGAAAGAACACGCCGCGTGCGCGACGCCGCACTGAGAGGGGCTGCAGCCGGTTCAACAGCCCTGAGAAGGCTTTCGCATTCTCCTGAGTCTTTGCAGTCAGATCAGACAGTTGCGCCATCCACCGTCCAAGCGCACTCAAGACGCGTCCACCGCTAGCCATCTGCCATAGCAGAAAGCTGCCGGCCGCGGCGAAGAGGATGTTGGCTAACCACACCGCGAGAAATGCGGAGAGCTTGTTCTGCCGCCCGAGCGCGATCCCTGTGTAGGAGAGAACGTAGTAGAGGATGACGAGCAAAAGAGTGAAGACGAAGCCGGAGCTTTTGCCGCCGCGCCTCGAAATTACGCCTAGGGGCACGCCGACAAGCATCAGCACCAAGCAAGCGGCGGGATAAGAAAGACGGGATTGCAGCTCGATCTGGAAACGCCTTCCATCGGCGCCGTGGGTGCGCTTTTCAAGGGTAGCCATCGGCATTGCATAAATGGCTGTATCCAGGCGCCCGAGGTGGACATCGTTTTGCTGACTCAACGGCAAAGGCAGATCGGTGCTGGTGAATGTGGATACTTTGTACTGCTCTGGCTGGCCGGCCACCGTGTCGTGCTCGGTGCCGTTGCGCAGTCGCATGAGCAGTTCCTGAGTCGAATCACTCACTACAGTCGCGGAAGCTGCGGTTGTGACCAGGGGCGTTGTCGGATCGGTAACATCCGCCATGAAGACCCGGTCCCAATTCGACGCACCGGTTCCTGCGCGCACATTCTGTACGTAGAGAACCCGGTTGCGGAAATCCTCATAAAAAACTCTTTCTTGGATTTCGTAGGAAGCCTGCGACGTCTCCAATGTCTGCTGCAGATCGAGGATGGCCTGATTGGCGCGCGGTGCCAGGTAGATCGAATTCACAAGCCCCAGCAATGTGCCGCTGATCGCCACGATGGACGCGACCCGGACGAAATAGCCAATGCCCATGCCCGATGCGCGCATGGCGATGATCTCGCTGTCGGCTGCCAGTCGGCTGAAGCCCAGCAGGATCCCTACCAGCACGGCCATGGGAATCGTGACTTTGAACGTATTGGGCATCGTCAGCAGGAAGACTTCCAGGACGTCTGCCCAAGTGGAGCTGTTGCGCACGACCATTTCAAGGATGTGGTCGAGGTCGCGCATGAAGAGAATGAATGTGAAGATCACGCCGCCGATCAGCGTGTGAGAGAGGATTTCGCCGAGGATGTAACGGGTCAGGATCCGCACAAGTGGGCTCTGGATCCAGTCTATCGCGCTTGCGCACCCGGGAGCGGAATCGGCTGCCAGTGCCGCAAGCGCAAGCTGTTCATCAGCACACTGACCGAACTCAGGGCCATGGCCGCTGCTGCCACCCACGGACTCAGTTGAATATGGAATGCCGGATAGAGCAATCCGGCCGCCAGCGGGATCCCAACAATGTTGTAGCCCACTGCCCATGCCAGGTTTTCCCGCATGATGTGCAACGTGCTCCGCGCCAGATCCCGGGCCACAATAATGGAAGTGGGTTGGGCGCGCAGGAGAACCACGTCCCCGGCCTCCTGCGTTAGATCTGTTCCCGATCCCATGGCCAAACCAACGTCCGCTTGAGCGAGGGCGCCGGCGTCGTTGATTCCATCACCAACCATCGCCACGCGCAGTCCTTCGTCCTGCAATGCCTGAATGCGTGCAAGCTTGGCTGCCGGATCGAGACCAGCCTCCATTTCGGAGATACCCGCCTGGCTCGCGATCGGCGCAGATGCGGCGGCGGAATCGCCGGTCAGCATAATGATGCGAAGCCCGGCATTGCGCAAGGATGTGACAGTCTCTGCCGCATCCGGCCAGAGAGTGTCGCGAACGTCAAAACATCCGGCTAGCTGACTGTCGAGCGAAAGGAAGAGCCTGGTCATTCCCGGCTTTGCGGGCATGAAGTTATTCGGTGATTTAGCAAACAGCTCTTGAAACATTGCCTCGTTGCCGATCATGCACTTGAAGTCTTCCACCGTGGCTGTGACGCCGCGACCCGGCATGATTTGCACGTCCCGAGCCGGTTGCCATGATAGGTTTCGGCTGCGCGCAGCATCCACGATTGCATGCGCCAAGGGGTGATTCGACTGCTCCTCGGTGGCTGCGGCTAACCGGAGCAGATCGTTCTCTTGATAGCCAATCAGGGGTTGAATCGCGGCCAAAGCGGGGCGGCCTTCCGTCAAGGTCCCGGTCTTGTCCAACACCATTGCGTCAATGTTCGAAAGGCGTTCAATCGATTCGCCACCCTTGTAAAGCACGCCGAGTTGCGCTCCACGTCCGACCGCAACGGTGAGGGCAGCAGGAATCGCGAGCCCCATCGCACAGGGGCAGGCAATCACAAGAACGGCAACCGAGCTGGCAAGCGCCATTTCGATAGAGTGCGTGGCAAGCACCCAGATCACGAATGTGACAACTGCAAGCGCGATCACTGTAGGCACAAAAATCGAACTGGCGCGGTCGGCGAGCTGCTCCATAGGAGCACGAGAGCTCTGTGCCTGTGCAACCATGTGAGCAATCTGCGCCAGCACAGTATCTTCGCCGAGCGACTGTGCGCGGCAAACGACAGCTCCGTCGTAGTTGAGCGAGCCGGCGTAGACTCTGTGACCGCGCTCGCGGACCACGGGCGTGGACTCGCCGGTGAGCATCGACTCGTCCACTGAGGTGCGGCCTTCGAAGATCTCCGCGTCTACAGGGAAGCGCTCACCGGGGAGGACCTTTACGTAGTCGCCGACCCCAATTTCTTCCAGCGGTACCACCGTTTCCATACTGTCGACGATTCGTCGCGCAGTGGATGGCCGCATCCGACTTAGGGAATCCAATGCGGCCAATGCACGGCGCTTGGCTCGCGCCTCCAGGGTTTTGCCTAGGAGAAGAAAGCCGAGGATCAGCAAGACCGCATCGAAATAAACCTGCTTGCCATTGCCGGGCGCTATCGTAGCAAATGCGGAATAAAGAAAGGCTACGCCGGTTCCCAGGCTCACCATCGAATTCATGTTCGTGGTGCCATGGCGCAAGCCGCGCGCGGCGTTCGCAAAAATTGGGCGCCCAGCCCAGACCAGCAGGACCGCAGTCGCAATCAGGAGTGTCCAGCGAACCAGATCTGGTGGGATAGCGTACAGCCATGGCAGTTGGCGGATCAGGGCGCGATCCAACATCCCCATCTGCGTGTCGAGCGGCATTGCTACAATCATCGCCAACCCACCGGCAATGATCATGAGCCCAGCCTTGAAGTCCTGTTTGCTTCCGGAGTGTTCGGAGTCTCCCGACGACCTAGAATCTCCCGGAGCGGTAAGAACTGCATCGTAGCCGGCTTCCCGAATCGCTTCCACGAGCGCTGGCAGGTCCGCGCGAAGCGGGTCAAACACCACGGTCGCTCGATTAGCCATCAGATCGACGTGCGCGGACTCGACTCCAGCGGTCGATCGCAACGCGGATTCCACATGATGTTGGCAAGCCGCGCAGGTCATGCCCAGCACCGGAAGCGTGACGGTTTCTGGGGAATGGGTCTCCATCGACGAGCTATTGCTCCAAATGCGCGGTATACCCGGCCTTGGCCAACGCTGCGATGGCAAGATCGACTGGCGCGGGCTCTTCGGGGGAACTTATTCGTGCAGCTCCAACTCGAACCTCGACAACTTTGACCTTCTCACCCATTTTCAATGCCTGGCTAACCCGGCGAACACAGGAGCCGCAATGCATTCCATCGATCCGAAGCGTAAACTCTGTCAATTTCGCCCCCGGTTGTCTTTGATGATACGCCCGCAGAGACGATGCAGAGCCCCCAATGGCCACGCATCGCGATTACTATTGGATGAAACCTGTCCCGTCTGAACCGCTAACATATAAAAGGAGATAGGTTGGCACCCAACGATGTTGAGAGAGTTCCCCGAAACGCCGCTCGTCGGTGTCGGCGCGGTGATCGTCGACGAAGGCCGGGTGCTCCTTGTTCAGCGTGGCCGCGAGCCGCTGAAGGGACACTGGTCTCTTCCCGGCGGCATGGTCGAATTGGGTGAGTCGCTTCAGGCTGGAGTGATCCGCGAAGTTGAAGAAGAGACAGGTTTGCTCGTCGAGCCGGTCGAACTGATTGAACTGCTCGACCGCATTCATCGCGACGGGGAACGCGTTCGCTACCATTACGTGATCGCAGATTATCTTTGCCGCGTGGTGGGGGGCGACCTGAGGGCAGCCTCCGATGCCGACGCTGTGCGCTGGGTTGAGCGAGCCGAGTGGAATAGCCACAGCGCGCTGGTGCTCGATCCGGTCACAGTGCGCGTGATCGAGAATGGGTGGCAACGCGCAAGGGCGCTTGAGACAAGGAAGGGCGATTGATCCGGCGTCTTTTATGGATCTTCGGAACTCTGATAGCGCTGGCCGTTTTGGGTGGAGTCGCGTTCTGGGCTCGCCCCGTCGAGTTCTTCAACACCTACTCCGAACTTCGGTTGCTTCGGGCCGGTGCGGAATCTCGATCGACGTTGGTGGAAGGCTATCGGGTTCACTATTACGCGCTTGGTCCGGACTCGGGCCCAGCAGTCGTGCTAGTTCATGGCCTGGGAGGCCGCGCAGAAAATTGGCAGAATCTGGCTCCCTATCTGAGCAAGGCGGGCTACCGAGTCTATTTGCCGGATCTGCTCGGCTACGGACAAAGCGAAAAGCCGGCCGGCTTTTCCTATTCAGTTCCGGACGAGGTGGGTGTGGTTGTTGGTTTTCTAGACGCCCTCGGATTGAAGCAAGTGGATCTTGGCGGTTGGTCCATGGGCGGCTGGATTGTACAGCGTGTGGCGGCTGAACATCCTGAACGAGTGCGCAAGTTGATCCTCTTTGACAGCGCAGGCCTTGCCTTGAAGCCCGACTGGAACACTAACCTGTTCACCCCGGCAACTGCGGACGAATTGTCGCAACTGGATGAACTTCTGATGCCGCATCCGCCAAATGTGCCGGATTTCGTTGCAACCGATATTCTTCGGCGTTCGAAGCAAAATGCGTGGGTCATTCACCGAGCGCTGGCATCCATGTTGACGGGCCATGACGCGACAGATCGCCTACTGCCCGGCTTGAAAATGCCCGCGTTGATTGTCTGGGGCGAGCTTGATCGCATCACGCCCATCAACGAGGGTGAAACGATGCACAAGTTGATTTCCGGCTCGCAGCTTGAAGTGATCCAGGGCTGCGGTCACCTCGCTCCCAGTCAGTGCGCACCGCAAATCGGGCCCAATCTGGTCGTGTTCCTGCGGCGGTAAAACGACCGCGTCTAATTGCCGGCGATTCACGCCAAGTCTCTGACCGCTGTCTTTGTGCGTGCTCCGTGCCCCATCCTTTCGCCTTTTTACTGGCGAAAGGGTGGGAAAGCGAGAATCCCAAAGTCCGAAATCGCGCGGTCGGTGACCCGGTAGCTGTCAGACGCCGATCACGTCGCACAATTCCTTCACTGCGGCTGCACTCTTTTTGAGAGCTGCGTCTTCTTCGGGTGTGAGCTTGATCTCGATGATCTTTTCAAGGCCTGCGGCTCCCAGCTTGCACGGAACGCCGATGTAGAATCCATCGATTCCGTACTCGCCCTGGAGATAAGCTGCGCAGGGAAGGATCTTCTTCTTGTCTTTAAGGATGGCTTCGACCATCTCAGTGGCGGCTGCAGAAGGCGCGTAGTAGGCGCTGCCGGTCTTGAGGTGCTTGACGATCTCGGCGCCGCCATCGCGTGTGCGCTGGACAATCGCTTCCAGGCGATCGGGTGCGATGAGTTCGGTGATGGGAATTCCGGCGACAGTGGAGTAGCGGGGAAGCGGAACCATGGTGTCGCCGTGGCCGCCCAGCACAAAGGCTGTGACGTTTTCGACGCTGACGTTCAGCTCTTCCGCGATAAACGTGCGGAAGCGAGCGGAATCCAGTATGCCTGCCATGCCAATGACGCGTTCGCGATTGAATCCGGCTTGCCGATAAGCCGCCTGTGCCATCGCGTCCAAGGGATTCGACACAATGATCAGGATGCACTCAGGCGATTGTGCGACAACTTTCTGCACCACATCCGACATGATCTTGAAGTTGGTATGCAGGAGGTCGTCGCGGCTCATGCCCGGCTTGCGGGGAATGCCCGCCGTAATCACCACGATGTCGGAGTTCGCCGTGGCTGCGTAATCGTTCGCGCCGGTCACATGCACGTCACGCTTTTCAATGGGCATGGCTTCGAGCAGGTCGAGTGCCTTGCCCTGCGGTACCCCTTCCACCACATCGATAAGCGCAACGTCCGCGAGTTCCTTTGAAGCAATCCAATGTGCCGCAGTGGCGCCCACGTTGCCCGCGCCGACAATGCTTACCTTCTTCCTCATCTCATTTCTCCTCGGGAATGTTGGCGAGTTCACAGTTCACAGCTCTATGTGATGACTGTCGATGAATGACTCAGAACTGCGAACTTAGAACTACGAACTGTTACATATTTCCAATGATCCGCGTCGCAAACTCGCTAGTGCCGACCTTTGTCGCTCCAGCCGTCTGGCGCTCGAAATCGTACGTCACGAATTTCTGCAGGATGGTCTTCTCCATCGATGTCTCAATCAGCTTTGCCGCTTCCTTCCAGCCAATGAAATCGAGCAGCATGACCCCGGACAGGATCACAGATCCGGGATTGATGACGTCTTTATCGGCGTACTTCGGCGCAGTGCCGTGCGTGGCTTCAAAGATTGCGTAGCCGTCGCCGATATTCGCGCCCGGTGCGATGCCGAGCCCTCCTACCTGCGCGGCCGCCGCGTCCGATATATAGTCGCCATTCAGATTGGTCGTGGCGAGAATGCTGTAATCCGAAGGCCGAATAATGATCTGCTGAAAAATCGAATCGGCGATGCGGTCGTTGACCAGGATCTTCGACTTCCACGCGCCCTTGCCGTGGGTTTTGCCGATGGAGTCGAGCGTCTGCTTGACCTCGGCGTACAGCTCCTCTCGGAAGGTGGCCGATCCGAACTCGAGGCCCGGCTCGATGAGCGCGGCATTCTGCTCGACGGTGAGGGCGGGGTTCGCATCGAGGTTACCGAGAATCCAGCTCTCCCGCTCGGTCACGGTCTCCGCGCGAAACTCCTGGGTCGCCACTTCATAGCCCCACTCGCGAAACGCGCCCTCAGTGAATTTCTGAATATTGCCCTTGTGCACGAGAGTGACCGTCTTGCGCCCAGTCTCTAGCGCACTCTTGATCGCATATCGGACGAGGCGTTTGGTGCCGAAGATCGAAATCGGCTTGATGCCCACTCCCGAGTCGGAACGGATCTTTTTCTTGCTGCCCTTGAGCAGGTCTTCATTGATGAATTCGATCAGACGAGCGACATCGGCGCTGCCTTGCTTAAACTCGATGCCCGAGTACACGTCCTCCGTGTTCTCGCGGAAGATCACAATGTCGACCTTCTCGGGATGCTTCACCGGGCTGGGCACGCCCTGGTAATACTTCACCGGCCGCACGCACGCATACAAATCCAAAAGTTGCCGTAGCGCCACGTTGAGCGAACGAATGCCTCCGCCGATCGGCGTTGTCAGCGGTCCCTTGATGGAAACGCGCAGGTCGCGCGCCGCCGCCACCGAGTCGTCGGGCAGCCAGGTATTGAACTGGCGGAACGCCTTCTCTCCCGCAAAAATCTCGAACCACTTGATGCTGCGCTCTCCGCTGTAGGCCTTTTCGACTGCCGCGTCAAAGACCCGCTGCGAGGCTTTCCAGATGTCGCGTCCCGTGCCGTCGCCTTCAATAAAGGGGATGATTGGGTTATTGGGAACCTGGTATTGACCGTCGTTGTACTCAATGGCAGCGCCATCCCTGGGCAATTCGAACCCGTTATAACTTTTCTGCATTGGCTTTTGCGATGTCCCTTTCCCCTATACATTTGCAGACGAAGGCTTCCCTCGGCAAATCGAAGCGGCTAGAGAGCGTGAGACTGTGGGACGAAGCGGAGACGAGCCGGCTCACGCTTCATGACCACTTAGTCCTGGGCTTGCGCTTTGTATGAATCGCATAGAAGGGGACTGCCTTTTATTGCAAATCGCCGACACTTCCGCCATCGAAGCGCGGAATCCCAAAATGTCCCCGCAGGTGGAGCAGATCCACCGGGCTCAAATTTCCGGCCACCGTCACCAGCGTAAGGCTCTTTGGTGTTTCGGCCAGGATCACCGCGCCCCGCACATTGACGCCGTCCATCACGACCCATATGTCGGTCGTCCCGTTGCGCACCGGTCCGCCGGCTTTTGTGGTTGTCACCAGGTGCTTCCATCCGCGCAGATGGTAGGCCGCACGTATCGAATCGACTTCGGTCTCATTAGGAATGCCCGCGTCGCCGAAGCGCATGGTGTGAACGCTAACTCCATCAAGTTTCCGGATAACCTGGCGATCTTCTGCCTCCGAATCCGGAACCATACCGGCGGCCACGCCCAGCAAGTTCCGATCGAGCGTGAAGCTCGACTTCACCGCAGCTTGCGCATTGAGCCGATCAAGCGCAGGAGGCGTCCACTCGAGGGGAACGGGAGACGACGAGTCCGCACCCATGGATTGCGTGCCAACAGCCGACTGCGCGCTATTTTCAGTTGCACCGGCCGGCGCCTGCGCAGTCGCCCGCACCAGTCCCCCGCATACCAAACACACCCCAACCAGCGTGATCCATTTCATGCTTGGTTAAACGCGATCCGGCGAAAAAAGTTACTGTTCTTGTGAACGTCCGATGAAATCCATTTGAGTTCTGTCACCACCGGGCAAGATGCGGTAAACTCATGCGGGAACGTTTGCGAAAGTCACTTCCGCCGACGTCATGGAGGGTACATAGAAATTGGGAAAGAACATGGTCCCAAAGAAGATTTTCTTCACAAAAGGCGTAGGCAAGCACAAAGAGCGTTTGACCTCGTTTGAGCTGGCACTCCGTGATGCAGGAATCGCTTCGCAGAATCTGGTTCGCGTCTCGTCCATCTTTCCACCACAATGCAAGGTCATCCCTCGCAAAGAGGGCTTGAAATACCTGGATCATGGCGAAGTAGTCTTCGCCGTCATCGCGGAGAATTCCACACGTGAACCGCACCGGCTGGTGGTTTCGAGCATCGGCGTGGCCATCCCCGCCGACCGCGACACCTACGGCTACCTGAGCGAGCACCACAGCTTTGGCGAGACCGAGGATCAGGCGGGCGAGTACGCAGAAGAATTGGCCGCCGAGATGCTCGCGACGACTCTCGACGTCGAGTTCGATCCCGACAAGAGCTGGGATGAAAAGAAAGAAATCTACCGCTTTTCCAACAAGATTGTGCGCACCAGCAATGTCACGCAATCCGCGGTGGGCGACAAACGCGGGCTCTGGACCACCACGATCGCCGCGGCCGTGCTGATTTTGGAAGTCTAGGGAACACTCGCAAGCTTCTGAGGCCAATCCCGCCCGCCGGGGTTGGCCTTGCTGCTTCATCCCTCGCTGCATCATCTAGGAGAAAGAACTCGCCGGTCATGGTCGATAAACGAAAATACAACGTCGGTTTGGTGCAAATGCGCATGGGGCCGGATCCGGGGGTAAACTTTGCCTCGGCCATCCGCCACATTCGCGAAGCCGCACGGCTGGGCGCCAACATTGTGTGCCTGCCGGAGCTTTTCCGCGCGCAATATTTCTGCCAGCGCGAAGATCTGCGCCTCTTTGACCTGGCCGAGCCGATTCCTGGTCCGTCGACATCCGCGCTTGGCGAGGTTGCGCGCGAAGACCGCGTCGTCATTGTTGCTTCTCTCTTTGAGCGCCGCGCTCCAGGGCTCTATCACAATACGGCCGTCACTCTGGGTCTCGATGGCAACATCGCCAGCGTCTATCGCAAGATGCACATCCCCGACGACCCGCTCTACTACGAGAAGTACTACTTTGCGCCCGGCGATCTGGGATTTCGGGCCGTCGATACCGCTTTTGGCCGCGTTGGCACGCTAGTTTGCTGGGATCAGTGGTACCCCGAAGGCGCGCGGCTCACGGCGCTGCAGGGCGCGGAGGTTCTCTTCTATCCCACTGCGATTGGTTGGCACCCGGCCGAAAAAGATGAGTTCGGTGCGGCACAATATGAAGCGTGGCAGACGATTCAAAGAGCGCACGCTATTGCGAACGGAGTCTATGTGGCGGGCGTCAACCGAGTCGGCCACGAGCATGGCGATATCCTCGGCAACAAGGCAGACGGGCCGGGCCTTCAGTTCTGGGGTGGCAGCTTTCTGGCCGACCCATTCGGACGCATCGTCGCGAAGGCATCGCATGACGCCGAGGAGATTCTGCTGGGCGAAATCGACGTTGCGCTGATTGAAGAGACGCGCCGCAACTGGCCATTTCTGCGCGACCGGCGCATCGATGCCTATGCACCCATCACTCGACGGTTTCTCGATCCGGGCCACTCGTGGGACGCCGACGGAGATTCGAAATAGAAATGGCCCCGGAAGAGATGGACCGAGTTTCGCCCGAAAATACCCCGCGCGAACTCGGCTACCGCATGCCCGCCGAGTGGGAGCCGCACGAGGCTACCTGGCTGGCTTGGCCGCACAACCGCGAAGATTGGCCGGGAAAGTTTCAGCCCATTCCATGGGTCTACGCCGAAATTGTGCGGCTGCTGGCGGCTCGCGAAAGAGTGCACATTCTTGTGGAAGACGCCAAGGCTGAGAAGCTCGCCACCGGCATTCTCAAGCGGGCCGGCGCGAACCTTGCTCCGGTCAGCTTTCACTGTTGGCCCACGGACCGCGTCTGGACCCGGGATTCAGGTCCGATTTTCGTCCGAAACACCGAAGGGCGAGTAGCCCTCACCAACTGGCACTTCAATGCGTGGGCGAAATACTCCGACTGGCATTTGGACGACCAGGTCCCCGGTCGAGTCGCGGAATTGCTCGGCCTTCCAGAATGGCAGCCCACGATTGAAGTGGCCGGCGAGCGGCGGCGGTTAGTGCTCGAAGGCGGATCCATCGATACGAATGGACAGGGCGCATTGCTCACAACGGAAGAATGTCTGCTGAGTGAAGTCCAGCAGCGCAATCCCGGCGTGAGTCGCGAGCAGATAGAGCAGACATTTCACGATCACCTGGGCATCGATCGGGTCATCTGGCTCGGCCGAGGTGTTGCCGGTGATGACACTCATGGTCACGTGGACGACATCAGCCGATTCGTCGGCCCGACAACGATCGTCACTGCCGTCGAGCCAAACACGAAGGACCGCAACCACGAACCGCTGGCCGAAAATCTTGCTCGACTGAAAGCCGCACGCACTCTCGACGGCAAGCAATTTACGATTGTCGAGTTGCCCATGCCACGACCTGTCATCTTCCGCAAACAGAGGCTTCCGGCAAGCTACGCCAATTTCTATCTTGCGAATGGGCTGATCCTGATGCCGACATTTCACGATCCCAACGATCGCGTTGCGCTGAGTATTTTGGCCCAGGTTTTTCCCGACCGCGAAGTCATCGGTATTCACAGCGTGGACCTAATCTGGGGATTGGGCGCGCTGCACTGCATGACGCAGCAGCAACCCGCTGAACCCAAGGTGAGGGTATAATCTCTATCACGGAGATTTGAGATGCTTGAGCCGAAGGAAGTGGTAGGAAGGGCTCGAAAATATCTGGCTGATCTCATGCCCGAGTTTGCGCAACTCGACCCAAAGGTTGAAGAAATAAGTCTCGGACAGGATCTGCTTGGCAAATCCAGGTGGAGGATTACCTTTTATGTGTATCCGGACCAGGATGGTGAGCCAAACTCTCTTGCTGATTTGGTACGAAGGCAACGAATTGAGAAAGTAGTTTCTGTTGCTCCCGATGACGGTGCTCTGATTGCCGTGGAGAATCCTTCATCGCCATTCTGAGGCGCTATGATCAGCGAAGAGCAGATGTTCCTGCGTTTCAAAGGCAAAGCGATTTTACTTGATTCGAACTTGCTACTTGTCTTTCTTTCGGGTTCTTTAGGCGCACACGTATTCAAGACATTTAAAAGGATAAGCAAGTATTCTTTTAGCGACTACGAGTTGCTGGTCGGCCTGCTGCGGTCCTTTTCTCTCTTGCTGACAACGCCACATATTCTTACAGAAGTGAGTAATCTTGCCAACGGCTTGAGCGGGACTTATAAGCGTGACTGGAACCTGAATTTCGCTGACTTAGTCCGGTCCGAAAAGACACGCATCGGTGTACGAGAAAAATGGACATCAGCGGCCCAACTGGCAGAGGTGCCTGAGTTCTTATCGTTCGGTATCGCTGACACGTCCATAGCACAATTGTCATCAGAAGCCCTCGTTGTCACTGAGGACTACCGCCTCTCCGGTACCTTGAAAAGTCGTGGCATTCCGGTGCTCAACTTCGGTGATCTTCGTAAGCTGCAACTCTATGGACATGACTGATCATGATGCCATGCTGGCTGCTCTCGCCGAAGCGCGCTCTGCGGCGGAAGCCGGTGAGGTGCCGATTGGCGCCGTTGTTGTTCGCGAAGGTGAGATCGTCGCGCGCGGTCAGAACAGGGTTCTCCGCGACAACGATCCCACGGCGCACGCTGAGATCGTGGGCATCCGAGAGGCTGCCAGAATCCTTGGCAACTACCGGTTAACGGGTTGCTCGCTCTTTGTCACGCTTGAACCGTGCGCTATGTGCACCGGAGCCATGATTCACGCGCGGTTAGACCGCTTGGGGTTTGCCGCCGCCGACCCGAAGGCCGGAGCATGTGGCTCTGTCCTGTCGGTGCTGAACCACCCGCAGCTCAACCGCAAAATGCAAGTCGAGCAGGGAATCATGGCCGATGAGGCGGGAGAGTTGTTACGAAGTTTCTTTCGCGAGCGGCGGTCCATCTAG
>Ga0182024_10004405_pt1 | contig 32445 bp, 28 predicted proteins | sample P32metaG_FD_120480 | JGI IMG/M metagenome (GOLD analysis project Ga0182024, IMG submission 120480) | Permafrost microbial communities from Stordalen Mire, Sweden - P3-2 metaG (Illumina Assembly) | ecosystem: Environmental > Terrestrial > Soil > Wetlands > Permafrost | place: Sweden: Stordalen...
ACTTTTGCGCGGCAGAGTTTGATCGAGTCCATTCGCCTTGGCGTGTACGAGCCGCCCAGGCTTTAAAGGTATCGGCGGCACGCGTAGTCAACCCGTCCAATTGTCCTCAGCTGTGTATTGGCCCGAGACGTTGTTTCAGACTCGGGCCGTACCAAGCCCTTTGTGCCGCGATGGTTGCGCGGATCACAGGGATAGCCACAATTTTCGTGAAGCAGGCTGCACCGCTTCCGCTCGGCTTTGCCATCGGTCACGCTTGGTCGGAGCCGATGCCGAGCGCTCGCTTCAAGCGTGCGCGCAGTGCCAACTTCTGGCGCCAGTCGCGGATACGCTTGGTCCCACCCCGGCGGACACTAAGGACAAATTCGATTAGCGAAAAGTCAGCACCAATATAAGCGCGCCTAAGAAGATGTGGGTCGCCTGTGAGGTCGTTCAATCCCTCCTCCACACTGAACGCCAAGTCGAACTCGCCTCGAACCAAGTCCCGAACCGCGTCGTTGTATTCTCCATAAGGATAAGCAAACGAGACGATAGGATAGCCCAGCAGCGCGGAAAGGTCGTACTTGCTTCCGGCGACTTCATCCGAGAGACCGGCGGGGGAGAGTTCCGTTAGATGCGCGTGCGTGCGACTGTGAGCGCCAAACTCGATTCCCTGCCCCGCCCAATATCGAATCTGCTCTGCAGTCATTAGATGGAGCGTGCCGCGGCCTATGGCCTCGTCCCATGTATTGGTCCCGCCTAATCGATCAGTTACCACAAATACGGCGCCGGTAAATCCATACTTCCTGAGGATAGGCAATCCATAATCGGCAAGATCGGCGTATGCGTCGTCAAATGTCAAGAGAATGGGCTTTTTAGGAAGACCGTTTCCATGCCGTAGCCAATGGAGCAATTCGGAAGGCTTGATACCGACATATCCCTTGCGCGCCAACCATCTCATCTGCCGCTCAAACCGCTCTGGAGATACCGTCAGATCGCGAGACGCGGGAAACCGGAGAGGGCCAATGCGATGATAGAGGAGCGATGGACAGCTTTGACCGAATTCACCCTTCAAGCCCTTTCGGGAACAAGTCACCTTCACCGACCTCCGATCCTCCGCTTTAGCGCGCACGAGTCCTGCAGCAGTCGGGAGAGTTACCCTGCCCGGCTCGCCCAACATGATCAGGCTTCGTAAACACGTAATGAATATAGGGGGAGAAGTATTTGTCCAGGCGCCCATCCCCTAGCTTGGAAAAACCTTTCATCTCCACGAACTTTAGCCCCACTTCTTCTGTCTGGCATACCACCGATTCAGCTGACCCGTAGAATGTGTGTAAGCCCCCTTCGTATATGTAGCCCCATTTCTTGAACGCACTGGCGCTATTACGCAATCTCCACCACAAACGGTTTCTGTAGTAGGGCGAAAACCAATGCAGAGATTTCAGATTATGCGAGGAATAGATGAGGGTGCCACCCGGCTTGAGGGTGCGAGCACATTCCCTGAGCGCTGCGAGTCTTTGCGCAAATGGAAAGGCGTAATCAATCCCGTTATTCGAAATCAGCACGTGATTGAAGGAGGAATCGGGCTCTTCTATCCAGTCGAAACTGCCAACTCGAAGGTCCAGGTAAGGCAATCGTTGTCTCGCGATTTCGATAAAAACGTCGGACCGGTCGATCCCGCGTACGATAAGGCCGATCTCGTACAGCAATAGGGTCGTCCTTCCCAAGCCGCAGGCGAGATCCAGAACACTTTGGCCAGCCCTATAGTACTTAGAAAATAGGTACTCTTCCCCTGGGTACAATCGGTACACGGAATATTCCGCGACGGCGGCTGAAGTGCGGTAAGCGGCCAGATTGTCAGCTAATTCGGATGGCAACTCGTCGGACAAGAAGTGCTCCTCGAAAGAAGTAAAGGTCCTTCAGACCTGCGGCGCCCACCCAACCGTATGTCAATGGCTGATTCATGAGGCTGATCCAGCCGGCACTCGACCCGCATGGGCGTTGACCGGAATGCCACATCGCCTGGGACAGGCGGAGGGACTCGTTCGCGACCTCCAGCGCCGGCTCCCGGTCGTGCAGTAACCGCATCCATCCGCATCACCAACTGCTAAGGAGGTAAAAGCGATCGCTGTCGACGCCGCGAAAGTCTTTTTGCAAGATGCAGTCGACTATCCGGCCGCCGCCGGCTTCAATCATTTGCCGATAGGTTTCCGGCCCGCAATGCTCCCTCGGGAACAAGTGTAAGACTAGGCCGCCGGGCTCCATGAATTTCTTTATGGACCCGAAGAACCGGTGGTCCAGGGTTCCGGAAATATCATAGTCAAGAATATTGACCGAATTCATCTCCTTCACCGGAAGTATGGGGCTATTCGCGACTACAAGGTTCCATTTCTCAGAAGAAGGAATCTGCTCCAGGACATCAGACGTATAGATAGAAACAAGATCCTCGATTCCGTTGTAGCGCGCGGTGTACCGGGCAGCCTCGGTGGCCGCAGGGTTGATATCCGCCAAAGCCAGAGTCTTGCAGTAACCGCTTGCGAAAAGGTAATACCCGATGTAGCCGGGGCCCGCGCAAAAATCGAAGATCCGTTCAAATTTACCAATCCCAAAGTGCACCAAGGCTCGTGAGAAATCCTCGGCATACCATAGGCCGCCACCATGCAGTTCGGGGCGATCAAAAACCAGAAGGCCGTGATAGGCCACAGCAGGTTGAAACTTTGCAGGCGGGCCAAAGAATCTCTCCCGTAGTCGAACCATCAGCGCTCTCAGAAGCGTGCGTCCACTGTGCCAATGGCTCAGCAGCCGCGCATTGTAGCGCGACGCCAAACTGCATGAATCGAACCAATTTGGATCGACATCGTCAAACATCTCCAGTAAATCCTTCCCTCTCCCAGGTAAGGGAACCCTGCGTTGGGTGTCAGCCGGCTCGCTTCGCCAGACTATCGGAGTTCCGCAGCCTTGTATAGCCCAGATTCATTCACAGTTATGATCCGGATGGCATTTTCGCAGGCAATTCGCCCTTGACTGATCAGGGCCTGCTGATCTGTCGGGCTGGTGCACAATCTGTTGCAATTCTGACGCCTCAAACCGCACCTACCGCCGCAAAGCTCTTATCCACACCTGCAGTCATGCAACTTGAAATAAGCAAAGGCACTAAGCCTCGAGACCCAGCGGCGATTCCAGATCAGCAGTCGATGGCTCTGATGACAGGTTGTCGTCCATCGCAGCTTATAGGATTCGAAGCCGCGAAGGAAATCGAACTCTTCCAGGCCGTTGGCGAAGGCGTAATCTATCGCGGCACAGATCAGAATTGTGCCGGGCGACAGGCTGGAGAATGCGTGGTCGTATGCAGATTGATAGTCCCACAGCCTCTTGCCGCAGCGATAGAGCACCCGGTACGCTACGATTCGGTCATTCCATTCCACGAGCACAATCGTAATCCAGCCCGCAGAGCCCAACTTTCCAAACAGTGATTGAAACACCTCGGGATATTTTCCGAGACAAGGCATCGACTCCTTGCCGTCGACACGTTTCTGCGCCTCGACGGCGATCAGCCTGTCCAGCAGTTCCGGCTCCTGCTCTGGATTCTCCACGATGCGAACCCGCCATCCTTCGCCAGGGCCTTCTCGAAATCTGCAGAACGCGCGCCTCGCAAAACGAAGATTCTTCTTCTTCATAGTTTCCGACCAAGGAGCAACGATTGGGAAATAAAGACATCGTTCTTCTTCGGCGAAAAGTCGGAAATGTAAGCCCGCGCGAAGCAAGGCTTGTTCAATCCGTGTGATCGCATCCTCTTCCCCTCGTAGATCTCTGAGATCCAGCAATTCCCATTGATCGGCGGACCGGGCGAGAAAATCCACCGCTGCGGTAGTCAGGTCGGCTTGATCCTTGCCCACAATGAGATCGTTGTAATCGGCGCTAGACGTGGCGAATTCGAGTTTGCGAACCTTGAAACCAAGCCGCGACGATATGCGACGAATCAAGGGCGCAATGCCCACCACTTCATTGCCTTCTTTCAGAACCAGCACGTGAGGCCGCACGCGGCTGCCAGATCGCTCTTCAATGAATAGCCTGATCCAGGCCTGAAACCAGCCATAGGTCGTGAATACATTCGGATGTTCGGAGGCTTGGCTGAGCCGGTTCCAATCCGCCTCAAGGGCAGGTAGCATCCGATCGGTCGAGGCGACCTTGACCGTATACAGGCCAGTGACGCCATGGCCCTGAGAATCATGAACTTGATCAGCGCGCATATTGATTTGTTTCATGCCAATGGCTTTTCATTTTGATGGAACAGACAAGCCACGATGTCTCGCGGAACGTTGTAAATGCGAACGCCGCCCTTTTTCCGGCTCCGATACTGCCCCATCCCGACGCCCTTCAACATCAGCTTAACGCGCGCCTTCCGGGTCAGAGGCCCGTAAAATCTTGCGCGCAGGTCCATGACATCAGCCTGTTTCGCCATTAAATTCATCGACTGAGTAAGCCGTGCCGAGGCTACCGCACCATCTCTCCCGCAGGTTGTTAAATCGCGGAGTATGCAGGCCATCAAGGCGGAGCGCTTGCGAAAATACAATGCTCCTTCTGCACACCTCCGCGCGAGATCGGGCGGAAACATCCAGTCCGCAAAGGAGACCCAGGCGCGTGGAGCGGGCCTCAACTCCTTTGTCCATGCCCGCATTGTCCATGCGTGGCGAATTTCAGAGTACACACGCCATCGCACCAATACATCCGGAATGAAGAGCAGTTTGTTCATCGCTACTGCTATTTCCAGGAGGAGCACATCGTGATAGATTTCGACTTCTCCCGCAACTTCTCGATAGTTGCCTGGGGTCAGAGAGTGCGAGGTCATCTCGAGAAGCGACCGTTTAATCACCATTGAATGCCCGTGGAATGCGTTTTCCCGTATGTACTTTCGATAGAGGCGATCGGTGGGATAGACAACTCCCAATGGATTGCCGTTCTTGTCGATCCACTCAACGGAGTGTGCAAAGACAAGAGCTTCGGACTCACGGCTGGCCTCAAGAATGCGTTCCAGCTTCAACGGGAGCCATTCGTCATCCTGATCGCTGAACGCAATGAGATCTCCCTGGCACATCCGCGCTGCCTGTAGGAAGTTGGCCGTGTAGCCAAGTCGCGTGAGATTATTGACGATCTTGACAGGAAATGGCGCTGAACGCGAGAAATCACTGAGAATACTCACGGTGGCATCAGTCGACCCGTCATCACAAACGATCAACTCCGATGGAAGCAGGGTCTGCCGGGTGAAACTCTCAAGCTGCTTGCGAATGAACGGTTCCCCGTTATAGGTCGCCATGGCGATGGAGATCTTTGCCATTGGAAATACTCTTTCAGAGCAGAACTTGCGCCCCAGCGCCTGAAGCCGGAAATGATTCAATCAGCTCCGTTCTCCATTCCAAATTAGGCCTCAGCGCACCGGACCAGTGGCCGTGATAATCGCCGCGGATTTCACTAGCGACATCGTGAATCTCGAACGCCAAAAGATCGTTCCATTCGATGTCTTCGGCACCGGCATGGCCGTTCAGTGAGACAAGAAGGCATATCCGGAAAGTGCCGTCGTTCATCAAATCGGCGGGCACTATAAATGAAGCCCTCAGCAGACCCACCGAAACTGTACAGTCTCCCTTGCTAGCCGTTGTAAATACATTGACCCCGTGCTCGTTGTATACGTCCGCGACGAAGGTCAGTCTGGCACGACTCGCAAGCTTCCAGCATTCAAATTCCACAGCGAAGGCCGTGCGAACCGTGAGTTGATCAGTCGGAGCGCGGTTCAACGGCCGAATGCGCGCTCTGTGAAGACGAACTACATTATTCCCCGGCGCCGTCTCGACATTGTCGTAGTGCACTTCTTTGAAAGCGGGCAACCAAGTCTGCAAATAACGGGATGTAACTGATGGAGCCGGTCCGTCCAGCACCACTCTGCCCTCATGGAGACATATCGCCCGTGTACACAAGGAATCGACGGCCAACATGTTATGGCTAACGAAAAGCACGGTGCGGCCCTGGTTCGCTGCGTCACCCATTTTGCCGAGGCATTTTTTTTGAAAGCCGGCATCGCCCACGGCCAGCACCTCATCCACTAGCAGGATCTCCGTGTCCAAATGAGCTGCCACCGCGAAGGCGAGGCGAACATACATTCCGCTGGAGTAATGCTTCATCGCAGTATCGAGCATGCGGCCGCATTCCGAGAATTCCACAATCTCGTCAAATTTTTGATCCACCACCCGGCGAGTCATGCCCAAAATTGCCCCGTTGAGGAATATATTCTCTCTTCCGGTGAGTTCCGGATGAAAGCCTGCGCCCACTTCGATCAGGCTGCCGACCCGGCCTCGAATCTCGATCTGTCCCTCAGTAGGTCTAGTGATCCGCGACAAGATCTTCAACAGCGTAGATTTTCCGGATCCATTTCGTCCGATGATTCCCAACACTTCGCCGTGAGGCATCTCCAGCGACAGATCCCGCAGCGCCCACACGTCACGGTCAACTCTTGCGGGTGTGTTTCCTCGCGATGCAAGCATGCGGAACGGCGCACGCGCCATGTCCGAGATAGTGTCGCGCAGGGTGCGATAGCGCGGGCGCAACCCAATCCGATAGTGCTTACCGATCCCTTCACAGCGAATCGCGAGGCCGTTATCGCTCTCAGATGAAGTCTGCAAAGGTATCCTCAGTTCGGCGGAAGTAATAAACGCCGGTCATTAGCAACACCGTGGCCGTGAAAACGGCGAGCGTGAATGACTGCGCGGGAAATGCTCCCTCGGGGCGCAACGTCCAACGAAAACCGTCTACTATGCCCACCATGGGGTTCAACGAAAACAGCAGGCGCAAGCGCACCGGCACCGAGCTGGTTGGATACGCGATGGGCGTCGCGAAGAACCAGAACTGCATGAGAAAGTTGACTGTGTAGCGAACGTCACGGAACTTGACGTTGAGCGCGGACAGCCACAGGCCCGCACCTAGTGACGTTAAGACCGCCGGAAGCACAAAGAATGGAAGGAGAACAATGGGAGCTGACGGCGCGATGTGAAACCAGGCGAGAAACAAAGCCAATACCAGGAGGCTAACGACAAGATCGAGCAAGCTCGCCAAGATAGCTGAAAGGGGAACGAAAATCCGCGGGAAGTAGACCTTGGAGATCAGGCGCTCGTTGGCAACAACGCTGTTGCTGGATTCTGTTAAAGCCTGAGCAAAGAACTGCCAAAGCACCATGCCCGCATAAGCGAAGACGGGGTAAGGTAAGTTGTCAGAGGGCATATGAACGACACGGCCAAAGAAGACAGTCAACGCGAGCGCTATGGCCAGTGGCTGCATGACGGCCCATACGACTCCGAGCACCGTTTGCTTGTATCGAACCTTTATGTCGCGCCAAGTCAGGAAATAGAGCAACTCGCGATGCTGCCAGAACTCACCCCAATTCAGGCTCCACGACTTGTCTGTGGCGCGGATGGTGAGTTTGGCGACATCAGTGGGTTGCATATTATGCGCAGTGGACATGGATAAGCGGACAAACAAGTACCCGTCTAATAAAGGCAGAATCTCCCAGATTATGATGATGATAGCAGAAGAAAATCTGGAATTAATAGTCGCCATCGAGACTGTATTCGCAGACTTCCGCCGAATCAAGGTCGTCGATCATGCGGGCTAGCCCGTTCCAATACATCTTTCCCTGCGCCATTACTGCGCAAGCGATCTATCCCGCCACCTGATTGGAAAAGGCGGCGTACGGCCTCCTAAAATATCACGCGCAGCGAAGCCTGAAGCTGCCGCGCCGGGCCAACAAAGTTCGGCGTGCCGAAGGTGGGATTGTCAGGGCTGGTAACGCCGTCGCCGAAGTAGTGCGGCACTGGACCGGCAAAGTCCGGGGCCCCGTAAACCTGATCGATGCTCTGCACGTTTCGGTGATTGAACAGGTTGAAGCTCTCGACACTGGCATCCACCGAAAGTGGCTCCGTCGCGCGGAAGACTCGTTGCAGGCGAAGATCACTGTCGTAATAAGACGCACCTCGATAAGAGTTGCGGCCGACAGTGCCGGTCCGGTCTGAAAAGGGAAATCCGTCGCCGTTCACATTGAAGCCCGCCAGGATGGAAAAGTAGCGAGGGCTCTGCAGTGTGTTCAGCATCGACAACTTGAAGTTACGCAGCGCCACAGGCCATTGGTCGGGGCTTTCTGCAAGGAACGAAAGCGTGGCGTGATGGCGAATGTCGTTGTCGCCCACCGAACGGTCTGCGTTGGGATCGAGATAATCCTGCGGCGTATCCGTCAACTGCACGTCGGTTGCGATATCAATGGATTTCGACCAGGTGTAGTTCGCAAGCACGCTGTAATGTTTCGCGAAATTCTTGCTCACACTCAGAATTCCAGCATGGTAGATCGAGTATCCGCCGGGCCTGGCCATGAGTGCAAAACCAAAACTCGGATCGGCGGGCTGGAAAGCTTGGCGCCCGTCGGAGAGCGTTCCATCGGGAACGCCGTTGATGCTGTAATACACCGGGAGATTCAGCGCGTGAATGAATTGATAGCCCATGGTCAGAAACCAGCCGGCACCGAGCTGGTTCTCTATCTCCAGGCCCGCGTGTTCGGCATAGTCGTTGGGGAATTTCCGCTGAATATATCCGAGTGGAAACTGCTGCAGCTCGCTAGGCGCAGGGTACTGGCCAGTCTTTACGAAGGCGGACAATGCCTGGGCGGAAAGGACTGGCCCTGAGACGCCAACCACGCCTGACCGTCCAAGCCCCACGATCCCATCAGGAGCATCGAGGTAAGGCGCCAGCGGATTGTTCAAGACGGTGAACGGAGACGACCCCTGCCAGCTAACCATCAGGTCGCTGTAGTCAAACGGACCCGTAAACATACCAAATCCGGCTCGAACTACTTGCCGACCGCCGCGCAAGGAGTACGCCACACCAACACGCGGCTGCACGTTGCCGAAGTTCGTCGGGTTCATGGGGCCGTCAGCTAGGCGTATGTCCGTCGCGCTAGGCAAAACGTCCAGGTCGTATCGAAGTCCGGCGACTAGCGTCAGCTTCTGTGTTGCCTTCCAGGTATCCTGCCCGTAAAAATTCATCTGCCGATGCCAGAAGTGCAGGTCGGTGGCGTTTTCGAAATCTTGCGCGGCAGGGCCCGCGTAAAGGGATCCCGCGAAAGGCAACGATCTTGCCGGAACCTGCGTGCCGAAGTAGGAGCGCGGCTCAAGAAAAAGAAACTGCACCGGCGTTCCGGGACCGAATGGCGGACCCGCGAATGGGCCTGCGCCAAAGAAGCTCTGCGGAGTGAAGATGGCGCCCCCCGGACTCCAAAGAGTGGTGTACGCGGTAATCCAGATCGGCTCAAAGCCCCCGCCAAATTTGAACGTATTCGCGCCGTGGACCCATGTCAGATTCTCCTGCGTCTCAAAGCGCGGCTCCTGGTAGTATTCGACGCTGCCGGTGAATCCCCCAGTCACCAGCGTATCGGAGACCTCGAGCACCGGCTCGAACCCTGCCCCTTTGGGGGTGAGATTGTAGACGCGCTGCCCATAGTCGAGCACGCTTTCCAAGGTCAGGTGCGGACTAAAGACCTGCAAGAAGTTGCCGTAAACTGTCTGGTCGCGCACTGGATTGTCGCGGTATGTGGAGGGCAAGCCCTGCCCCGGTGCGGACGTCGGCGCATTGATCTTCCGATCGTCGGTGAAGAGATAGCCAGCGTTCAGAATGTTGCGTTCGTTGAAGATTTGGGTGATTTTTCCAAAGGCCTTGTCGTAATTATCGATTTGCAGAATCGAGTTAAGCTGCTCCGGCTGCAGTCCGAACATCTCCTTCACCTGGTTGATGCTCGGCGTACCGGGGCCCAGACACCCGGCGGTATTGATGCAGCCAAGAATAAATGTGGAATACGTGGGCGATTGCGCCTCGCGCTGGCCTTCATATCCGGCGAAGTAGAAAGTCTTGCCGTGACGGAGAGGGCCGCCCGCGTCGCCGCCGAATTGATTGAAGCGCAGTGTGCTGAAACCCGGAGCGGCGAGCGGATTAATTGCGTCCGCCGAGCCGTTGCGCAGGTACTCGTAGAACGAGCCGTGCACATCGTTGCTTCCGGATTTCGTAATCGTCTCCACCACCGATCCCAGGTTGCGCCCATTATCCGCCGAGTAGGGCCCGTCGATAACGCGGAACTCCTGCACCCAATCCAACGACGGGCTGACATGCTGTACTCCGGAGAGGCTGACCGTATAGTCAGTGCCATCCAATCCGAAGAAGGAGCTGTGCGATTCCCGCAGGCCGCCAAAACTCAACTGCAATACAGATTCCTGAAACGGAGATTGGGCTGCCGTGGCCGTGCTGCGTCCGACATTGACCGTCGGCGTCAACAGCACAAAGTCAATAAAGTCGCGATCGCTGATCGGCAAGTTAGCGATCTGGCCGGGCTGAATTACGTCGCTCGCTTCAGTTTTCTCCGAATCGATGCTTTCGGCTCCTGTTCCCATTACCGTGATGCTCTCTTTCACCGCGGCCACGCGCATTTGAACCTGGATGAATGCCGTCTGCCCCACCGTCAATGTCAGCGCGTGTTGCCACGGGTTGAAACCCGGCGCATTCGCCGTCAACTGATAATTGCCCGCGGTAAGCGCGGTCAGCACAGCCAGGCCTGCACTGTTGCTCCGGCTGCTGCGCGTCAAGCCGGTGCCGGCGTCGCTTAGAGACACGTCGGCGTTCGCAATGACCCTTCCCGACGGGTCGGCAACCGTGACACTTAACGTCGCTAATTGCTGGGCCGGCGTCGCGACAACCGGGAGAATCATCAGGAGAAAACTACGCAATAGATTTTTCTTCACGGCCATCTCCACAGAAGCGGTCAGAGTCTTTTCAATACGTTATATTTCCTGGGCTACCGCCGGTTTCGGGGAAATGAACTGTATGCCGGCTACAAACCCGCCTACGGCGCTTTTAGTCGCTCGGTCCTGTTTCTGGGTTCGTTACCACTCTGCGCCGGACATCTTCTCCGCGGGCGATCGATCTCCCGTGAAACCTGATACACGCCCAGCGTGGTGACTCAGTGGTTGCAGAACTTCAAAAGCCTAATTTCGAGAGTAGTTATAGTATATAACATTTGTTTTTCTACAGAATCCTCTGCCGGCGGCGATGAGAAAGACTCGCATTGAGAAAGGCCTGCAAAAGCGGTGCCAATAGCAGACCCATCGGGTAAGTCGATATAAACATACTCACGTGAGTTGAAGTCCGTGTGATTGCCTGCGAGAGTAAGTCGTCGCCACTGCGCGCGGATAGCATTTTCCTTAATGCAGTGCGGACGAGATGGCCAGATTCACTCCGATCATAAGTAAAGCCGAGGCGGGAATCAAGAGAAGAGCTCTCTTGAGCCGCGAGGGATCACTCCCGGCGATCGCACCGATGAGCCGCGAGCTGACGGCCATGCCCACCCACCCACATGTCATCACAAAACCGATTGCCGTTCCAGTGTTACGCGGAAATGCGGTGCCGGCTATCGCCACGGTGGTTGGGAAAACCGGTGCCATTGAAATGCCTGCTATAAAAGACAGTGCAAAGGCAACATTGGGTCTGGTGGTGTGAAGCAGCAAGGATGTGGTGAGGACCATGGCGATCGAAGCAGCTAGGGTGACAGTCACTGCGGGCGCGTGGATCAGAATGGGCGAAACGCCTACACGGCCAATGAGCAAGCCGAGCGCGAATCCCAGTGAGAGGATATTGAGCGCACGAGATTCTGGAACGCCTTGAGCGATGAGGTGGCGCGGAAGCCAATTCCACACCCCCGCCTCGCAGGACATGTAAAGAAGAAGGAGGAGACCCAGGAAAAAGAGCAGGGGGTGCCCGAGGATGCGTCCAAGGTCGGCAATTGCAAAAGTTCCGGCTCCGGCAGCGTTGGAGGGCATTTCGGGAATTGTCTGGACCATCAGCGCGACTACAGCCAGCGTTGCCACAGTGTAACAAAGACGAACCCAGTTACTCTTCAGCAGATTGGCGGAAATGAAAGGCGTTGCGAGTCCGCCAAGGCCGAAGAAGAGATTGACGAGATTCAACGAGGTGGCGCGATGCGTATTGCTTATTATGCTAACGAGCGCATTCGCACTTGTTAAGACGACGCCTCCGCCGACTCCGAGCAACAACATGAGGGAAACAATGCTGCGAAAGCCGGGCGAGATTGGCAGAGCGTAAAGGGCGATTGCGACGAAGGTGAGGCCGAGGACGAGGCCGATCTTGTAGCCCTCACTGTCGAGCAACGGGCCAACTGCAACCGACGCAAACATCAGTCCCAGCGCCTGCGCAAGAGCAATCGTGCCGTTTTGAGCCGGGGTCAAGCGAAAGCGATCGGACAGGTTGGGCAAGATGGTGCCCAATAAGGCAGCAAGCATTCCGCTGATGAAGATTGCGACAATGGCGGCGAAGATTAACATACGGCCTTTCTTCAGGCGGATTAATGGCCATAAAGGTTTGGTCCATAGGCGAACAGCGCAATGGCTCTTTGGGGGATGATCAGCGTCTAGGTTAAAATGGCTGAGTGGAAAACAAGAGATCGTGCGCTCGCAAAACATGGAACCGGATGCCCGAGCAGCAGCAGTTCCGTGTCTTCGGAGGAAGGTAGATGGGTTGCTCCCAGTTGGCATCGCTCGATGCCGTCGCGCATTTCGCCGAGTCCAGCCCACAATCTCCCGCGCTTATAGATCCCGACGGCGCTACGCTAAGTTACGGAGAACTATGGACGCAGATTGAGATGCTCTCGTGCCGACTTGAGGAAGCTGGCATTGGCGCAGGGGAGTCAGTAGCTGTACTCCTGACCAATTGCGGACAGCAGATTCTTGTGGTTGCTGGAGTGTTGAACCGCCATATCGCCGTGCCACTGCAAACTACCGCCACCACTATGGAAGTAGCGACCTTCCTCAGAACGCTGTCTGTCTCGGCGCTGATCGCAGCTCCGGAATTTGAAGCGCAGATTGAGGCAGCCGTTAGCTCGGGTGTCACCGTGCTGGTTGCTCGCAGCGGGGAGCCCGCGACGCACTGGGAAATCCGCGTTCCGGCAATAAAACTAAAACCACGCAATGCGTACTCCGAAGCGGTCATATTTTGGTTCACGTCCGCCACGACAGGCGGCCCGAAGGTTGTGCCTGTCACGGCCGCGAATTTCAATGCGCGAGTCAGGTCGGTGTCCGGCTCCGCTGAGTTGACCGCCTCTGACCGGCAATTGCTGATGATCTCGCAAGGGTTCGGGGTCGCCGTCGTATACGCGCACGCCCAGTTCTTGGCAGGCGGCGCAGTAATTGCGACGGGCGGCTTCGACCCCGCATCCTTCTTGAGTTGGCTAAACAATCTCAGGCCCACCTTTTACACTTGCGCACCAGCCGTTCATCAGGCTGCTCTCGTACAGCTCAGACTCGAACCACCTTCCCGCCCGGTGTCTCTTCGTTTCATTGAATCGAGCTTCGCGCCGCTGCCGGACGAGGTAAGGCAAGAGCTCGAGCAAGTCCTCGGCGTGCCGCTGCTGGGTCAATACGGCGCAACTGAGGCGGGGATCATCGCTTCCGAATCTCCTTCGTTTCGTGAGCATGTTCCAAACAGCATTGGGCGCGCTCGCGGATTGGAAATTGGCATCATGAACTCTTCCGGAATGCTTCTTCCGTCCGGTGAAGAGGGCGAAATTGCCGTTCGGGGCACTGCTGTTGCCTCCAGTTACGTTGACAATCCCGAAGCCACTCGTGCTGCCTTTCGGGGTGGCTGGTACTGGACGGGTGACGCCGGCCGTTTGGATGCCGACGGAAATCTCTATTTGACAGGCCGCCTCAAGGAAATCATTAACCGCGGCGGAGAAAAGATCGCACCGGGCGAAGTGGACGCCGTCATCACCTCTCACCCAGCGGTGCTCGATGCCGCCACGTTTGCGGTTCCCCATCCCACGCTGGGTGAAGATGTGGCGTGCGCGGTAGTGCTGCGCGAAGGCAGCGAAGCACAGGTGAGCGCGCAAGATCTACACCGCTATGCCGCAGAACGGTTGGCCGCATTTAAGGCACCGTACCGCATTTATTTCGTCGATCAGATTCCTCGCGGGGAGCTGGGTAAGCCACAGCGGCGGGTGCTCGCTGACGAGTTCGGCAAGAAGCGCGGCGCTGCGCCTACGCCGGCCGAGGTAACGAAACAAATCTTGGAGAACGTCGCTGTTGTCTATCTCCATGAAATTTGGGAGCGCATCCTGGACCGCAATGACCTGGAGTTCGATGAGAACTTCTTCGAAGCCGGAGGTGACTCGCTGGCGGCAATCAGCATGCTGGCTGAGGTTGACAAGCGCTTTGGAAGCGAGACAAGCGCGCAGGCAGCGAGTTTTATCGACGAGCCTACACTCGCGCAACTTGCTCGCTTGATTGAGGCTTCGTCGCCGCCCGAGACAGGCAATCGGAATTCGAGTGAAATGCAGGGTTTCCCGGTCAGCGATCAAGGCTGCTCTATGCGCCTGTTTTGTTTTCCGGCCGATGGATTTGAAGGCCTTCCCTTCCGCCGGCTGGCGAAGCACTTGCAGGGCCAGATGGACCTCTCGATCGTGCGCCCAGCCAATACATGGCATAGCCGCTCGCTTTTCATCTTTGAAAACAGTGCTGCAGAGGCGGCGGCGCTGATTCGCGAGTTGCAACCTCAGGGGCCTTATTTTCTTTGCGGAGATTGCTTCGGAGGCGTCGTTGCCACCGAGACAGCCCACCAGCTGTCGCTCGCTGGGCAAGAAGTCCGGGTGATTCTTTTAGATACGCTCTTGCCTGGATTTCCGCGCTTCTTGCGCGATTGGCGAATCTGGATGGGAGCCATCGGACCTCAGTGGCGCCGGCTCTGGACAAGCGATCATCCTGGCGTGAGGAAGAACCTCCGCACATTAGGCCGCCGGGCGATTTGGTCGGCAGTGGTTCCCTTTCGCCGATTTCTCGCTCCAATCCATAATGTCCCGACGATGCGCCGAATATTCGAATGGGCCCAGGATGAACATTACCCGTTCTACTGTGTCTTCGCTCTAGATGCCCCCTTCCTTCATATTCTGAGTGCCGATGAACCATCCGCTCTTACCGCCACTGCCGCCGCTGGGCGCTTTGGGTGGAGGGAGTATGCGCGAGGCGGGCTCGAGGAACAGTACGTGCCCTTCGACCACAACAACGTTCTCCACGAGTCGAACCTGCCGGAAATTGTCGAAATTCTTCGACAATGGTGCGGCATCCATAGCAGTGCGGCACATTGATTGGAATGAGCATTTGATTGAGTAACCTCGAGGGAGGAAGACAACAGAACGCGATGCAAAGCCCGGAATCCTCCGCCTATACGCGAGGGGCAGCCTCGCTGCAGCGCCAGAATTCAAAGGAATTCGGCCGCGCTCTGCGTCGCGGGAAAAAGGCCGCCGCGAAAAACAAGCCTGAATTGGCGGTGGAATGGTGCCGCTATGCAGCGACCTTGGCATGGTCGGCAAATCCAGGATTTCTCTTCTGCCATGACATAGAGCAGCTCCTTGCAGAAATTGGCCAAACGTACCTTAAGTCAATCGCCGCTCCGCATGCCTCACCAGGACCTCCACTTAGGTTTTTGCATCTGATGAGCACAGCGTACGAAACAGGAGGGCACACCCGGGTCGTTTCGCGCTGGATCGAGATTTGCGCAGAACACGCGCCACTGGAACATCACTCGATCCTCATTTCAATGCAGGCGGATGAGCCTCTACCTGCGTGGCTAGGCAATTCCGCGCGGAAGACCGGCGGAGAGGTCATCAAACTTGCCTCGGGCGTGTCCTGGTTGCAGATGGCGGCAGAGATTCGTTCCAAAGCCCTCGAGTTTGATGCCGTCGTTTTGCACATTCATCCCAACGATCCGCTGCCCAACATTGCTTTGTACGATCAGCCGAGACCGGTGCTGTTTTTCAGCCATGCAGATTATGCATTTTCCCTGGGAACGGACGTGGCGAAGGTCGTCGCTGAAATACGCACCGTTACGCATGATTTCTCTGTGATTTATCGCTCGCCTGCGCCGCGAAAGGTCTTGCTCCCCGTGCCGCTTCTCGACGTGGCGCACGCTACGCTGGACAAAGTTGATGCCCGCAAGAGACTGGGACTGCCAGTCAATAGTCTCATCGTGCTCACCATAGGTGAACTTTCCAAATACATTCCGATACCAGGATGCAGCTTTCCTGACCTTGTCCGGACCATCTGTGCGGCAAACTCCCTAATCCTCGTGGTCGCTGTCGGCCCCTCGGAATCAGAACCCTTTCCCGAACTTAAGCAGCAGACGGGAGGGAGATTCATGCCAGTCGGCCTCGTCAAGGATCCGAATATCCTGGAACTCTACTACTGTGCCGCGGACTTCTTTCTGGATTCCATCCCAGTTAGCTCGATAACGGCCGCGCTGGATGCAGCTCGGCATGGGCTGCCGGTGCAGAGATTGGCCATTCCGACGCAGAGCATCCTGTGGAGTGATGATCCGGCGCTTGACTCTGTGCTACGCGGGGCCTCCACTCAGGACGAGCTTGTTGCCGGGGTACTCGAATGGATGGAATGGCCAGAGGACAAAAGGTCTGAACTTGGCGGCCGATTGCGGGCCGCGGTATTAGAGGGGAACTGTGGTGCGGCTTGGAAGTCAAAATGGCTTGATCCCGCCATTAGAGCGCTCGACGCTCGTTGCGATGATCAATTCCCAACCAGCCTGCAGCGCGCAGACGGCGGGGAAAACCCCTTTCTCGTGCTGGCCGGGATGGATTGGGAAGCGGGTTGGCCCACATCCATGCTCATTGCCAGGGCTACCCTCTCGGCTCGCTTACCGCTGCGCATGCGGCTTTTAGGATTGCTACATTCTATTGGACCCCTGCTTTTCGGCACGGCGAATGGTGGAGCGTTTCGCAAACGCTTTCTAATGTTCATGAAATTGTTGACAGCCATCGTGCCGAGGAAAAAATTCATCGCGCGAAAGTCCTCTCGATCGTCGTGAGTGCCGAGACTTCAACCAAATGAGTTCACACATTCGACGACGTACTCCGCTTGCTCGATCTTGAGCGTGGGAAACATCGGAAGAGATATGATCCGGCGGGCCGCGCGCTCAGTGACGGACAAATCGCAGCATCGATGATTGATATCTCGAAATGCCGGTTGCAGATGGCAAGGCACGGGATAGTGGATCAAAGTTTGAATTTCACGCGCGGCAAGGTGATCTCGCAGCTCGTCGCGTTCTTCGCTCTGGATCACGAAGAGATGGTAGTTATCGACACAGTCAGCCATAACTTTGGGAGAAGGAAACCGTTCCGCCACGCCCGAGAGATAAACCTCCGCCAACGTTCGGCGGCTCTCGTTCCACCCTTCCAGACGCGGCAATTTCACGCGCAGAAAGGCAGCCTGCAACTCGTCAAGCCTGCTGTTGTAGCCCATGGTTTCATAGTGGTACTTGCGTGACTCCCCGTAGTTGCGCAGCCGACGCAGCCGCGCAGCCAACTCCGCGTCGTTGGTCGTCACCGCTCCGGAATCACCCAATGCGCCCAGATTCTTGGTCGGGTAAAAACTGAAGCATCCCAGATTTCCCATGCTCCCGGTTTTTTGGCCCTTGTATGCAGAGCCGTGAGCCTGCGCTGCATCTTCGATTACATACAGGTTGTGTCGGGCGGCAAATCCAAGAATAGCGTCCATATCCGCGCAGTGGCCATAAAGATGAACCGGCAGAACGGCGCGCGTCTTATTTGAAATGGCTGCTTCAAGCTGGTCGGGGCATAGCGTGTAGGTCTGCGGTTCAATATCGAGGAACACAGGCGTAGCGCCCGTGGCAGCGACTGCCATTGCTGTCGGCATGGCGGTATGAGAAACCGTAATGACTTCGTCGCCAGGGCCGATGCCGCAGGAAAGCAGGGCAAGCTGTATAGCCTCGGTTCCCGACGCCACGCTGATGCAATGTCTCACTCCGCAGTAATCCGCAAATTCCGCCTCAAAGGCCTCAACTTCCTGGCCCAGGATAAACCGGCCTGATTGCATCACACGCTGGACTGCCCCATCAAGATCGGACGCGACGGAGTCGTTCGCCGATTTGACGTCATTGAACGGGACTTTCATCGCGGCTGTGCTCCCACCGCGTGACGAAACTCCCGATAGTCCTGAATGTAATCGTTCGCGTCGTAGTAAGCCGACGCCAGCGCCAGACAGACGCCGGCAGAGGAAAAGTTGACGAGTTCACGCCACATCATCGTGGGAATGTAGACGCCTTTCCAGGAACGGTTCAATCCGATTGTCCGGCGCTCCTTCCCGTCATCGAGAATCAGGTCAAAGCTGCCCGAGGCAGCGATGATGAACTGCTCAGTATTCTTCAGCGCGTGTCCGGCTCGCGTTTCGCCTCCCGGAACATCATAGAGATAAAAGACGCGCTTGATTTCGAACGGGACATGCCTGCCACCCTCAATGAAGCTCAAATTGCCGCGCGGGTCGGCGACCTTTGGCAACTCGATAATCCGGCATTGCTCAATACCCACGGGTTTATTTCTCCTTGGAGTTCCTTAGGCCACTTGAATTTCCCGGGGCATCGCATCTTGGCGTCACAGTACCTGGATGCGGTGATCACGTCTGAAGGCTGAGGTCATAACAATCATATACAGTCGCGCGCGCCGAAACCTTCCTTGTTCCGGCTCAATCCATGATTTAAGTACGCCCATTATCCTTGGCGGAGATGCCAAAATCAAAATAATGCGTGTCACGAAAGGTGCCATCGCTGCCTACGAGAAGAAAAACTGGCACCACATCGTGGTGGCGCAAGATGCGCGCCTGATCGAGCAGTTGCGGGCGGCTCACTGGAAGCCCTATCCCGAGACCGATGCCGACCAGCAGTGTGAGTTCCTCTATTAATCCGAGGGCTGGGGGCACGGCCCATCGCTTCCTGGCGCCGTGCTATAGCAAGCCGGAAGAAACTGCGGACTCCGCCAAGCCCGAGCAATCTCAACTGTTCGATACGCCCGAGTACATCTACCGGGTCTTTGTGACCGACATGGACGACCGCTTGGATCTGTTAATCGGGCTCTACAACCTGCGCGCCGGATCCGAGAACCTCATCAAGGAAGCCAACAACGATGCCGGTCTAGCGGCCCATCCCTCCAACCGCTGGACGATGAACGCCAACTGGTTCCAGATCGCCATGCTGGCCTACAGTCTGAACTGCTGGCTCGAATTGTTTCATCGCGAGGAGAACCCCAGGGTAGAGACCATGAAGCACACCACGCTGGCCAAGGCGGCTGCGCTTTCTTTTTCTGGCCGCTCGCATCTGGCGCCATTCCGGGCGCGTGGGCGTCAGCTATAGCGAGCATTACCAGGAGAAACATCTCATCCAGTGGCTCATGGGGCGTCTGCGACGCGTAACACGCGGGGCAGATGGGTTTGCTCCTGTTCTTGCCGTACCATTACGCGCATGATTCGGCTCGCAAGCAATGCATATATTCTTATGCACACGGAGATCGCTCAATTCAACGACTGCTATCGCTTGAGATTCCACGCAAGATAGAGACGCCAACTGTAGAAACAGATACCCGGTATTTACCTCATCAAGCTGCCGCCCAACAGGCCGCTCGCGCCTGCGCGGTCAGGTTATGCATAATTCAGTTTTCAACATTCTGATCGCACGGACATTACCAACGCCTCTTACTTTGGCAGCTGCTTCAGCTAAGTCGTTGATTAGGCTGACGCGACCTTTCAACTGAGTAAGTATCCCCCCGGCCAAGCCGGAGGCCTTATTTGTGTGAGCCGCTCGAAGCGGCTTGAGCGGGGTCGCTAACGCGGCCCCGGTTGATCTTGGGCCACCTTGACGGCGGCTGGTCACTTCCACAGGTTGAACTGGTCCAACCGCTGTCTTCCTGCTCCTGTTTGCGGATGTATTCGCGGATCACCATTTCATCCCGGCCCACCGTTGACACCACGTAGCCTCACGCCCAGAATTGCTGCCCCACAAAGTTTTGCTTGCGCTCTCCGTACACCCGGGTAAGATGAATCACGCTCTTGCTCGTGATGAATCCCACCACTTCCGACACCGCGAACTTCGGCGGAACTGAAATCATCATGTGCACGTGATCCGCCATCAGATGGCCTTCTGCAATCCGGCTCTGCTTCTGCTTGGCCAACTGTCGAAAGACCTCGCCCAAGTGCAGCCGCAAACTCCCGTAAGTGTCAAACTTCTACTGCCACCCCGGCAGCCGAGGGATCTCCCCTGGCTAGCTAGCCGCAGTTCTGACAATCGTTTCGTTTGCTGAAGCCAAATCGTCTAAGTGGAACTGCGAAAAATCGGAAGGGTAGGCTCGACATCTCGCACAGCGAATCAAATTTGGCACCTGTGAACCGTGAGACGCGGTCATTTGGCTGGCGACGAGTCACATCGTGTGCTTGTTTCCTTGGCGGAGCTTCATTGACGGGCCTGAAGCTGGTCGTAAAGTTCAGCCGTGCGTTGTGCCATTCGTTCGACCGAGAAATGTTTTCGCGCACGCTTCCATCCTTCGTCGCCCATGAACGCCAAGCGTTGGCGATCGCTCGCCAGTTCTGCGATGCAGCAAACCAGCGCATCAATATCCCCAGGAGGAACAAACCTTCCGGTAACCCCGTCGACTACCAGTTCTGAAAGACCTCCAACCCGGCTTGCCACCACAGGTCGAGCTGCTGCCATGGCCTCGAGTGCGGAAAGTCCAAAACCCTCTTCCAGGGATGGGATCACCAGAAGATCCCACGAGGCCAAAAGCTTGTCAACGTCTGTACGCCAGCCCAGGAAGCACACCCGATCTGTCACTCCAAGACCCAAAGCTAGGTCGCGAAGCGAGGATTCCGAGGGGCCGGATCCAGCAATCTCTGTCCGAACCTCGATTCCCATGGCCCGAAGGCGAGCGGCGGCATTAATCACACTCTCGACATTCTTTAGCGGAATCAACCGGCCAAGAACCCCGAGCTTAAGGGGCCCCGTGGGCGCCACTGCAGCCGGATCAGAAGCAGTCTCGACTCCCGCATAGATAACTTCAGCGTGGCGCCTAGGGAGGCAATCAGCCACGGCCTGGGAACAGGCGATGATGGCGTCTATCCCACGAAAATCCATCTGCGCAATCGGAGCCCCTGAGGGCTCCAGTATTCTGCTATGTATATGCTGCACGACAGCATCCACTCCTGCCATTCGGCACACAGTGCGAACCGACAGGCCCCCGTGGTGCAGGTGCGCGATTTCCGCCGTGTGTTCGCGCAACCAACGCCACCCCCGCCAGGCGCCAGCCAAATCTCTGCGACTGGCCGTCCAGGAAACCGCGCTCGCCGATATGCCTGCATCCCTCATTGCCGTTACCAGAGGCCCTTCCCCAAGAAAGAGCACCGATACCTCGTATCCGGAGCCGCGAGCATATTTTTGAATGCCTGCGATCATTCGGCAGATTCCCGCACATTCAAGTTGTGCGTCTTTCAAGATGTGAACGCAATGCGGCAATTCATCCTCTTCTCCCGACAGCACCGAGCACTCCAGCCGCAGGCTGGCGGAGTGATCTGGTTGTGCGAGTTGCGGGCCAGTTCGCTACTAGTTCCTGGGCTTCCTGGTGCGGAAGTAGAGCAGGACTGCGCTGAGGCTTGCCGGCAACAGAACACGCCACCCACTGGTGACGATTTCACCGGGGTCCGGAGCATCTCGCTGCCAGGTCAGCGGCTTACGCCGTATGCGGCGAAAAATAAATCGCAGCAGATCGAGGCAGTGGCCGGGGTACTCAAGAAAAAGCAACATCGAATATGCAATTTGATTGCGTACCTCCAGCTTGATATTGTCTGGCTTCTGACAGGAATGGAAGACGATCGCGGCAGGAACGTGAGCGGCGCTGTAACTGAGAAAAAGAAAGTGTACGAATGCATGGTGTTCTTCCGCCCCGTGGAACGGGGCGCCCCTGCCGAGACGTTCATCAAAGACCTTCCATCCTATGCAGGCAACTTTGCGCAGGGCCATGTTGGCGCCAATGCCCAACCCGCCAAAGGCTGCTATTTCAAACCATTGACGGTCTCTGTTGCTGAGGAAATGACTCGGCTCCTGGTTACTGCCGCCGGCGGAAGACCCTGGTGTATTGGTCCCGCCAGTCACTACGGCTACACGCGGGTCTGCGAACGCCTCAAGCAGACAATTTAGCCAGCGCCCATCGGGCACAGCGTCATCGTCTAGATACGCGACAATCTCGGAGTTGCTCTCGGCCAGTCCTCGATTGCGTGCGCGGCTCAAGCCCTGAATCGGCTCAACCGTATAGGTGGCAGCGAACGCCCGGGCCACAGCCTCTGTCTCTTCGTCTCCCGAAGTGTTATCGACCACGAGCACTTCATCCGGTTCGCGTTCCAGGCGGGCGATGCCTTCGAGGCAGTTCCGCAAAAGAGCTGGACGATTCCGGGTGCAGATGACAATTGTGGCTGTCAGGTCTGATTCCTTAAGAAGGGGAGGCTCATCAAGCTGCATGGGACGGCGTGCGAGGGACTTCAACCAGTAAACCTCCCGTTCCAATCGAAGGCGTGTGCCAATCGCGAGTTCGAGACCGTATGGCGATTCTGGCCTAAACAGGCCAGGCACGAAAATGCCTCGCGGATGAACGGTGAAGCCATTTTATCAAATGTTCGAAGTCGACGCGTCGGCATGATGTGCGGCCCCAGAAAAATCGAATGGATGTCCGGCGCTTCGATAACAATTCCTTCGCCTCTTGGCGTACGCCCGAGAGCGGCGGCCCGACGATCTCCGAGCGAAGTCCGTTCAATTCTGCTGCATCAACTTAGTACAGTGCTGAGAGTCGAGACTTATGGATTGGGCACACCGTAGAATTGACCTGCGAGGCTCACTGTTCGCGACGCGATCTCAATGCGCACTCAAACATATGAGAGAGCTCTTTCGCAAGGTCGAAACAGCCTCGACGCAGGTCTGAATGGCAGATAAACTCGTCCCGGCTCGGAAACGCGTTTCACCACCCTCGTGTTTGGGGAATCTTGTCGTCATCCTGGCGTATGCGGCTCTAATGATCAGCACGAATACGCACTTCACAATGCTGGACGATGAAAGCGACAGTATTGCGATTGCGGGCCGTCCTTTAGTCGCTGCTCTGCGACCGTTTTTCACCGGAGAAGGGTTTCACGAGCTACACCCTCCAGAGGCCGAGCTCTTCATGCACTTGTGGTTGGTCACGACCCATTATTCATTCTTCCTGCTCCGGGTGTTTGCCAACATCCTTTTCATCGCCGCGGTCTTGCTCACTTCCAAATCCGCTGAAAAAGTCGCAGGGAGGCCAGCCTACTGGGCCACACTGCTGCTTGGCTTTGTCTGGCCCTTCGCGTTTCAGTACGGCCGTATCACGGGATGGTACAGCTTGTCCATCTTCCTCTTGTCCGGCGTGACGTGGAGTTACCTCGCGATCGTCGAGGATCAGGGTCATAGGGATCGAGGCTATTGGCCTTGGGTCATCTTTGCGATCGCCAGCGTGCTCCTGGTGTGGTCGAACTACTTTGGTTTTGCCTTTCTCTTTTTGCTGCTGGCCGATTTCCTGATCTTCCACCGGAATCTGGCGTCGAAGCAAATCCGTCAGCTCCTGATCGTAATGGCCATCATTGCAGCAGCTTTCTTGCCTCTGCTTAAAGTCGCCTTACTGGACGTCGCGACCTATGTAGCACCGGCCGCATCAAGGACGGACTGGAAGAACGAAATTGCCGGGGCCGGTTATCCCAGTTTCGCGATCTTCGGCTCAGCCGCCATCGCGCCGTGGTATTTGCCCTTAAGCGTCCCGGTCTTCGTGTCCATTCTCGTCTTGTTCGCGGCGATCTGGTTCAGCCGGGGCCGGCGCTGGCTCATCTACTTTGTTTTTTCCATGGCTCTTCTGGACATCTCGGGGAATTTCAACATTAAGAGAGTCCCCTTCATGCTTCCATGGTTATTTCTGGCCATAGGAATCGCATTATCGAGCCGTGCCTCCCGCTATCCCCGGCTGGTACTCGCCGCGATCGCCGTCATTGTCGCTTGCGGTTGGATAGGAATCTTGTCTGGAAAGCACTATGCCACTGCAAATCTTTACGAACCATGGGGTAAGGTTGCTGAGGTCGTGGCACAGGATGCGCGCCGTGGCGCGTCCATCGTGAGCGTAAACCCGCCGTTCTTTCTCTATCTTGACTACCAGCTTGGTCTTGAATCTGACACCAAAGCCGCTGACTCAGCCTTTCTCGGCGAGGATCTTTATCGCGCTCATGGGTATACGGTTCTGCAGCCGGATGACTGGCAGACATGGGCGGGAAAGCTCCGCGGCAAGGTTGTACTCGTGAATGGAACGGGAGTCTTGAGTCAGGTCGAGGACCAGAACGCCTTGAACGATGCCTTGAGTCTGCGCTGCAAGGCTCAGGGTGAATACCATGCCGCGCCCGATCCAGCTGCCTCGTGGAAAGCGCGATTCGTCAAAGACGCACCAACCTTTGCCTACCGCACGAACGTGATCTGGTATGACTGCCCGCGTTGAGCTTCCAGAGCAGCCTCATGAGCAGTCCTTGTTCCCCGGTGCTCCAGGTCCTGCTATCGGGACGTGGGGAAAACCACACCCTCACCTGCCCTGCGCCCTGCGGGACAGGAAACTCCAGCGCGACCCTTGAGCAACGCTTCAGCAAGTGTCACGCGGGACTCCGATTACAAACTGCGACGTTCCAACCCCAGACTCTTTAGAGATTCAGGGCGACGCTGCACCAAATCGGCGGGAAAACCGGCTTGAGGGTCCATGGTTCTAGTCGGACCGGTGTCCTGCGCGGGGTATGTCTGGTCTTAGCCGATGCTGAGCTTGTGCGAGTCGCCCTGAACACGAAGATCTTGACGATCATTGGGCCACCATTGGACAGGCGCCGGGGGCATTCTAGCGAGATGCTGGTGGTCTGAAGTCGTAAGAAGCACCGATGGTAAAGCCCGCGGGAGTGAGGTCATGAGGCCCGAATGTATCATGCCAAAACTGATACTCGTAGTCGCCGCGTATCCATATATGTCGCCAAGCGTGATACTCCAATCCTCCGGCAGGTGAAAAGATGCCGAAGGTGTCATGCCTGTATGGCCCGGTGGAAGCGAAGTCGATGGCGCCAATGCCCATCAGATACTTGACGTAAGGACGGAAGTTGCGGTAGTGATCCCATGTGTAGATCGGCCCGCCCTCGCCGGTATCCTGGCGCATCGTGCCAATTCCCGCGGGACGGGCATAGTCGATGTCGTGCCCGGCGATTTCAATGCCCAGGCCGTTCAGAACAGCTGGCAAGCGGCTGGGGTACCAGTCGACCCACGCCGAGATGCCGTCCATCCTCTTTCCAGGACCCCAATCGATGCTGTAATCGGAGAAACCGCCGCCAATGACGATCGGCACGCCACCCTGGCTTGCGGCCGGGGCGACCTGTGAATACGCGGGCATTACCGTGGTAACAAGCACGGCAATAAAAGCGAGCTTAAAGGTAGGCTTCAAACGCATAGTCTCTCCTTGAGAATCAGCGAACGCACTTCCCGCGACAATCCCTCGTTCAGGTGAGAGTCATTCACCACTTTTCCGTATTCACAAGGCAAGAACCTAGCAGGACTGCAGTGACTCGCGGGCTGTCGTTTTGAGCCGGTTCCCGTACCGTTGAGCCCATTATCCGGAATTCACAATTCTCTTCCGGATCATAGGTAGGATATACGGTCCGACTACTCGCCTGTTGATCTTCTATGTACCGTTTCAAGGCCCGGGCGCGCATGGCGGTGCCTTCATTTGACCCCAAGAGCAGCGACATCCTGCTTCGGGGCGATTTTCCAATTGCTCCATCGTCGACTCACAACAGAGCCACCACCAGCTTCATTTCCTCCAAAGCCTGCCAGCTTGAAAGCAACAGAGCCCTCCTGGGCCCTTAGTTCTGTTAGACGATTCATTTAGGCTGAAAGGTTGGCGCCTCGAGTGCTGATCGTCTGGAACAACGGATAGTTTCCAATGCCCGAAAGCTGCAATCTCGCGAGACATTCGGGTCGGCCATCTGGTTCACGAACCGTGAGCCGATCAAATGAGAATGGCGTAGGCGACAGATTCGGCATCTACATCTAGCAGAAGCACCTTTCTTGCGAAAGCCGATGAAACCGCACCTAGAAGCTGACCTTCCGCCCTGGGAACCATGTGATTTGAATAGTTGTAGTCGTCGCGGTTTGCTGGCCTGAAACATAGATGGGTGCCTTCCAGTGTTCATAGGCGAAGTTTCCATTGATCTCAATGTCTTTGCCGATTCGCTTGACCACTTGGAAGTTGATGTCGTTCAGAGTGGTTCCGTATTCCACGGCGGGGACGGCCGGGGTGGTTCCGGTAGCCGCGACGGGCGGAGCCTCAATAAAGTCTTTGGCAGCCTTCTGATTGCGCACGCCTACTTGAATCCACTCATTACCGCTCAAGTGGTAGGTAATCCAGCCTTGCCCGCTCTTGTCTTCGCGGCCAATCCAGTCGCCGAAAAGCTGACCATTGTTGGTGTAGCCTTGGCGCTGGATTGCCTCGTAGTACATGAAGTGACCGCCGTTACTGGTCGACACGGGCGGATCGGTGGAAGCGGCTTCGACGCGAACGTCCAACTTCGGAATGAACGGCACATGAGATAGATATAGACCGGGCCGCCAGGATGCGCGACGCGGAGCATCGATGGGGGAGACATCGTCATGCACTTCTGAGTCTGAATAGAGAGTGAGCCAGTTGCGGACGAAAGGAAGCCGGTAGGAAAAATCGAAGGCGCCAAACCGGGCTCCGGGGTCACGAGGACTGTTTTTGTCAGCAGCGCTGGGAGAAGCGAAGCTAAAGAAGCTCCTCAGGAAACTTTTGATGGTGATGGGGGTATGGTCCTTGCCTCCCCATATCACGGTGCGCTCGAAACCGAACTCAAGATTGTCCGTTGGTCGAAAGCTGACCTTTTCCAAATGCACCCAGGGATCGATTGGGTACGTGTGTCCTTTCAGAGGGCCCACCAGGAATTCATAACGGAAGGGGCCGGTAATGCGGGAGAGCAGCGGCACATCCAGCGGTTCGATGCGGTTGATACGGAAGGAGTAGATGTTCTCAGCATTATTGGAATAAGACATCGCGCCGCCCTGTCCAGGGCCCTGCCAGTCATCCTGCTTTCCGAAAGAAATGACGTGGTTCAAGTACTGAGCCGAGACATAGGCCTCCATGAATCGCCCTCGCGTGGCCGTTGCGACTGGCCCCACCGGCATCGTCGTCTGATCCTGATTAGGCATCGGAACACAGGCGGGGGCTGTTGAAGGGGAATTGCTTGCCACGCAAGTGGGATTGAAGGCGTAGGTCATACCGTCTTGGGCCGCAAGTTCATCGACCAGCGTGGACGAATAGCCTGTATTCGAGGGCGCGCCCTGAAACTCGCCACGCAAATAGAGGAGAAATCGCCCGGCGGACGCATATCCGCTGGCGCCGGAATAGTTATTGAAGCCGTTGGCGTATGGCCGGCCATAGTCGTTCACAATGGTCGAGCCCAAATGATAGCTGTCCCGTAGTGGCGTGCCGCTTATGGCGCGCGCCACACTATAGACAGATTCGGCGCGAACTGTGCCCTTATCCGTCGAGCAAGAATCCCAATTGTCATCGCGCAACTCGCGTTTCAGTGATTCGTACAACCCTTCGGCTTCGGTTGTGGCCGGCCCTTCATCCACATCTTCAAGGCGTTCTTCGGTCTCATCCAGCATCCGGCTCACACTCACTCGCGTCCACGGCCGCATGCCCAGGTAGACGTCGTGGACGTAGCCCAACGCATAAAGCCGCAGCACCGCGGGATAGACCCAGCTGTCAACTGGAATGTAGGGCGAGCCACGCGTGACGGGCTCACAATCAGATTCGGCGCCATTTGAACTGCCAGTGGACTGCGCTGGACTGCTCGGAGCTTTTGATTGTCCAGCGGCAGCCGTGCCAGCGGTCATGAAGGCAAGTCCAGCCAACGCAGTCGCAAATCGTATATATGCCATCACAGCCACTCTTCTGCTCACGTTCTTAGCTGCCCCGGTTCATCATCGATCTCATTGCGATTCTGTGTCGCTTGCCGTTCGGAAAGACCATGACAAGGCCAACATCCTGAAACCTCACCGTATCTCCTTGGGTTGCATGGAACTCATATACCAATCGATCGTCTTGCGCAGACCTACTTCAAACGGGGTTGCGGCTCGGAAACCGAACTCCTTTTCTGCTTGGTCGACGTCCAGACGCCGCCGAGGCTGGCCATTTGGCTGGCTCGTGTCCCAGACGATCCGTCCCGTGAAGCCCGTCATGTCCGCGATAGTCTTTGCCAGGTCGCGGATCGAAATCTCCATGCCGCTGCCCAGATTCACGGGGTCGGACTTGTCGTACTTCTGTGTCGCCAAGAGAATGCCTTCTGCCGCGTCTTCCACATAAAGGAATTCGCGCGTCGGTGAACCGTCGCCCCACAACACAATCTCCTCTCGCCCCGCCTCCGCTGCCTCAACGCACTTGCGAATCAGGGCGGGTATTACGTGAGACGACTGCAAATCGAAGTTGTCGCGCGGTCCGTAAAGATTTACAGGCAGGAGAAAGATCGCGTTGGTTCCATACTGTTCACGATAGGCCTGGCACTGTACGAGCAAAGCTTTCTTGGCCACTCCGTAGGGAGCGTTGGTTTCTTCCGGATACCCGTTCCACAGGTCTTCCTCACGAAACGGCACCGGAGTGAACTTTGGGTACGCGCAAATTGTGCCAAGAACTACTGTCTTCTCCGTCCTGCGCCGTCGGGCCATCTCGATAAGCTGAATTCCCATAATCGCGTTTTCGTAGAAGAATCGGCCGGGGTTGACGCGATTTGCGCCGATACCGCCCACAGCGGCCGCCAGGTGAATGAGAATCTCCGGCTGATACCTGTCGAACATTCGTTCAATGGCGTCGAGGCTCGTGAGGTCGTATTCGCCATGTCCCGGAGCCACGACATTGCCGCAACCGACGCTGTTGAGCCTGGCGATCAGATGACTGCCAAGAAACCCCGATCCGCCGGTGACCAGAATTCGCTTATTGGCCAAATCGATCATGAGTCTCTTCCGTCCGCGGCAGCCGCAAGCTGGAGCGCCTCGGCGCCGCCTTTGAGGCGAGCTGCGAGCTCACGGATATCGGCCTCAACCATGATGCGGACCAATTCTGTGAAGGTTACAGCCGGTTCCCAGTCCAGGGCCTTGCGTGCTTTCGAAGCATCTGCACAGAGGTAGTCGACCTCGGCCGGCCTGAAGTAGCGGGGATCAATCTCTACGTACTTCTGCCAGTCCAGGTCAGCAGTCGCGAACGCAAGTTCGACGAATTCCCTGACCGAATGCGCCTCTCCGGTACCGATCACGAAGTCGTCTGGCTTTTCCTGCTGAAGCATCAGCCACATGGCGCGAACGTAATCGGGCGCATATCCCCAGTCGCGGCGCGCTTCTAAGTTTCCCAAAAAGAGCTTCTGCTGAACTCCGTACTTGATGCGTGCAACCGCTCGCGTGATTTTGCGAGTGACAAAGGTCTCGCCGCGGCGCGGAGATTCATGGTTGAAGAGAATGCCGCTTGACGCGTGAACTCCATAGCTCTCGCGGTAGTTCACCGTAATGTTGTGCCCAAAAACCTTGGCGCAGGCGTACGGACTGCGTGGATGAAAGGCCGTCATCTCGCTTTGAGGAGGAGGTGCACTGCCGAACATTTCGCTCGATGAAGCTTGATAGAAGCGGCACTTAACGCCAGTTAGCCGCATGGCCTCGAGCAGGCGTAGTGTTCCGCAGGCCACGACATCTGCGGTGAATTCCGGAATCTCAAAACTCACCTCACATGGCTCTGCGCGCCAAGATTGTAGATCTCGTCCGGCTCAATGTCGTGTAAAAGCGAAGACAGCGAGCTGCCGTCCGTGAGATCGGCATAGTGCAGGAAGAAGCGATTTTCGGTTTCGTGCAGATCCCGGAAAATGTGATCGACCCGCTCGGTATTGAAACTTGACGCACGCCGCTTGAGACCATGGACTTCATATCCCTTTGCGAGAAGGAACTCAGTCAGATACGAGCCGTCTTGGCCAGTGCAGCCGGTGATAAGCGCTTTTCTCATGTGCGGGACGGGATCCTCCGATCCTATGATAAATGCGCAGGCGCTAAGGCGATTCAGAGCTCTAGTCGCGGCATAGAAGCGTCATGCACTAAGTGGCATGTAGTGAGAATACGCCGTCATGTGCCACTTCTCATTCGTCGTGGCTCACTTCGAGGGCTCAAAGAAAAACGACGACCGCATGTACGCTATCTTCACACGAGTGGAGGTTTACGGCACCGCAGACGACATCCGGGCTCGAGCGTAGTGTGCCGTGCGAGTAGCACAAATGCATTCTTCAGAACAAGGTTCAAGGCCAATATGCTTCAACTGCATGTCTGATATTCAAAACCGGCACGGAATCACTCGTAAATCGCTAAAACTGGGGCTTGCTCCGAGGCTCCCTAATAGCATTAAGGGGAAAACTCAGCTCACAATTACAAACCGTTGTTAAGATGTTGTAATTGAGACAGTGTTGCATTGAACCGCTGTTCTATGCCACCACGCGTGCATCGAAGCACAAAGCTGTTCACGATGTTTACCGCTAGGTTGTGAGATGGGATCGGTCCAAATCCGAGAAATACAATCGCGTTCCATAGAGCAGTAACCAACATCATTCGAGGTGTGGATACAGCCAGCAGGAGGATTGCGGCAGTAAGGAAATTCAAGTACGGCGCATTTGTAATGAGCACGAGAACAAAAAACAGAGATCCCGGAACGATCCAGATCACCATTGCCTTAACGCGCCAATCCTTTCGGTTGTGAACCGCGTTGAGCACAGCAATGCCCAGTATTGGCCAGAACGCTACCAGCAAGGGAAGGAGATACCGGACGAAATTGGCCAGGGTATACATTTTGAAGCCAGTGAATATTGACTGAAACGTTGTAATGTGCGAAACATATGTCTGAACGCCACGCACACCGTGAGCGCCGCTATTAATATTCTTAAACGCGAGCCAGGTTGGGATAGCCCAGCCGAGGCAAAAAAACAAAATAAGCGACAAAAAGAGGAATGCTTCCTTGCGCGGCATTCTGAATGCAGCAAAATACATTGCCATTGGTATTATGAAGACGCCGTCGGATGGTCGCAATCCCGCGCCCACCGCAAAGATCAATGCCGCAAGCCACAACATCCACGTCGCCCGGTCGCGCTCATAGGAAAGAAGCACATAAAACGTGGCCACAGGGAAAAGTATTTGCGAAGCATAAGTGCTGTGTATCTCGCCGGAGAACCAGATATAGAAGACAGTGGAGTAGGCGAAAGCAGCCAGAAAAGCGTTTACCCGCCCTGTGAAAAAACTAGCTGTGTAATAGAAGACGACAATCCCTGCTACTGAGAAAAGAATGTTCATCACGGCAATTGCCAGTACCGGATCGGAGAAGAGGCCGCCAATGCGATCAAACAGCCAGTAGCCCGGAGGTTGAATGACGTAAGTTTTCGCGGCAATGCTGGCAATATGGTCAGGACCGTCCCCGAAGTAGAGTGGACCACGAAAAATCATGCGCGTGACCAGTACAAAAATCGCAAGGGCAGAAGGAAAATAGAGGTTCCTTGGGTCCCTTAGCGAGTTGGTTGAACAAGCAGGACCTTGCCTGGCGTCCATGTAACGTCCATGAGTGAATAGCAGAAAGAAAGCGAAAGTGAATAGCACGACGTGAAAAGGTCGTGCAAATCGGGCTGCCGAAAGGCGCAGTTGTCGCACTCAGCAGGCCGAAATCTCCAACGGATTTTGGCTCAGTTTTCCGGGGCGGGTCAAAAACCGGGAAACTCCAGTTATTAATGGTTGAGAAATCGGGGGCAGGTCAATAGGAATCAGCGATTAACGAGTGGTCATCAGGCTACTTGCCGAAACCCAAACCGGAATACCTTCCAAACTTAGGGAGCCTCTGAAGAACCCGCTCCCACATATGATATAAGAAATGTGAAAGTAAGAAAAAAGCGCAACTTCAAGGGCCCTCCGGCGAGGCATTGGCGGCTGGGATCTACTTGCCATCAGTTAGAGAGTCGACTTACTCACAGGGACGTTAACCCAGAGCGATCCATGACGGCTTATCCATCTCTAGCCGGTGCCGACCGTTACTTTCGGTGTCTCTTTCGACGCCGCTTGCAGCCGTTCGTAGATCCAGGGATAAGTCTTTGACAACCCCTCGAAGAGACTCTGCCTTGGCTCCCAGCTCAGTTCCTTACGCAACAGTTTGTTATCGGAGTTTCTGCCTCGTACACCTGTCGGTCCCGCAATATGTTTGATGGAGAGTTTCTTTCCAGCAAACTTCATAATCATCTCGGCCATCTGATTGATGGTTACCATTTCCTCCGACCCTATGTTGACAGGACCCCGGAAGGAGCTTTCCATCAGCCTGCGGACAGCTTCGATGCATTCGTCAATGTAGAGAAACGACCGGGTCTGCAGGCCGTCGCCCCACAT